>Ga0214921_10006207_pt1 | contig 16480 bp, 12 predicted proteins | sample LL1505_MetaG_FD_177992 | JGI IMG/M metagenome (GOLD analysis project Ga0214921, IMG submission 177992) | Freshwater microbial communities from Lake Lanier, Atlanta, Georgia, United States - LL-1505 | ecosystem: Environmental > Aquatic > Freshwater > Lake | place: USA: Georgia | collected...
TCGTCCGCGATAGGGCGGACAACTGCATCATTGTCTGCTCGATTGAGAACATCGATCCGATGGGCGTCCATACGGGCGACTCCATCACCGTCGCCCCGGCCCTGACCCTGACCGACAAGGAATATCAGTGGATGCGCGCGGCCTCGATTGCTGTGCTGCGCGAGATCGGTGTCGAGACCGGTGGCTCAAACGTCCAGTTCGCGGTCAATCCCAAGGATGGCCGCATGGTCGTCATCGAGATGAACCCCCGCGTGTCGCGCTCCTCGGCGCTGGCCTCCAAGGCGACAGGCTTTCCCATCGCCAAGGTCGCGGCCCGTCTGGCCGTCGGCTATACGCTCGACGAACTGATGAACGACATCACCGGCGCGACCCCGGCCTCGTTCGAACCGACCATTGACTATGTGGTCACCAAGATCCCGCGCTTTGCCTTCGAGAAATATCCCGGCGCTGAGGCGTATCTGACCACCTCCATGAAGTCGGTGGGCGAGGTCATGGCCATCGGCCGCACCTTTGCTGAAAGCGCCCAAAAGGCCCTGCGCGGGCTTGAGACCGGCCTGACAGGCTTCAACGAAATCGAAATCGAAGGGGCGGGCGATCCGGAAACCGGCAAGGCCGCCATCGTCCGGGCGCTGGGCCAGCCGACCCCGGACCGTTTGCGCGTCATTGCCCAAGCCTTGCGCCACGGCCTGAGCGTCGAAGAGATCAATGCCGCCTGCGCCTACGAGCCTTGGTTCCTGCGCCAGATCGAGACCATCGTCGCGACCGAGGCGGATATTCGCTCAAACGGCCTGCCCACCGACGCCGATGCCATGCGCAAGATCAAGGCCATGGGCTTTTCAGACGCTCGGCTAGCCGAACTGACCGATGGCGCAGAAAAGGCCGTGCGCTCGGCCCGTCAGGTGCTGGGGGTTCGACCCGTCTATAAGCGCATCGACACCTGCGCGGCGGAGTTCTTTGCCAAGACCCCCTACATGTATTCGACCTATGAAAGCGGCGCGCTGGGCCAGGTACCAAGCTGCGAGTCCGAGCCGTCGAACCGTCGCAAGGCGGTGATCCTCGGCGGCGGTCCCAACCGGATCGGCCAGGGCATCGAGTTTGACTATTGCTGCTGTCACGCCGCCTTCGCCCTCGATCAGATCGGGGTGGAGTCGATCATGGTCAACTGTAACCCAGAGACCGTATCCACCGACTATGACACCTCCGACCGCCTCTATTTCGAGCCGCTGACGGCAGAGGATGTGCTGGAGCTGTTGGATGTCGAGCGGTCCAACGGCACCCTGATCGGCGTCATCGTTCAGTTCGGTGGCCAGACGCCGCTGAAGCTGGCCCAGGCGCTGGAAGATGCGGGCATCCCCATCCTTGGCACGTCACCCGACGCCATCGATCTGGCCGAAGACCGCGAGCGGTTCCAGCAACTGTTGCACCAGATCGGTATTGCTCAGCCGATCAATGCCATCGCCCGCTCGGTCGAAGAGGCCTTTGCCGGGGCCCATTCGGTTGGCTATCCCATCGTCATCCGCCCCTCCTATGTGCTGGGCGGCCGGGCCATGGAGATCATCCGCGATGATGAGCAACTGACCCGCTATGTCCGCGACGCCGTGAAGGTGTCCGGCGACAGTCCCGTGCTGATCGACCAGTACCTGTCCCGCGCCACCGAGGTGGATGTGGACGCCATTGCCGACGGCGAGACCGTGTTCGTGGCCGGGGTCATGGAACATATTGAAGAGGCGGGGGTTCACTCCGGCGATAGCGCCTGTTCCTTGCCGCCCTACTCCCTCAGCCCCGCCATCATCGACGAGTTGAAGCGCCAGACCGAGGCCATGGCCAAGGCCCTGAATGTGCGCGGCCTGATGAATGTGCAGTTCGCCATCGAAGAGCCCCAGTCCGACGCCCCGCGCATCTTTGTGCTGGAAGTGAACCCACGCGCCTCGCGCACCGTGCCCTTCGTCGCCAAGACCATCGGCGAGCCGCTGGCCGGGATCGCAGCCAAGGTCATGGCAGGCGTCAGCCTAGCCAGCTTTGGCCTGACCGAAAAGGTCTATGAGCATGTCGCGGTCAAGGAAGCGGTGTTCCCCTTCGCCCGCTTCCCCGGCGTTGATACGCTGCTTGGCCCAGAAATGCGCTCGACCGGCGAGGTGATGGGTCTGGACTGGCGCCGCGAGGGCGAGACCTTCGCCCCCGCCTTTGCGAGAGCCTTCGCTAAGAGCCAGCTCGGCGGCGGGGTCGTCCTGCCCGAGGCCGGAACCGTCTTTGTCTCGGTCAAGGAAGGTGACAAGCCCTTCGTGCTCGACGCCATCCGCCTGCTGATCGGCAAGGGCTTCAAGATCATCGCCACCTCCGGCACCGCTGACTATCTGCGCGAGCAGGGCGTGGCGGCGATCGAGGTCAAGAAGGTGCTGGAAGGCCGCCCCAACGTGGTCGACGCCATGAAGAACGGGGATGTTCAGTTGGTGTTCAATACCACCGAGGGCAAGCAATCTATTCAGGACAGTTTCTCGATCCGCCGCTCGGCCCTGATGATGAAGATCCCCTACTATACCACCACCGCCGGTGCCCTCGCTGCCGCCCAGGCCATCGCCTTGGCCACGCCGGAGGGTCTGGAAGTCCGCGCCCTGCAATCCTACTAGCCTCGATTTGTGAACCAGAGCGCCATGACCGACGATACAGCCTACCAGATCATCGCCCGGGGCCCGCGCCTGATCGCCGAGGCCGCTGCGCGCGCGGTTGACGTGGACACGGTGTTGGAAAGCACCACCTATTCGATCCTCGAAGAGGACGAGGACCATGATGTCTGGCGCATCGATGCCTTCCCAACCACCGAGCAAGAGTCGGCGCAATATCAGACGGTTCTGGGCGGTTTTGAGGGTCTGGTCGTCACCTGTGAAAAGCTCGCCGATTCCGATTGGCTGGCCATGGCCCTGTCGGGTCTGCCGCCTGTGCGCGCGGGCCGGTTCTTTATCCACGGCGTCCACGACCGGGGCCGTGCGCCGGTCAATAGCGTCAATCTGCGCATCGAGGCCGGGGCGGCCTTTGGTACGGGCCACCATGGCACGACGGTCGGCTGTCTTCTGGCCTATGACCAGCTTTTGAAATCCAAGCGCTTTGGCCGCGTGCTCGATGTCGGGGCAGGCACCGGCGTTCTGGCCATCGCAGCGGCCCGCACCGGTACGGCAAAGGCCGTGGGCACCGATATTGACCGCGTCTCGGTCCGCATTTCGAAAGAAAATGCAAAGGTCAACCAGACCAATGCCCGCTTCGTCCACGCCTTTGGCCTCAGCCACCGGGCCGTGCGCGAACATGCTCCCTATGATCTGGTCTTTGCCAATATCTTGGCCCGGCCGCTCGTGTTCCTTGCCCAAGACATCAAGGGCGCCTTGAAGCCCGGCGGCATCGCCATCCTGTCGGGCCTTCTGCGCAGCCAAGAACGCCTCGTCCGCGCGGCTTACCTGTCACGCGGGTTCAAGTTGGAACGCCGCATCCACCGTGACGCCTGGGCCGCGCTGGTTCTGCGGCGGGGATAGGTTGGGTTGATTGCGGGGGAGCGGATAAATCCCCCTCACCCAACCCTCTCCCCCTAGGGGGCGAGGGCTTTTTCCGTCGTCTTAGCCCTCTCCCTGAGGGAGAGGGTTGGGTGAGGGCCTTGTTTTGTACCCGCGTCATTGCGAGCGAAGCGAAGCAACCCAGAGGACTGAAACGAACCTCAAGTGATATCCCCCTAGGTTGCTTCGGCGCGATGCGCCTCGCAATGACGCGGGGAGAGAGCGGCACCCAAACCCACATCCGCTTTCCCCGCGAAGGCGGGGATCCAGACCTTTTCACTGAGGCCTGTGGAACACCCCCCACTCCCAACCCTCGTCCCCCCAAGGGGGGAAAAGGGTTTATTTCACCACACCCCCGATTGCACCCTGACAGCGAAAGTCTTACCCTCAGGCCATGCGCCAGTCCTTTGAAGAATCCACCGATCCGTCCTTCGGTTCCAAGCACCTCCCCCTGATCCGGCAGGCTATGGCCGCCCAAGGGCTGGACGGTCTTTTGCTGCCCCATGAGGACGAGCATCAGAACGAATATCTGCCTGCGGCCAATGACCGATTGGCGTGGGCCACAGGCTTTACCGGCTCGGCCGGGGCCGCCGTGATCCTCAAGGACAAGGCCGCCGTCTTTGTCGACGGACGCTATACTATTCAGGTGCGCGATCAGGTCGATCGGTCGCTGTTCGAGATCCGCGATCTGGTTGAAGGCGGCGTACCGGCCTATCTGACCGAAGTCGCCAAGGCCGGACAGGTGATCGGCTATGATCCGCGCCTGCACAGCCCCGAGACCCTCGAGCGTTTGCAAAGCGCCGCCGCCGCCGCAGGGGCCACCCTTAAGCCCGTCGCCGCCAATCCATTGGATGAGGCTTGGAGTGACCGCCCGGCCCAGCCCTGCGCGCCTGTCGTTCCCCACCCGCTGGCCTATGCCGGTGAAGACTCCAAGGCCAAGCGCGCCCGCATCGGTGCCGGTCTGGGAGAGGCCGAAGTCGCTGTGCTGACCGCGCCAGCCTCGATGGCATGGCTGTTCAATATTCGCGGCGGCGACGTGATCCGTTCGCCCCTGCCACTGGCCCAAGCGATCTTGAACAGCGATGGCACGGCGCAACTGTTCCTTGATCCGGCCAAGGTCACGGACGAGCTTCCGGCTTGGCTTGGCAATGAGGTGGCCCTGCAGCCGTCCGATGCCCTGCCTGCTGCCCTTGATGGTCTGAAGGGGAAGACGGTTCTAATCGATCCAGCCCAGTCTTCGGCCTGGTATTTCGAGCGTCTGACCCAAGCCGGGGCCAAGATCGTTCGGGCCATGGACCCTTGCGCCCTTCCCCGCGCCTGCAAGAACGATGTCGAGATCGAAGGCAGCCGCAAGGCCCACGCCCGCGATGGCGCAGCCCTGACCCGCTTCCTCTACTGGCTAGCCACCGAGGGCCAGATCTCCCCTCCCGATGAGTTGGAGGCCGTCACCAAGCTGGAAGGCCTGCGCGAAGCCACCGGCATGCTCAAGGACCTCTCGTTCGACACCATCGCCGGAGCAGGCTCTAACGGGGCCATCTGTCACTATCACCCTTCGGCCCGCCTCAATCAGCGCGCCAAGCTCGGCTCGTTATTGCTGATCGATTCCGGCGGGCAATATCTGGACGGGACCACCGATGTGACCCGCACGGTCGCGATTGGTGAGCCTTCCGCCGAGATGGCCGAGCGCTTTACGCTGGTCTTGAAAGGTCACTTGGCCTTAGGCCGCGTGCGTTTTCCTGCTGGGACCACAGGCTCTGCCCTAGACGCCTTGGCGCGCCTGCCCCTGTGGATGGCCGGTCTGGACTATGATCACGGCACTGGCCACGGGGTTGGCAGCTATCTGGGCGTCCATGAGGGTCCGCACCGGATCTCTAAGATGCCGAACACTGTCGCGCTGCAGCCCGGCATGGTCGTGTCGAACGAACCCGGTTTCTACAAGGATGGCGAATATGGCATCCGCATCGAGAACCTGCAGGTCGTCACGCCCGCCAGCCCCATCGCGGGCGGCGAACGGTCCATGCTCGGCTTTGAGCAACTGACCCTCGCGCCCATCGACCGGCGTCTGATGGTCAAGGCGCTGATGACCGCCGAAGAGATCGCCCAGATCGATGCCTATCATGCCCGCGTCGTCGAGGTGATCGCACCGCAGCTTGAAGCGCCGATTGCCGATTGGCTGAAAACGGTCTGCGCGCCCCTTTAAGAGCGCGCTTTCCGTCTATTTCAGGCGTTTCCAAGTCTGGGTTTGGCATAGCATCGGGGCGATGCAGCCCTTGACCTCGAGTGTGTCCTGCGCGGCCAGCTTGACGCTGGCCTTGTAGGTGCCACCATCATTTGGATTATAGATGGTGCCGCCAGTCCATTCGTTCGGACCACCCGAAAAGCCCTTCAAGATCACCAGGCCATTGAGCGGACGATTACGCAGGGCGGCGTCCTTGTTCTTGGCGTCGGTCGTGACCTCACCCGGTCCAGAATTGCCGCCGACGATCTTGCCGCAGATGGAGTTGCCGCAGGGGTTAATCTCAATCCGTCCGCCGCGCTCTGACGTGCGCCACACACCGGTGACATCCGAAGCGCTTGCTGCGCCCGCCAAGGTCAAGCTGACAGTCAGGGCTATAAGGGCCGTCTTCATCATGGGTCCATCTCCTGCTGGAAAAGTAATTTCTAGTATAGGTAAGATGAACGGTAAATGACCAATCCCTTGGCGCCTCATCCTCATCCGTCAAAAGGCTCAGGATGAGAATGAATGGGAGGCTAATCTGTGTCTCATGAGCACCCCCTACCCCGGCTACGCCGGTACTTCCCCCAGAGGGGGAAGTGGCGCGAAGCGCCGAAGGGGACCTTGTTTTCTGTCTTCCGTGTTCCCCGCGAAGGCGGGGACCTAGACCCTTTCACTCAGGCGGAAAGACCCGTGGATGTACCCCCCTCTCCCAACCCTCTCCCCCTCAAGGGGGGAAAGGGCCTTTTTAATTGGCAACCCTAACCCACAAACCCAGCCGCACGATGGAGACGGTCACTGATGGCCTCTCCCAGACCATCTAGCGGAATCGGAGCGACGGCGATGGCAACGGGTTTCTACCGGTCTGCCGCGCGCAGAAAGGCGAACAGATTAGCGGCGGCTTCGGCCAACTTGACAAAAAATGTTTTTGAATGCCAGCCTGCTTTAAGAGTTCGCTGGCTCTCTCGCGAGAACAGCAACGCGGCACCTCGAGGGTTATGCCTGTTTGCAGACCTATCCAACATTCATAGCTTCCCTTGACATCGCGATTAAATGCATAGCCTGAGGCGCGCAAAATTGCCGTCAAACGCCGGTAATGTCCTTCAACCATTTTACCCTCCTATTTTAGGGAAGGACTATGGTCTAAGTTCTGGGGAGTACGCACACCGGCCTACCCCACAAAACCCGCCGCGCGATTGAGGCGGTCATTGATGGCCTCGCCGAGTCCGTCATTCGGGATCGGGGCGACGGCGATGGCGGAGGGTTTCAAACGGTCTGCTGCGCGTAAAAAGGCGAACAGATTGGCGGCGGCTTCGGCCAAGTCGCCGGACGGGCTGAGGTTGAATTCTCCCGGTCCGACTGCGCCGAACCCCAACAAGGCCTCACCGGGCAAAGCATCAGTCGCATTGAGTCGCACAGGCGCATCCGGGGCATAATGAAGCGCCAAGCGCCCGGGCGAGCGGTGGGCATCCACAGCGTCTTGATCATCAGTCAGGGGACCAACGACCGCCTCGATCTGCGCGCGGGTAACCGCTCCGGGCCGTAAGAGCCGCACCTCTCCGCCGAACACGGCCACGACCGTCGACTCCAGCCCAACCGTGCAGGCCCCGCCGTCCAAGGCTGCCGCCACCGCAAAGCCGGTCTCCTCTAGCGCATCGGCAAGGTTGGTGGGACTGGGCCGTCCGGATCGGTTGGCCGAGGGGGCGACCACGGGCTTGCCAAAGGCGCGCAGGACCGCGCGGGCCAGTTCGTGCGCCGGCACCCGCACGGCCACAGTATCCAATCCCGCGCGGGCCAAATCACAGACCAGCTCTGGTGCACCAATGGGCGCAACAAGGGTCAAGGGTCCTGGCCAGAAAGCGCGAGCCAGCTTCAGGGCGCGCTCATCAAACACAGCGATGGCTTGCGCGGCCTCGAGGTCAGCGACATGGGCAATCAGGGGATTGAAACTGGGCCGACCCTTGGTCTGATAGATCGCGGCCACGGCCAAGGGGTTGCTGGCGTCAGCCGCTAGGCCATAGACCGTTTCGGTGGGCAAGAGGACCAAGGAACCCTCTGTCAGGGCCTGAGCGGCAACCTCTACGGTCGTCGTGATCACGGCCCCTTCTTGGCCGTCAAGGCGATGCGAACCGTCACTCGGGCCGGAATGGCTTCCTCGGTCTTCCACTGCCCCTGCCCCACCCCAAAGACCAGCCGATTGACGATAATGGCGCTGGTCATCTTGGCCGTATCACCGCTGATGACCAAGGTGAAGGGCAGGACGATCGGCTTGGACACGCCCTTGAGGGTCAGATCGCCCGCCGCCTGATATTTTCCGCCGCCCAAGGCCGTAAAGCCTGTGGTGACAAAGGTCGCGCGAGGAAACTTTTCGGCATTGAACCAATCGGCGGTCGGCAAGGACTCGTCGCGGGTCTGCTCATTGGTGAAGGCCGAGGTCATGTCGATCGAGACCACCGCCTTTGAGCCCTTCAAATCCTTCGGGTCAAAGTTGATTTGGGCGTCGAAGCGTTTGAAGGAGCCGGTAAAGCCCTCACCATTCATTGCCGCCTCAAAGCCCACGCGTGAGGCAGCCTTGTCGACGGTCCAGCGGGTGGCCGACACGGCTTCGCCTGCCGACAGACTGGTCAGAGATAGAACGACGACAGCGCTCAGGGCCGAAATTTTAGACATAGGTTAGGCCTTCTTGAGAAAGGGCACCATCCGCGACAGGACACTGTCCCGGTCGATGAATTGATGCTTCAGCGCTGCGCCGACATGGAGCACGATCAGGGCATAGGTCACCTTGCCCATGGCCTCGTGCACCCCTTCGAACAGCTCTTGCAGATTGTGAGCCTGTTCTTGCGCCAGACCATGCACGAAGGGTAGATAGGGCAGGTCTATGATCCCATAGAGCAGGGTCGGAATATTCTTGGGCGAGGCCGAAACCACCAACCAACCGGTCAAGGGCATGGCGAGCATGATGACATAGAACCCAACATGCACGGCCTTGGACAGGACCTTCTCCCAAGGCTTGAGGCTCGCGAGCGGAGCCGGAGCCGGGTTGATCAAGCGCCAGCCCAGCCGCGCGAGGCTAAGGACCAGAACCGTAATGCCCAAGGACTTATGCAACTGGAACAGTTGAAACTTTGCCAATCCCTTGGCATCGTCAAATTGCCAAGCCACAGCGATGGCGCCGACCAAGATCAAGGCGATCAGCCAATGGAGCATAATGGCCACCAGAGTGTAACGGTCTTGAGTCCTATCGGTCATTTGGATGTCTCATGAAAACTGATGGGGACTATTAAGCTCAAACTCTAGCACCCCAACAAGCCTCTGCTCCATGTGACGCATAGCAGCGTCTCAAGACCCGACCCCTTGCCACCGAACGGCAAAGGGCCAGGCTGGAAACCGTCCTATTTCTTGGTGAATTCGATCTCGAGGATCAGATCGACCCTGTCGCCGATAACCGGCACATAGGTGCCAAAGCCAAAATCGGTCCGCTTAATCGCGCCGGTGGCGGAAAAGCCTGTGCGGGTTTCAGTCATCATGCCCGAACCGACGCCGTTCCAAGTCACATCCAGCGTCACCGGCTTGGTCACACCAAGGAAGGTCAGGTCACCAGTCATCTTGCCCGTATTGGCACCGGTGACGACCAGAGCGGTCGAGGCGAAACTGATGGTGGGGAACTTGGCGGTGTTCAGCCAGGTCGGACCCTTGAGTTGCTCGTTAAAGCTCGCACTGCCCGTATCAATCGAGGATGGGTCAACCGTCGCCGTCACCTTGGCCGCCGTCGGGTTGGCCGGATCGAAGCTGAAGCGCGCATCGATCTTGGTGAAGCGCATGGCATAGTTCGAGAAGCCCATGTGACCGACCTTGGCCACAAGGCTGGCATGGGTCGTATCAATGCCATAGTTACCCGCCGGCATGTCCGCGACGGCCTTGGACGACACACCCGGCGCCGCGATAGCGGCTGGGGCGGTTATCAAGGTCAGGGCCGCAGCGGCCACGAAGATTGAACGAAACATGGAACCTCCTAATTGCAATATGTTCAGTTGCAGTTGTTGCCATCTAATCATGACCTGATCATGGCGCAAGACCGTTGGGCGAAGAAACCGAATAATCATATCGACTTGGCAGGATCGGGCCACGCTCCTAAAAGAGAGACCTAGCGCCCCTTGCCGGAATGGCTCGCTCAGAGAGTGTCTAATGACCTATCGCGCCCCCCTTCGTGACCTCCGCTTTGCCCTGACCGATGTGGTCAATATCGGTCAGGTGAACCAAGGCGGCGGCTTTCCCGACTTCGATGAGGACCTGATGGCGGCGGTTCTGGAAGCCGCAGGCGATCTGGCGACCGGGGTGCTGGCCCCCCTCAACCGGATCGGTGACAAACACGGCGCGGTCTATGCCAATGGCAAGGTCACGGTCGCTCCGGGATTTGCCGACGCCTACAAGGCCTTTGCTGAAGGGGGCTGGAACAGTTTAGCCGCCGATCCGGCCTATGGCGGTCAGGGCCTGCCAAAGGCGCTGGAACTGGCGGTCTTTGAGACCATTCACGCGTCAAACATGGCCTTCGGCCTCTGCCCCATGCTGACCCAAGGTGCGATCGAGGCCCTGCACGCCCACGGCTCAGACCGGCAAAAGGCCCTCTATCTGCCCCGCATGATCAGCGGCGAGTGGACCGGCACCATGAACCTGACCGAGCCCCAGTCGGGCTCGGACCTTGGCACCCTGACCACACGGGCCGAACCGGACGGCGAGGGCCGCTACCGCCTCTATGGCCAGAAGATCTACATCACTTGGGGCGACCATGATGTTGCCGACAATATCGTCCATCTGGTGCTGGCCCGGCTTCCCGGCGCGCCCGAGGGCGTGAAGGGCATATCCCTGTTCCTCGCCCCCAAATATCTGACCGCCGAAGACGGAAGCCTCGGTGCCGCCAACGATGTGCGGCCCGGCGGCATTGAGCACAAGCTGGGCATCCACGCGTCGCCGACCTGCATCATGCTGTTCGAAGGCGCTAAGGCCGAACTGGTCGGCCAAGAGGGCCAAGGTCTAGCCCACATGTTCACCATGATGAACGCCGCCCGCCTGAACGTCGGCATGCAAGGCGTTGGAATTGCCGAGCGCGCCTATCAGGGGGCACTGGCCTATGCCATCGAGCGCAAGCAGGGCCGCTCGGCCTGGACTGGCGAGCATCCGGCCCGCATCTTTGACCATCCCGATGTTCGCCGGATGCTGATGTTGATGAAGGCCCGCATTGAAGCGGCACGCGCCATCTGCCTTGCAACCGGCATCGCCGCCGATGTGGCCCAGCTTGATATAGACCCTGCCCTGCGCGAGGCCGCTCGCCTGCGCGAAGAGCTATTCGTCCCCGTGGCTAAGGCCTGGTCCACCGATGTCGGCGTCGAGGTTGCCTCTATGGGCGTGCAGATCCATGGCGGTATGGGCTTCGTCGAAGAGACGGGCGCGGCCCAGCACTATCGCGACGCCCGCATCGCCCCGATCTATGAAGGCACCAACGGCATCCAAGCGATCGACCTGATGGGCCGCAAGCTGGCCATGGGCAATGGCGAAGCGGTGCGCCAACTGATCAATGACATCTGGCCGACCGCCTCGGCGCTGAAGAGCCACGACAATGCTTGGCTGCACACCGTCGGCACGCGCCTTGAAAACGGCATTGCCGCCGTACAGGCCGCTACCGGCTGGCTGATAGAGCGCCGCGGCCATGCCCAGCCCGACGCCCTGGCAGGGGCTGCGGCCTATCTGAAGCTGCTGGGCGATGTGATGGGCGGCTGGATGCTCGGCAAGGGCGCGCTGGCCGCCGCACGACATCTGGCGGCGGGCGAAGGCGACGCGGCCTATTGGCGCACCAAGATCGGTCTTGCCCGCATCTATAGCGAACATATCCTCGCCCAAGCCCCCGGCCTGACCGCGGCCGTAACCCAAGGCTCTGCCGACCTGTTCAACATCACCGCCGAAAGTATGGGCGCTTGAGCCTTGCAGAAATCGGTAAGGCTTTTGTGGTTTAAGGGTGGGGTTACAGAAGGACCGCCGCCCTGACCCTCGCCATCTTGCAAGCCCGGATGACCTCGACCCGCCTTCCCGGCAAGGTGATGGCTGACCTTCTCGGCCAACCTATGATCCTGCGGCAAATCGAACGGCTTAGACGCGCCAAGCGGATCGATCAGATCGTGGTCGCCACCTCGACCCACGCGAGCGATGATGGCCTGGTCGAACGGCTCACAGCTGAAGGGATCGGGGTCTATCGCGGCTCGCTAGACGATGTGCTGAGCCGCTATGCCGGGGCCTTGGAGACCTTTTCAGGCCATGAGACTGTGGTGCGCCTGACCGCCGACTGTCCGCTGGCCGACCCTGAACTGATCGACGCCACCATCGAACTCTATCAGAACACCCAAGCGGACTATGCCTCGAATACGCCAGAACGCCGCAGCTATCCCAAGGGGCTGGATGTCGAGGTCATGCGCGCTGATGTGCTGCGAACGACCGCCACCGAAGCCACAGACCCCTATGACCGCGAACATGTAACGCCCTTCATCTATGGCCGTCCGGAGCGGTTCAAGATCGCTGGTCTAGAACAACATGCCTCCGAAGGCGAAGTGCGCTGGACCGTCGACCGCCCCGACGACCTGGAATTTGTTCGCGCGGTTTATGAGGCGCTCTATCCGCGCAAGGCCGATTTCACCTCGAACAATGTCCGCGTCTTTGTACAGTCACGCCCGGACCTTTGGGCTCTGGGCGGCGACCGGCGTTACTAGGCCGCGAGGAGGGATTCCATGACCAATGTCACCCTGCGCGACCTGACCGAAGAGGACCGCGAGCGGCTGCATGTCTGGCGCAACAGTCCAGAGGTCGCAGCCTATATGTATACCGACCACACGATTAGCAGGACAGAGCATGACCGCTGGTTCGACAGCTTGAGCGCCGATCCACGCCGACGGTACTGGGTCATCGAAACCGATGGAAAGCCGGTCGGCCTAGCCAATCTGGCAGACATTGACCTAGGCCACAGCCGTTGCGCCTGGGCCTATTATCTGGCCGATCCGTCAATCCGTGGCTTGGGTGTGGGCTCTTTTGTCGAATTTTGGATGATCGAGCATGTGTTCGGCGCGATGGGCCTGAACAAGCTCTGGTGCGAGGTTCTGGTCTCCAACGAACCGGTCTGGAAGTTGCACCAAAGCTATGGCTTCCAGCGCGAGGCGCTCTATCGTCAGCACGTGATGAAGACCGGCCAATATCAAGACGTGGTCGGCCTTGGCCTTCTGGCCGAGGACTGGCCCGCCCTGCGCCCCGCCATGAAGGCGCGCCTCGAGGCCAAGGGCTATCAGGTCGAATGAGCCTCGCGCCATCTCGACAGGGCGGTCAAAGCCTCTAGGCTAAAGCACAATCAAGAGTCGGGATGGAACAAAGATGAGCGACGAGCAAAAGCCAATGGCACGCCGGATCGGGTCGATCATCGGCGGGTCGGTCGGCAATCTGGTCGAGTGGTTTGACTGGTACGTCTATGCCTCCTTCTCGCTCTATTTCGCCAAGGCCTTCTTCCCCAAGGGTGACCAGACCGCGCAGTTGCTCAGCGCCGCCGCCGTCTTTGCCGTTGGCTTTCTGATGCGCCCGGTCGGGGCGTGGATGATGGGGGCCTATGCCGACCGGGTGGGACGCAAGGCCGCCTTGACCCTATCGATGGTCATGATGTGCGGCGGTTCTCTGGTCATTGCCCTGACCCCAGGATACGCCACGATTGGCGTGGTTGCGCCCATCATTCTGGTTCTGGCCCGTATGTTCCAAGGCCTAAGCGTCGGCGGTGAATATGGCGCCAGCGCTACCTATATGTCCGAGATGGCCAGCTCTAAGAACCGAGGCTTTTGGACTAGTTGGCAATATGTGACCCTGATCATGGGCCAGTTGCTGGCTCTTGCGACCTTGATGGTGTTGCAAGCGACCCTACCGGAAAGCGAGCTCGAAAGCTGGGGCTGGCGCATTCCCTTCCTCATGGGCGGTGCCCTGGCCGTCGTGGCCTTCTATCTGCGCAGCAGCATCGACGAGACGCCCGCCTTTGAGCAACTCAAGGCCAAGGCTGCCGATGACAGCCTGCCACCGAAGGGCGGAACGATCAGCGCCCTGTTGGCCCATCCGCGCGAGGCCCTGATGGTTGTCGGCATGACCATGGGCGGGTCCTTGGCCTTCTATGCCTTCACCACCTATATGCAGAAATATCTGCACAATACCTCGGGCTTCAGCAAGGAAGCGGCAACCAGCATCAGCGCCTTGAGCCTTGTGCTGTTCATGGTCCTGCAGCCCGTCGCGGGATGGATGTCTGACAAGCTGGGTCGCAAGCCGATGCTGATCGCCTTTGGGGTGCTGGGCAGCCTTTGTACCGTGCCGATCTTCAACGCCTTGAGCCAAACCCGTAACGAGATGACCGCCCTGATCCTCGTCTGCGCCGCCCTCGCCATCATCTCTAGCTACACCTCGATCAGCGCGGTGGTGAAGGCCGAGCTCTTCCCCGCCCATGTCAGGACCCTAGGCGTTGCCCTGCCCTATGCCCTCGCCAACTCCATCTTTGGCGGCACGGCGGAATATGTCGCCCTATGGCTCAAGCAGGGCGGCCATGAATCGTGGTTCTATCTCTATGTCAGCGCCTGTATCGCCCTGTCACTGCTGGTCTTCCTGACCATGCCCGACACGCGCGACAAGAGCCGAATCAATGAGGACTAGGCGCTAATGCCCACACCGATGGGACAGGTCACGCCGGTGCCGGAAATGCCGCAATAGCCATTCGGGTTCTTGGCCAGATATTGCTGGTGATAGTCCTCGGCATAGAAAAATTCCGGCGCGGGCAAGATCTCGGTCGTGATCCGGCCAAGCCCTCGCGCTAACAGGGCCGCCTGATAGGCCGCGCGGCTGGCCTCGGCGATCAGGGCCTGCGCCTCATCCACCGGATAGACGCCCGAGCGGTACTGGGTGCCGATATCATTGCCCTGGCGCATGCCTTGGGTCGGATCGTGATTTTCCCAGAAGGCCTTGAGTAGCGCCTCGTAAGAGATCACGGATGGATCGAACACGACCTTGACCACCTCTGTATGGCCCGTGCGGCCGCTACAGACCTCTTCATAGGTTGGATTGGGCGTCAGCCCTGCGCCATAGCCCACCGCCGTCAGCGCCACGCCCGGAAGCTGCCAGAACACCCGCTCGACACCCCAAAAACAACCCATAGCCAGATAGGCGACCTCTAGCCCCTCACCATAGGGACCCTTCAACGGCAAACCCGTCAGCAGATGGGTTCGCGCCGTCGGAAGGGCCATGGCCCGGCCCGGCAGGGCGGTATCGGCAGTCGGCAGGTCGAGGGATTTCTTGGCAAACAGCATGGCGCGCTCCATCAGCAGGTCCCCTCAATATAGGCCGCAAACGGTTAAATGTCAGGCCATGCGAAAAAACACACTCTACCCGTTGTCCTAAGCGCTTAGGTCTGTATATTCCGCGCCTTCCTGACCGGGACCAACCCCCGGCTCAGATCAGCCCTATCCCCGGCCCAGATCGCAAGATTTCGGTCAAACGGATAGGACCTGTGGTGATGGTGCGGTGGCCGAGTGGTTGAAGGCGCACGCTTGGAAAGCGTGTTTAGGTGAAAGCTTAACGTGGGTTCGAATCCCACCCGCACCGCCAGCCCCCATCCTATCCAATAGCCCCCTCCCTCCCGCATCTCAGCCAAAGCCCCTTGCGCCGGATCTCTAGAGCGATATAGTATGGTATCAAACTAAATGGGGGCCGTCATGTTACGCAGGAATGTCTTGATGCTCATCGGTGGCGGGGTCGTGGTGGCGGCTGGATCAGTGGGGGGCTTCATCGCCCTGAACGGTCCGTCCGAGGCGGCGCGCGAGCCTTGGAAAAAGGCTGGCCAGTATGGCGACTTTCGGCGCAGGGCCCTGTCCTATGCCTTGCTTGCGCCCAACCCCCATAACCGTCAGCCTTGGCTGGTGAGGCTTGAGGGCGAGGACGCTTTGACGCTCTACTGCGACCTTGCCCGGCGCCTACCGGCAACAGATCCCTTTGATCGTCAAATCACCATTGGATGCGGTGCCTTCCTAGAGTTGCTGACGATGGCCGCGGCTCAAGAAGGCTATCAGACGACCATCTCCCCCTTCCCTGAAGGCGAGGACATGAAGGGCTTGGACAGGCGACCGGTCGCTCATCTGGTGTTCAAAAAGAACGGTACCGCGCCCGATCCTCTCTTTGCCCACATACTGGCGCGTCGATCCAACAAGGAGGTTTACGAACCAAAGGATGTTACGCCCGAAGCGCTCACCGCAATCGCCGAGGCTGGCCGCGCCTTCGCAGTCTCTGCCTCGACCATTGGCAATAATGACCTTGCGGGAAAGCTGCGCGACCTGACTTGGCGCGCCCATCTCAAAGAGGTCACGACCCCGGTCACGAACCAGGAATCGGTTGATCTGATGCGGATTGGTGCGGCGGAGGTCGCCGCCAATCCCGACGGTATCGAACTTGAAGGGCCATTTTTCGAAGCCTTGCGTCTGCTCGGGGTGGCCAATCGCGAGGCCTTGGCCGACCCAAAATCAACCATGTTCCGCGAGGGTCTGACCCTTTACCAGAACATGGCCCTGTCGGCGCGAAGCTTTGGCTGGCTGGTCAATGACAACCGATCCCGCGCCGACCAGATCAATGCCGGAAGGGCCTATGTCCGTCTCAATCTGAAGGCGACGGCACTGGGCTT
>Ga0214921_10006208_pt1 | contig 16471 bp, 16 predicted proteins | sample LL1505_MetaG_FD_177992 | JGI IMG/M metagenome (GOLD analysis project Ga0214921, IMG submission 177992) | Freshwater microbial communities from Lake Lanier, Atlanta, Georgia, United States - LL-1505 | ecosystem: Environmental > Aquatic > Freshwater > Lake | place: USA: Georgia | collected...
TGGCATCCAAGGAATTCGCCATATTTTGCATCATAGATTACTTTTACAAATCCATCTGTAGTACCACCTGCTACTGCTTTTCCACTTGCAATAAAAGGAAATTTACCAACTTTGATTTCGTATCCGGCTTCTTTAGCAGCTTTTTCAGTATATCCTACAGAAGCAATTTCTGGTGAAGTATAGGTACATCCTGGGATATTATTGTAATCCATAGGTTCGGGTTTGTGGCCGCTTAAATGTTCGGCTGCATTGATCCCTTCTTTGGCGGCAACATGAGCTAAAGCCTGACCTGGTGTACAATCTCCTATAGCATATAATCCATTGATATTAGTTTGCTGATTTGCATCAACAATAATTTTCCCTTTTTCCGTTTTTACGCCTAAAGATTCTAAACCTATATTTTCAATATTAGCAACGACTCCAACTGCACTTAATAATACATCAGCTTCTAAGACTACTTCACCTGAGGCGGTCTTCACAGTTGCTTTAATGCCTGTACCTGAAGTGTCCACTTTAGTCACTTCGCTATTAGTCATAATCGTTATTCCTTGTTTTTTAAATTGCTTTTCCATCTCTTTGCTGATATCTTCGTCTTCAACAGGAACAATTCTTGGCAAGAATTCAACAATGGTAACATTTGTACCCATACTATTATAGAAATAAGCGAATTCGCTTCCGATAGCACCACTTCCACAAATAATCATGCTTTTAGGTTGAGTGGGTAAAGTCATAGCTTCTCTATATCCAATAATTTTTTTACCATCAATAGGCATTGTGGGTAATTGTCTTGCTCGTCCACCAGTTGCTAAAATGATGTTTTTTGCTTCCAAGATTTGTTTGCTATTATCATTGGCAGTGACTTCTAATTTGTTGGAAGAGATTAACTTTCCAGTTCCCATAATAACGTCAATTTTATTTTTCTTCATCAGAAACTGTATCCCTTTGCTCATCTTGTCGGCAACGCCACGACTTCTTTTTATTACATTTAAAAAATCGGCTGTTGCTTTATCTACATTAATTCCATAATCTGCAGCATGTTTGGCATATTCATACACTTGTGCACTTTTTAATAAAGCTTTTGTTGGAATACATCCCCAATTGAGGCAGATACCCCCTAGGCTTTCTTTTTCAATAATAGCAACTTTCTTGCCTAATTGACTTGCTCTGATTGCAGCAGGATAACCACCAGGTCCACTGCCTAAAACGATAACGTCGTATGCCATAATATTGTAGTTTTAGATTACGATTGCAAAATTACTTTGAAATAGGGTATTGACCAAAAGCTAATTGTTCATTTTTATTGTTTTAAATAGCTAATTATTTATAGTTTTCTTCTTCTTTTCTGAATCTTTTCTTTCATTAGCAATGATCTTTAAAGAATTAATACTCACGTTTAATTCAAATCCAATAAGTATTGCGAGTGAATTCAAGTATATTAAAGCCATAATCATCATGATTGTTCCAATAGAGCCATATAGAACATTGTATTTGCTGAAATTTGTTACAAAATAAGAAAATCCAATTGAAGACAATAAACTAAGTAAAGTAGTGGTAATGGTTCCAGGCGAATTCAACTTCCATCTTTTTTCAACAGATGGGGCATATTTAAATATGAATCCGATAGCAAAAAAGATAAGAAAGATAATGAAAATCCATCTTGTGTTTGCAATAATATCTCTGAGGTGTTGGGTTTTTACTAATAATTTCAAAATAGCTCCTTGAGAAATCAGTAAGATAAAATAACACATAAATAATGCAAAAATCAGCATTGTTAATTTTATAGCAATCCACCTTGCAGCAATTCCCATTCTTTTTTCAAACCCAATATAGTTTTTTCTATTAAATGATCTGATGAGCCCCATCATAGCATTTGATGCAAAATAAAGTGATACGAATAATCCAAAGGACAATAATCCGATACGATTATCATAAATAAAAGAGTCTACAAATTTTATCAATTCTTTATTGTAAGTATTGGAAGGAATGATGTCGTGAATCATGCTATTTAATTGAGTTCTAATAGCACGTTTAGAAATGAAAGGCAAATTAGGGATGAGGGTAAAAATAAAAAGCAAAGATGGAGGTATTGCCATGATGAAATTGTAAGAAATAGCCGAGGCTCTTTCTGTTAATCCATGTGTTTTAATTTGTTTATAAAAGAATCGAATCACATCATATAATGGAACTCCTTCAAATCCAGGAGGTTGAATATGTTTGCATTTGTTTATTAAAAATGCAAGGGGTGTTTTTGTGATTAATATTCTTTCAAATTTCGTCAAAGTGATTATTTATTTTTTAATGATTTATTCATTAATAATATATCCAATGCTTGTTGATATTTTTTTGCATTTATTAAATGGTCAGAATAATTGGATGAAAAGGCTGAATAACCACTAAAATCAGGTTTTGCTACAAAGAAAATATAATCGGTTGCTGGTGAATTCAATACAGCATCTATGGTATTTATTGATGGGGTGCAGATTGGTCCAGGTGGTAATCCGAAAGTTTGATACGTGTTATATGAAGAAGGAAAAGTAAGATGGCCATGCAGAACTCTTTTTAGTTCAAATTGTCGTAGTGCATATTTTACAGTAGGATCTGCTTCTAGTTTCATTCCTTTTTTTAATCGATTAATATATACACTTGCTATTTTCGGCTTATCGTCTTCCATATTTGTTTCTTCTTCTACTATACTTGCAATGGTATAAACTTGTTCAGTTGTAAAACCTAATTTTTTAGCTTGTGCTGTTCGCTTCCCTACCCAAAAATAGTCATGTTGTTTTTTTAATCTGCTAAATATATTATTAAAGGAGCTGTTCCACCAAAAAAGATATGAATTTGGAATAACAATACACATTACTGAATTTGTATCCAAATCAAATGGAGCTAACGAATCATTACTTAATAAAAATCGGATGGCTTCTGCCGAATCTACCTCAAAATTTTCGCTAATTTTTGCTGCTAGATTCTCTTTTGTTCGAAGTTTGTTAATGACTAATCTCACTTCTGCCTGTCTGCCTGATTTAAATTTTCTAATTAGGCTGAATAAATTGCTATTTTTTTTAATTTCAAATTTTCCTGATTTTATATTATTGGGATAGCCAATTAATTTTGAAAAAAGGTCAAAGAAAAAATTATGGGAAATTATTTTTTGGGCGATTAAATTTTCTTTAACCTCTTTATAATTGCTATTCGATTTGATATAAAAATATTTGTCAACAGGAGCAGAAACAAGCGGTCCGAATGCATTCCAACAAAAAATAGCACTAATGATAATAAGGAGTAAAAAAATAAATCTAACAATTGATTTCATCTAAGGGTTAAAATTTAAGCGATCAATATGTAATAAAAAACCCCGCTAATCTTGCAATTGCGGGGTGTAATACAATCAATATAAATTAATTTCCTGCAGGAGTTGTTCCTGGCATTTGAGTAGTGTTTGCCGGAGTTGCCTGAGGTGTTGTAATATTTTGTTGAGGTTTTGTCGTAATTCCTTTAATTAAATCATCTTCTTTAGAAGATCCTTCTTTGGGAATAAATGCGGGTGAAATCATGCACAAAACACCAACCACCGCAGCAAAAATCCAAGTTCCTTTTTCTAATACATCTGTGGTTTGTTTTACCCCCATTAATTGATTGCCAACTCCTCCAAATGTGCCAGATAAGCCACCACCTTTTGGGTTTTGTATTAATACAATAAATCCAAGAATTAAACTTGCGATAATAATAAGAATTCCAAATAGTGCTAACATTTTATTTCTCTTTTAATGATTTGATTTTGTCTGCAAAGAAAAGACTTTTGGAAGGATTCTGCAAACTTAATTTTTGATATATATCTATTGCTTTATTGATTTTCCCTTGCTGAATGAATACTTCAGCCATAGATTCTGTAATCACAGACGCATCTATATTACTATTTTCCGCCATTCGTTGAATAGCAGCATCTACTTGTACTGTGTTTTCTGGTAATTTTTCACCATGCGTTTTCTTGATGGTCTTTAGCCAATCTGTAAAACTTTTTAATTGTTGGCCTAATTTGTCGTTTTGTAGTGATTCGTCACTAATTTTTATTCCTTGTGAAGCAAAGTAGTCTGTAGTGTATAATGGTTCAAAAAGCAATTCATCCTGAAGTTGCTCATTAGAAATAAACTCTTTTTTAATGACAAGGTTTAAATTGCTCTCATCAAGCTGGCTGTTTAATAAAATATTATTATTAAAATGAAGGGCTGTTTTGTTGGCAATATTTTGATAATCCCCTTGATTCTTATCTGATAGTTTTAGTGAAAAGAAATGAGCAATTCCAAAATAAGGGTATTGTTCTTTTTCTTTTTTTATCAGGTTCGCCGAATTGATGTCGGAGAAGTTTTGGTGATAGATTTTACTAAAGAGTTCTTGGTAGCGCATATATAAAAAGATTAATTCATTTTACAAAATAGTTTCTACTGAAAATTACCAGTTGGAAAAAATCTTATTAAAAATCTCATCAACAAAATTCTTAACAATATCATTATTTAGTGAAGATTCCGCTTGAGTTAAATTTAAGCTTGAACTAAAATCAAATGTCCTTATTAAGTCGGTTTCGAAATTCTTTTTTTCGTCCAGTGTATTTTTGAAAATCAAATGGAAGCCGATAGTTAATCTGTTTCCGCTGGAGTTACTGCCGCTAATACTTATGGTACTAGTACTATATTGTGAGACATACCCGCTGATATCATAATGAGCATCTTCCGCATTGGTTTGATTTAATCGGGTGGTGCTTATTATTTTCTGTTTTAGTTTTTCTGTTAATTGCGGACATAATTGGGTGTTTACGTATTCTGCTTTATTTTGAAAATAGTTTACCCGAAATGTTTTTACTTCAACAGGAATAGGGGAGGTATCTTTAAATGAATATTTGCAAGATGCATAATTATAAAGTAATAATATTGATAAGCAAAGAGGATAAAAATATATATGTTGATATTGTGTAAATTTATTTTTCATATAGTAATTATTTATTTTCTTTGAACCGTTTATTTTATAAATGTTCAATATCGTATTCTTTCAGTTTTCTGTAAAGTGTTCTCTCACTAATACCTAAATCCAATGAAGCGTCTTTTCTTTTGCCTCTATGTTTTTTTAATGCTTTAATTATTAATTCTTTTTCCTTATCAATAATACTCAATGATTCTTCAATGTCTTCATGTTGTTGAATAGTTGAATGTTGGTCGTTTCTGTATATAACCGATTGGTTAGGGGAAGCATAATTAGTATTGATTGGCGAACTTATTTCTTTTACAGGGTTGTTGTCTGCTTGGTATACGGGCACATGCTGATTCATATTTGGATTTTGAACTAAATCAAAAAACATTTTCTTTAATTCGTTCACATCTTTTTTCATGTCGAAAAAAAGCTTGTAAAGTATTTCTCTTTCATTTGCAAATTCGGCTTGGCTAACTGCACCTGGTCCGCCACTTAATGCAGGCAATCTTGTGGAATGATGTTCTGGTAAGAAGCCGGAAAGTTGAGGTGCTGAAATGTTTTTGTCTTTACTAAGCACAGAAATTTGTTCTGCTATATTTTTTAGTTCACGCACATTTCCTGGCCAAGAATAATTGATCAGGATTGTTTTTGCCTCATCTGATAATTGTACTGGGCTTGTTTTATACCTTTCTGCAAAATCAGTAGCAAACTTTCTGAATAATAAAATAATATCTTCTTGTCTGTCCCTGAGCGCAGGCACCCTAATTGGTACAGTATTTAATCTGTAGTAAAGATCTTCTCTAAATTTTCCTTTATCAGTATATTCTAATAGATCTTTGTTGGTGGCAGCGATTACTCTCACATCTGTTTTTTGTACTTTGCTGCTACCAACTCTGATGTATTCACCTGTTTCTAGAACGCGCAAAAGTCTTGCCTGTGTACCTAAAGGCATTTCTCCGATTTCATCTAAAAAGATAGTCCCTCCATTTACAGTTTCAAAATATCCTTTTCTACTGTCAACGGCGCCAGTAAAAGAACCTTTTTCATGGCCAAATAATTCAGAATCTATTGTTCCTTCTGGGATAGCACCACAATTTACAGCTATGAATGGATTATGTTTTCTAGATGATAAAGCATGAATGATTTGAGAAAATACTTCTTTACCAACTCCACTTTCACCGTTAATCAATACGCTTAAATCTGTATTAGATACTTGTGTAGCAACATTCAAAGCGTGATTCAATGAAGGCGAGTTGCCAATTATTCCGAATCTGTTTTTTATTAATTGTAAATCCATTGTTTATAGTATTGCTTGTCCAATAAGAGTCCCTGCCGTGCATTCATTTATTTTTACCAAGGCGTATTCGCCTTTTTTAAAATGTAATTTTGGGAATACAACTACTTTATTTTGATCATTCCTACCATAATATTCCTGGTTGTTTTTTTTGGAATTTCCTTCTATTAGTACTTTAAATACTTTCCCCACATCTTTTTGCATACTTTCTAAAGAATGGATTCGATGTAAAGCGACAAGTTCCTGAAGCCTTCTTTTTTTAACTTCAAGTGTTATGTCGTCTTCAAATTTCCTTGCAGCTAATGTTCCAGGTCTTTCAGAATAAAAATACATATAAGCCAGATCGTATTTGCAATATTCCATTAAGGTTAATGACGCTTGATGGTCTTCTTCTGTTTCCGAGCAAAACCCTGCAATTAAATCTGTTGACAAGCCACAATCTGGTATTATTTCTTTTATTCTATTTACTTTGCTAATATACCATTCCCTGCTATACGTTCTATTCATCATTTCTAGCACTCTGCTACTGCCGCTTTGTACAGGTAGGTGAATGTAGTTGCAAATGTTATCATATTTTTTCATTGTAAATAAAACCTCGTCGGTAATATCTTTTGGATGAGACGTAGAAAACCTAACCCTTAACAAAGGGGAAACTAAAGCTACTTTTTCTAAAAGATTAGCGAAAGTAATATTGGTGTTGATTGTTTCATCTTTCCAAAGGTAGCTATCAACATTTTGACCCAATAACGTTACTTCTCTGTAACCTTCATTATATAATGCTTCACATTCTGCTACAATACTTAAAGCACTTCTGCTTCTCTCTCGTCCTCTAGTGAAAGGTACTACACAAAAGGAGCACATGTTGTTGCACCCTCTTGTGATACTTACAAATGCATTGATGCCATTGCTATTAAGTCGAATGGGTGATATGTCAGCATAGGTTTCGTCTCTGCTTAATAATACGTTAACACCTTTTTGGCCTGTTTCTGCTTCTTCTAATAATAGGGGTAATGTTCGGTATGCATCTGGACCAACAACAATGTCAACTAGTTTTTCTTCTTCCAACAAATCTCCTTTTAATCTTTCGGCCATACATCCAAGAATGCCAATAATTAAACTAGGTTTTTTCTTTTTTAACTGTCGAAATTCAGTTAAACGTTTTCTGATTCGCTCTTCTGCTTTTTCTCTTATGGAGCAAGTGTTAATTAAAATAATATCAGCTTCATCTAGAATGTTGGTAGCGCCAATTTTCTGATCATGCAAAATTGAGGCAACTACTTCGCTATCGGCAAAGTTCATGGCACAACCATAGCTTTCTATATAGAAATGTTTATTGTAAGCAAAATTATTGTTCACCATTTCAGGAGAGAATACTTCCCCTTGTCTGATTTCATCGTGTACTTTATCAATCAAGATATCCTGCATGTGATTCAGTTATTATTGTAGGCAAAGATATATAAACTGGACTAATAAAGTGACAGTATGGCAGTGGTTTTGATTAGGCAAATCCTTGCTTTTTTGTGGGAAGGTTATTTATGATATGTGAAAGCAGTGTTTTCCCCGAATAAATATTTAGCTAACCAGCTGTCTTTCAATGGTATTATCCATTTTGTTTCCAATTCTTCTTTTGTTGAAATGGTATTATTGAAATACAAGATATTAGGAAAAAGTACGTTGTCTTGGATAGCAGATTCAAATTGATTCAACGGGATTTGCAGTAAATGATTCTCCTTATAAAACGTAAGCAATTGTCTGTTAAATAGACTTACCCCATATTTTTTTTCTATATCTTTTACCACTCTTACAGAACTGTCTGTACTACATCCACTTACACTTGTTGCTTTTTCATCTGCCATAAAAATGATGAACTTATCAAAAAAGATTTGTGCGTAGCCTTTAACTTTATCGCCATGCGTTTTCCATGATGCTGTAAAGACATTTAATACGTCTTTGATTTCCAATGCTTCCCCCATTGTAAATAATCTATCAGATTGATATATCCATACCCTTGAATCTGGATGAAAATCGGCAGGTAAATTTTCTTGGTATGCTAGATTCATAATAAGGGTTTAAAAAAATGAGTAATCGAAAGTAAACTAGTTCATTGAGGCTACAACTAATTCGGCAATATCCAACACATCTATTTCTTCCTCTTTTTCTTTATTCTTTACACCATCCGTCAGCATCGTATTGCAAAATGGACATGCAGACGCAATTATACTGGCACCTGTATTGATAGCTTCATTGCTTCTTTCAATATTAATTCGTTGATCTCCTTTTTCTTCTTCTTTAAACATTTGCGCACCACCGGCACCACAACATAATCCATTACTCTTGCAGCGTTTCATTTCAACAAGTGCTACGTCCATCGCTTCTAATACTTTTCTTGGTGCTTCGTAAATATTGTTGGCCCTACCAAGATAACAACTATCATGATAAGTAATTTTCTTTCCTTTGAATACTCCTCCCTCTTTCATTGTTATTTTTCCTTCATCAATTAATTGTTGTAAAAAACTAGCATGATGAATAACTTCATAATTACCCCCTAATATTGGGTATTCATTTTTTATCACATTAAAACAATGAGGGCAGGCGGTGACAATTTTTTTAATATTGTATCCATTTAATATTTGGATATTTTGATAGGCCATCATCTGAAACATAAATTCATTTCCAGCTCTTCTTGCTGGATCGCCTGTACACATTTCTTCTTTTCCAAGAATGGCATATTTGATTCCAACTTTGTGTAGTATAGAAACAAACGCTTTTGTAATTTTTTGTGCACGCTGATCAAAACTTCCTGCACAGCCTACCCAAAACAATATTTCCGGCTTTTCGCCACTTGCTAAAAATTCGGACATTGTTGGAACATGCATACTTAATAATTTATTCAACAAAGTAAATAAGAAATAATCATTGATGTTTGTGTTATTGCAATTAATTTTGGAAAAATTGATTATTTGAAGAAAATTATACATAAAATAACCAATTGGGAGTCTTGGCCTTTTAAGTTGATATATGCTCCTTTGGTCCCTATATGGATTTATTACATAATTAAATCCCGATCTGTATGGTTTTTTACATCTAGTAATCCGAAAATTACTTTTGGAGGTATGGAAGGTGAGCCAAAGAGGGAAATGTATGATTTATTAGAAAAGAAATTATATCCAATTACCTTGAATGTATCGCCAGGTGACAATATTAATGATGTACTTCAGCAAATTCAAATAGCAGGTATCTCGTATCCTTTTATTGTGAAACCAGATGTTGGCGGCCAGGGCATTCTATTCAGAAAAATTGATAACCTAGATCAGTTGCAAAAATATCATGCAGCTGTACCGGTCGAATACATAATTCAGGAAATGATAAAATACCCAATGGAGGTAAGCGTATTTTATATCCGTCATCCAAAATCTACTACAGGTAAAATCACAGGATTTTTACATAAAATTCCATTGCAAGTGGTGGGCAACGGCAAAAGCACCTTGGCTGAATTAATCTCAGTGCATCCCAAAGCTTCTAAAAGGATGAAGGAGCTTTTTATGAAACATACAGAAAAATGGAATGAAGTCTTAAAATCAGAGGAAATATACAAGCTTAGTTATGCAGCTAATCATAATCGTGGAGCGCAGTTTATTGATTTAAAAAATCATATTGATCAACAATTAATTAATGTTTTTGATGAAATAAGTATACAGGTGGATGATTTTTATTATGGAAGATATGATATCATGTGTAATAGCATTAATGATTTAAAAGAGGGAAAAAATTTTTCCATATTAGAGTATAACGGTTGTGGAGCTGAGCCAAATCATTTTTATGATACCGGTTATACATTGATGAATGCCTATAAGGAAATACTCAGTCATTGGCATGATTTATATATTGTTTGCACTTATAATAGAAAAAATGGAGTTAAACCATGGTCATTTTTAAAAGGGTATTATTTTTTAAATAAAACAAATAAGTTGTTTGAAAAAATGCGTATTGCAGATAAGGATATAATATAAATCCTGCTCGATATTTAATTTTACTCATACTATCAATATGTGAAACGAGCTTATCTTTGGTGTATGGTGCAATTCGGAAAAGTTTTTTTCTGGGGGTTATTAATCAGTTTTTTAGGATCTCTTCCTTTGGGTACGTTAAATGTGGCTGCCATGCAAATTGGTATTCAGGAAAGCATTCAACATGCCATGTACTTTTCCTTTGGATCTTTATTGGTGGAAATGATTTACGTTAGAGTATCCCTTGTTGGTATTGACTGGGTAAGAAAAAAAGCAACCTTAATGAGATTCATGGAGTGGGTTACTCTTGGAATTATTATTGCATTGGCTATTGGTAGTTTTATGGCAGCAGCAAAAGCTGATGGGTCTGCTAAAAATATTATGCTCAATAATCACATGCCTCGTTTTTTTTTAGGTATGTTGATGTGCGCAATCAATCCTGTTCAAATTCCATTTTGGTTTGGCTGGAGTGCAATGCTCATGACAAAAAAAATCTTACAGCCTGTCAATGCTCAATACAATTATTATATTCTTGGAATTGGAGTTGGTACATTATTAGGAAATGCTGTATTTATTTTTGGCGGTAAATGGTTGATTGGTAAAATGCTAAATGGCGACCATTATATCAATTGGTTTGTTGGATTTATTTTTCTGATAACAGCGCTCATTCAATTTATTAAATTGATAAAAAATAAAGATGCGGTGAATAAATTAATTCATCCTGAAAATAAAGAACAACAATAATTTAGTTATTCATTTCCTGCGCCCATTTATCTCTGTCATCTGGACTAAGTTTCCAAGGGGCAAAGTTATTTTCAATGTTACTAAACATCGCATTCCATTCCTGGGGGGCATTACTGTCTTCCATTATTAAACTTCTGCGAAGTTCAATAATGATATCTAGCGGATTGATACTTACTGGGCATTCTTGTACACAAGCATTGCAAGTAGTACAGGCACGCAATTCTTCTATTGAAATATAATCGTTAATCAGCGATTTTCCATCATTTTGAAAGGTTCCATTCTTTTGTATATTTTTTCCTACTTCTTCTAGTCGGTCTCTGGTGTCCATCATTATTTTTCTTGGGCTTAGTAATTTGCCTGTTTGGTTAGCAGGGCAGGCGGCAGAGCATCTTCCACATTCAGTACAGCTATAGGCATCCAATAAGCTTTTCCAGCTTAAATCCATGATGTCTTTTGCGCCGAATTTCATCAATTGGCTGTCGGAAGGAGGCGCTAATTCAGGCTGCATCATATATTTCACTTCATTTTGAACGTTATCCATATTATCCATAATCCCCATTGGATTTAATCTTGAATAATAAGCATTTGGAAAAGCAAGAAGAATATGAAGGTGTTTGCTATATGGTAAATAATTTAAAAATGCAAAAATGCCGATGATGTGCGCCCACCAACAAGTTCGTTCAATGAGTAGTAATTGCGAAATTGAAAAGCTATTAAAATAAGGCTGTAGAAATCCGGATATCAGAAAGTTGTCCGTGACGTGATAATGAGTATGTCCTTGAATTTGTAAAGCCCGATCTGTAGCATTCATGGTAAGAAACAAGCTCATGAGAATTATTTCTGTAACTAAAATAAAATTAGCATCGCTTCTAGGCCATCCGTTTAAATCTTTACTTACAAATCTTTTTAGTTTAAGCACATTTCTTCTTGCAAGAAAAATAACACAAACTGCAATTACTCCGATGGCAAGTATCTCAAAGAAATTGATAAGGAAAGTATAAAAATCTCCCAATGAGTTTAAAAAAATCCGGTGCGTGCCTATAATACCATCCAAAACAATTTCAATAACTTCTATGTTGATGATGATAAAGCCTGCATAAATAATTAGGTGCAATATTGCTACCATTGGGTTTCTAAACATTTTCTTTTGACCTAATGCCAATAGTATCAAGTTCTTCCATCTCAAACCTGGATTGTCTGACAAGTTCTCCTCTCTTCCTAATAAAATATTCTTTTTTATTTGCAACATATTTTTGGCAAATAGCCAAATTGCAAAGCATAATAGAAGAGTAAATATAATTTGTGGAAAATATGACATAACCTGAATTTATGAAAAGCTAAGTTAAGTAATTGGCCTTTATTTTTTGTTTAAAAGTGAATCCAATTGAATTTAATTTTTGAATTAGAATATTCCAAGGAGGGGGTGGGGAATTTGAGGCAATTTAAAATAAAGAAAGCCGTTTTTATTACTTTTTTATTTGTTTTTATTTTTGTAAGATTTATATCAGGAGCTAAATACCATTGCCTGTATCTTTTTATTTCGGGTTTATCAAAAGTTAACAAACCGGTTTTATCATAAGCGATATTTTTAGTAGCGCCAAACATTCCTTCCGCGCCAGTGCCAATTGAAAGTTGTAGCCACTTTGGGGAATGTAAAGAAGGGAAGAATGAATGAATGTTGGCGCTTAGCCAATAGGTTTGTCCATTGTAATCCTTTAATGATCTTTCTGCTAAAGATTTTCCAAATAAGTCGTTACTGCGTTTGTTTAATTCATTATCATCATACACTTTTTTATGAAAAGAAGTTTTTAAGGATATTCTTTGCTCATCCCAAGCTAACTCTTGTGAAATAAATATGCTACTGCCTATTATATTGGCAGAAATATCTCCCCAGCTCCAGCCCCATTCGGAACTAAAACCATCTAGCACTTCTATTATTGTTTGATAGGTTGCCCCTGTTAATCCACCGAGCCATATTCTTTTTTTTCTGTTCAAGCCAGCATTTCGCCATAAATCCATATTATATTGACTCATTGTATAAGCACTAAATGCATGGCCAATTTTATCCATTTGCTGCCACTCAGCTATGTCGTTGAATGTGTGAAATTTACTTTGCGGATAGTTTTTGTACCAGGCATTATATAAGGCAATCATGCTTCCTCCATATAGCCCTATATTAATCGCGGCAATCTTGGTAGCTTTTTTTTTGTCATATGCAGAAATTGATATTTTATTGGAGGCCAACTTCTCTTGTGCATAAGAAAACAATGTTAACATAAATAGTACAGAAAACAGAAGTAATACTTTTTTAGTCAAAATAGATTTCTTTGTAAATAAGGACTTGAATAAATAATAATAACAAATTTACAAGTAAAGTGCTTATTTAAATGCTGAATGATATATTTTTGAAGATATTAAAATGAATTGTATGGAGAATAATATTCAAGCGATAGTTGAGATTTGGTTATCAGGAAATTATGATGAGGCAACAAAAAAATCTATCCGTGATTTACAAGTAAATAATCCGGATGATTTAGCTGATGCTTTTTATAAAAATCTTGAATTCGGCACCGGTGGATTAAGGGGAATTATGGGCGTAGGTACTAATAGAATGAATAAGTATACTGTAGGAATGGCTACTCAAGGTTATGCGAATTATTTGAAAAAATGTTTTAAAGGAGAGATTAGCGTAGCTATTGGTCACGATTGTAGAAACAATAGCAGGGAATTTGCAGAGATAACAGCCAATGTATTTGCAGCCAATGGAATCAAAGTTTATTTATTTGAAAGTTTGAGACCAACACCAGAAATTAGTTTTACTATTCGTCATTTGAAATGCCAAGGAGGTGTAGTTTGTACTGCTAGTCACAATCCTAAAGAGTATAATGGATATAAAGCATATTGGGAAGATGGCGCTCAAATGGTGCCTCCTCATGATAAAAATGTTATTCTTGAAGTAGAAAAAATTGCTTCTGTGGATGAAGTGATGTGGAGTGGCGGGGAAAATAATATTGTTATTATTGGTAAAGAAATTGATAATCTCTATTTGAATATGGTGCAAGGATTGAGTATTTATCCTGAAGTGTGTAAAGCCCAGCATGATTTAAAAATTGTGTATACCCCCATTCATGGTTCAGGTATAATGTTGGTTCCACAAGCATTAAGTCGTTTAGGTTTTGATAATGTACATATTGTTAAAGAACAAAGTGTACCTGATGGAAACTTCCCAACCGTGGTATATCCAAATCCGGAAGAAACCGAAACGATGAGTATAGGGTTGAAGCAGGCGGAAGCATTAAATGCAGATATTTTATTAGGTACAGATCCAGATGCAGATCGGGTAGGGGTTGGGGTGAAGAATAATAAAGGAGAATGGGTGTTGTTAAATGGTAATCAAACAGCGCTATTGGCTTTTAATTACTTGATGGAGGCAAGGAAAGAAAAAGGCATCGCTAAATCTAATGATATGGTTATCAAAACAATTGTAACCACCAATATGATTGATGTTATAGCTAAAGAAAATGGGGTGGCCTGCTATAATGTACTCACTGGATTTAAGTGGATTGCTGCTTTGATAAAAGAAAAAGAAGGGAAAGAGAATTACATAGTTGGAGGGGAAGAAAGTTTTGGCTTAATGATTGGAAATGAAATTAGGGATAAAGATTCAGTTAGCGCAGTTTCTATTTTATGTGAAATGGCGGCTTATGAAAAAAGTAAAGGAAGAAGTTTGTATGATAAGTTGATTGACTTGTATTTGCATTACGGGCTGTATAAAGAAAGCTTAGTGAGTATTACCAAAAAGGGGATGAATGGAGCCGCTGAAATTAATAAAATGATGGAACAGTTCAGAAATAATCCATATAAAACATTGGATAGTATTGCTGTTACAGAACTGCTCGATTATCAATTGCAAAAAGGAAAAAATTTATTAAGTGGCAATCAATGGCCAATTGATTTGCCTAAAAGCAATGTGTTGCAATTTATTTTAGCAGATGGATCGGTGATTTCTGCAAGGCCGAGCGGCACAGAGCCAAAAATAAAATTTTATTTTAGTGTTAATATGAAAATTCAATCTATCGACGAATTTGAAAACGCTGAAAAAAAGATGGATCATAAAATTGACAGGATAATACAGGAGATGAAATTAAGTTGATTGATGCTGTTAATATAATTTATTGAGTTTTTATGAGGAAATGCGAAGATACCTACAGGCATAAAGGCCTTAGGAAAAAATTGGTTGATCATTTAAAGGGTAAAGGTATTACAGATGAAACTGTGCTTGATGCAATTGATAGGGTGCCTAGGCATTTTTTTTTAGATACAGCATTAGATGATATTGCTTATGAGGATAGGGCTTTTTCAATAGAAGCGGAACAAACCATATCCCAGCCATACACAGTGGCATTCCAAACTCAGTTATTGAAGATAAAGCCAAATGATAAAGTGATGGAAGTAGGTACAGGTAGTATGTATCAGGCAACAATACTAGCAGCTATGGGTGCTAAAGTAGTTACCATAGAAAGGCAAAAGAAATTGTATGAAAAAACTAAAAAATATTTACTTACCAAAGAGTATCCGCCATCTAAATTAAGATTTTTCTTTGGTGATGGTTTTGATGGTCTGCCAACTTATGCGCCATTTGATAAAATAATAATAACCTGCGGTGCTCCATTTGTACCGCCTAAACTAATTGATCAATTAAAGCCAGGAGGCATTTTGGTAATACCATTGGCTGAAGACGAACATCATAAAATGATCAGAATAACTAAATTGGAAGATGGAAGTTGTAACGAAGAAGAGTTTACTGATTTTTCATTTGTGCCTATGTTGCCTGGAACGAATTAATAATTTGTAATAAATAAATTATATGAAATTTTTTTCAAAATTTGTTTTTATCTGCAATGTTTGTTTTCTTATTTCTGTAGTGCTTCGTTTTGTTGAGTTTGGTACATCTTATGCAAATTCAAATAGTACCAATGGAATAAAATTTCAGCCATTAGAGAGTACTATAGTTGTATTGGGGTATGGAGCTATTTTGTCGAATTTTATTTTTTTATTATTTTGCGCTTTAACAGGCATTTTTAAAATGACTATTCAGGTTCCTTTCTGGATGAAAATGATTAGTGCAGTTTTCTTTATTATTCAAGTAGTTTATTTTTTTATATAGAACTAGTAGCTTATTTAGCCGGCTGTGGGTATATTCATAAATGCATCTTCTTCTTGACCCATTGCTGATTTTTTCATTTTTTTTGCAATGTCTTTACCTACATAATTTTCAATCTTTTTTTCAATTAAATAAATCAAAGGGGTTAATACTATTGCCATGGTGAATTTATACATGTAGTTCATCAAGCATATGGCCAGCACTTTTTGCCATGTCCAGTTATTGCCGAGTTTGAATGCAATAAATAATACGATAAAGCTATCAACTAATTGAGATATTAAAGTAGATCCTGTAGCTCGG
>Ga0214921_10006209_pt1 | contig 16466 bp, 17 predicted proteins | sample LL1505_MetaG_FD_177992 | JGI IMG/M metagenome (GOLD analysis project Ga0214921, IMG submission 177992) | Freshwater microbial communities from Lake Lanier, Atlanta, Georgia, United States - LL-1505 | ecosystem: Environmental > Aquatic > Freshwater > Lake | place: USA: Georgia | collected...
ACGCAATCGCAACAGACCCCATGTCAGCATCACGCAAGTTTGACACGATTCTCTCGGTATCGAGCCTTAAAGCCCCCCGAGTTTCACGAATCTTGTCGACCTGTTGATATTGAGCACCATAGCGCACCCCCATCACCAATGCGTTGGAATCAGTCGTCAGGGTGAGTTCGTCATTCACCTTAGTCAAAAGGTTATTCCAGCCGGTTGCGTCAGACAGGAGGTCCACTTCAGGCGTGCCCGCAACCAAGTCTTCAGGCTGCTTTCGGATCAGAGCACCCAAATCGGTACTGAGCGTCTTTAAAGCGGTTAAATCAGTCGTCGTCAACGAGATTGGCATCTTTGTGCCGTCGGATACCACGGTTGTCCGATCAACGCCGAGTTGCCCTTCGCCAACGGCAGCGATGTACCCGTTAATGAGGTCGAGCGTACTTTCTGCGGTTGTCCGCATGGCCGCACGATCTTGAGCTGAGTAGGTCCCGCTGCTGCCCTGAACCGATAACTCCTTGAGATTGTTCAGCATGTCACCGATACGGGACAGCTGATCCGTCAGCTTGGACAGCCGCTCCTCCGCGAAATTCAGGTTTCGATCGTATTCGTCCAGATGGGCCAGCGAAGTCGAAAGCTGAAGAATCTTCGGGGCAGCAATTGGATCGTCCGATGATTTAGTGACCCTCCGGCCAGAGCCGAGTTGTTCCTGAGAGGACTGCAGGCGCGAAGCCGCCAACCCCAATTGGTCAGTAGCGGTTCGGTATGTGTTGTCAAATGCAACGCGGGTCATGAGAGAAGTTCCGAAAAATAGGCGCGAGGGTCAAACACAATCAATTCAAAAATTCATGCTTGCGAAGTTCAAAGTGCGGCCATCAGATCGTCGAACATCCGATTCGCCACCTCGACAACTTTGGCGGCACCCGCGTAGGCCTGCTGCAGTCGAACAAGGTCCAAGGCCTCTTCGTCCATACTGACCCCGCTGACTTGGGCGCGCTCGCTTTCAATCTGTGTCGACATCGAGGTCAAGGTTGTTGTAATCGCGTCGTTGGAAACCTTACGCTGACCCACCTCACCCGTGAGACGTGTCATGTCCGCTTCGGTACGACTGCGGCCAGAGAGCAAGCTATTCGCCGCGCGAGCCACGAGTTGATAGTCGGTAATGCCGCCGGTTCCTGGCAAATCAAATTCCGATATATCCGCGGTCGTCAGGTTGTCAACAGTCGCCCCAAACGCTCGGAACACGTCCGATTTGAACCCTTCATAAACTCCGCGCAAACGAGCCCAGGTCGACGAGGTTTGGAAAGCCGCTTCGCGAGCGCCAGTTTCGACAACGGTTACCGGATTGGCCACAGGAGACTCTTCATAGTCTTTATCTGCATTGCCGGTTTCAGCGAAGTAACCGTTGCCCAGATCGGTCAATCCGCGCGGATTGTTAAACCGAACTACATAAAGCTGATAGGGTTGAACGGTCTCAACCGGAGTTCCCAACGTAGGCCGTGATGTCGCAACTGGCGTGGTTGCAGGCGCGGTTGTACGGACGGTACCGGCCGGATACAGGACTGCCCCATCCGCATCGGTGGTCTCGACGCCATCTACCGAAAAGGCCAAGGTATCGAACCGAGCTGTTGCAGTAATTCGATTACCCGTGCTGTCGGCACCAGAAACGATGTACCCCTCAGGTGACACCAAAGAAACCTGCTGCTGGACGTTATCTGCGACCGCCGCCCCGATGACAATGTTCTGGTGTTCAGCCGCCGTGAGGTCCAGAGGATTCAACCCAACGTTCAGTGTGCGGGTGTAAAGCCGCTGCCCTGTAGCATCTGTGACCTCAAAGAACTCATTTGAGCTCTGCGTTGACACTGTACTTAAAGCCGCCAGCCGTCCACTGGCCGTTGGCGTAACCGCTGCGAGTTCACCCTTGAGCAATTGATCAAGCGCCCCCAGTGTGCCGCCTGAGCCGATCTCGGTATCCGCCAGCACGGAGAAGGTGGTCCCCGTGACCAGATTAGCCCCGGTCAGGGTCTTGACGTTAACGGTACCGTTATTCTGAATATTGACTTCAACATCGTTGAGTTTCGACAACTCCAGCAAGAGATTGTCACGCTGATCGAGAAGGGTCGGCGAAGCTTCGCCCCCAGAACCAACGTTGAGCTCGATACCCGTGTTGGTTCCGGCCAATGCCTGCGCGATTTGGTTGATTCGTGCAACGACCCCGGTGCGCTCAGCGACGGCATTGTCACGTAACCCCCCCAGCCGAGCGTCCAGCTGGGAATATATGTCCTTGACCAGCGAGATCGAATTCAACAAACCCGCACGGTAGGCCCGGTTTTCCGGCTCGCGGGCGATGTCGTTTACGGACGAATAAAACCCGTTGAGTGCCTTGGCAATACCTTCGTCTGGCGCCCCCATCAAACCATCGATAGAACCAAGATAACCACCCAGGGACTGGGCCTGGGCCAGAGACGTCGATGTGGTGCGGCGCTGCCGTTCGATTAATTCAGACGCATTACGCCGAATTGACTCGACACCTACTCCATTGGCGCCAGCCCCTCCGCCCTTGACCAGATCGCCGATGATCGCGCGCTGTCGTGAATATCCAGGAGTCGATGCGTTAGCGACGTTATTCGCCGAAATGTCCATTGCGGTCCGGGTGGCGGCTAACGCCGTTGACGCAATGTTGAGGGCTGAGATGCCTGCCATGGGAATTCGTCCGAAAGTGAGCTGTCTAAGCCGTGTGTGAACTCAAAACTGGCCGCGACATTAACGGGCTTGCACGTTGAGGATCGAAGCCGGCGTCCCAACCGCCGGTGGCGTCTGACTGACGCCTGCCTCCCCTGCTGCCTCCGCCGCTGCCTCTGCCTCCGCTGCAGCAATCGATGCTTTACGTGCATCCAGCTGCTTCACCATATAACGGCCAAAACCAAGGCCACCGCTAGCGGCCAATGAACCCGCCAACGCTTCCGTCACCATATCGCCATATGCGCCAGAGCCCAGCGCCGAGTCTCCGCTATCGATTGAACCGGCTTTCATCGCTTTGACCAACTCAAGGGCGAACACATAATCAATTCCGCGCTGAACGCGGGTTGACTCGTCCGCAGCCGGACCACCGATCTTGGAACCCAAGGCAGTTAACGGATCCATCGACATCAAATCACCTCGAGATCGGCTTTGAGAGCGCCCGCCATTTTCATGGCTTGCAGAATGGCAATCAGATCCTGAGGGTTGGCGCCGAGCAGATTAATCGCCCGGACCACATCCGATAAATTTGCCCCGGCCTTCACCTCGGTCAATGCCGATTCAGCCTGAGTAATTTCAATCGTGTCTTTGGACGTTTCGACCGTTGTGCCCTGTGATAAAGCATTCGGCTGACTGACAACTGGCTCTTTGTTGATTTTGACTGTCAAACCGCCATGAGCAATCGCGCAGTTCTCAATCGTCACGGTCTGATTCATCACGACCGAACCCGTGCGAGCATTCACAACGACCCGGGCAGCGTCGCGCGTCGCGCCAATCTGAAGCGCTTCGAGGCGGGCAAGAAATCCAACCCGACGTCCCGGATCGGCCGGGGTACGAACATTGACAGCCCGGCTATCCACAGGGACTGCCGTATCGGGGCCAAAGGCAAGGTTGACGGCGTCCGTCACGGCCTGCGCTAACGCGAAGTCACTACGACGCAATTCCAGCGTCACCAGATCGAGCGGGCCAGAGGGCGGAGGAACCGCTCGTTCGATGATGGCACCGTCCGGAATTCGCCCGACCGACAAATGGTTAACGACGGTACTGGCCTTGGAGGTTGACGCGCCAAACCCGCTCACGATGATATTGCCCTGCGCAACCGCATAAATCTGCCCGTCCGCCGCTCGCAACGGGGTCATGATCAACGTACCGCCGCGCAGACTTTTCGCGTTACCGATCGAGGAAATCGTGATGTCCATCCGCTGCCCCGGCCGGACATACGGAGGCAAGTCCGCCGTGACCAAAACGGCTGCAACGTTTCGGAGCTGCGCGGTACCCGGAGGCAAAGACACCCCAAGTGTTTCGAGCATTGAACGTACCGACTGTCCGGTAAACGGGGCCTGGGTCGTTTGGTCGCCAGTACCGTCAAGACCAACCACCAGCCCGTAACCGACCAGAGGATTAGCTCGAACACCGGAAATTGAAGCGACTTCCTTGATCCGCTCAATGGCCGTTGCAGCCCCCGAACAAAGGGCCAGAGCCACGCTCAGTAATACTGTAACGCTCCTGAAGAACGGCACCTGATTTCGTCCAAAAGACTCGAGAGCGCGAACCATCAGAATGGATTCACAACGCTAAAGGCCCGGCTGAACCAACCTGGCCGCATTGCGTCATCAATCGTTCCGCGGCTTCGATACTCAAGCCGGGCATCTGCAACCTGTGTCGAGCGGACTGAGTTACCAATCATCATCGTCGGATTGACAACACCCGAGAATCGGATGAACTCTTCGCTGTCACCGATCGCGACCTGCTTTTCACCAGCTACGATCAGATTACCGTTAGCCAATACGTCGAGGACGGTGACCGACATGGCGCCAACAAAGGAGTTGTTTTCACTGGCCGTTCCTTTACCATCGAACGAAGACGTGCTTGCGAACGTCACCCCGGCTTTAGCCAACTGAGACGGAAACCGACCCGGCGCAGTGGCCGCTCCGACGACTGATTGGTCAAGGTTGCTTTTGCGCTCCGCCTTGTTACCGCCAGCTTTTGAGGCCGAAGTCGACTCGTCGATCGACACCGTTAAGGTATCCCCCACCTGCCGCGCACGGCGATCTTCGAACAGCGGCCGCCAGCCGCCCGTAGCACCGCCGGCCAACGCGACCTGTGGGAAAAGGCTGCCATTCCCGACCGGGGCCATTGATCCCACCTGCGGTCGGGCGGTCGATGCCGCCCACGGCTGAACAGAGCGTTCGGCCGTCGAACATCCACCCAGCGCCAGAAGAGACAACAGCCCTGCGCAATACAACCCAGTGAGATTTCGCATTGAAATTACAGCGACGTGAGTTTCTGAAGCACTTCGTCCGATGCGCGAATGGAACGCGTGTTGATCTCGTAGGCGCGTTGCGCCTGAATCATCGAAATCAACTCTTCGGCCACGTTTACGTTCGAGCCTTCGGTGTAGAACTGTTTAAGAGCACCGCGTCCATTCGAATTCGGCGCACCCGTTTGGGGAGCGCCCGACGCCGCAGTCTCAATAAAGATGTTGCCGCCAATCGCGCTCAGTCCACCCGGGTTGGCGAAGGTCACGGTATTGATCACACCCGCCTGCTGAGGAGCCGACTGGCCAGGCAAGGTCACCGTTACTTCGCCGGATGCCGCAATATTGACCGCTGTTGCCGATGCATCGATGGTGAAATCGGCCACCGGATAACCCATCGCGGTCACGAGGCGATTCTGGGCGTCTTTAGTGAAGTTACCGTCGCGGGTGTAGCCGACCAAACCGTTGCCCAGATCGATCCGGAAGAACCCGTTGCCATCAATCGCCAAGTCGAGCGGGTTGCCCGTGCGCTGCAACACGCCCTGCGTAAAGATCGGCTGCGAAGCGGCAGCCCGCGAACCCGTACCCATTTGCAGTCCGGTTGGCGCCACGTTCTCGCCGTCGGTCCGTGTACCTGCAGAACGCATCGTTTGATAAAGCATGTCCTCGAACACGCCCTTATAACGCTTGTAACCCGTCGTTGAAGCGTTGGCGAGGTTATTCGCAATGATGTCCAGACTCGTCTGTTGGGCATCAAGACCGGTTTTGGCAACGAATAGTGAGCGAATCATGGGATCAGTCTTCCAGGAAATTCAATTGGATTAGCGGGCGCGGCCAACTAGGGAGTTAGCGGCTTTATCATTCTCACTGACGGTCTGAACCATCTTCATATTCATATCGAACGCGCGACTCTGGGTAATGATCTGGAGCATCGCATTCGCGGTACTGACATTGCTCGATTCAAGGAACTTGCCCCGAACCTTGATTGTCTGGTCGGCCTTGAGTTGATCGACCGGCTGATCGAGGGTCACGAACAAACCGTCACGGTCACGGAGAAGCGTCCGCGGTGGCGGATTAACCATCTTGATGCGTCCGAGTACCTGAGTAGTCACCGGATTGGTCGGGAATTTCATGTTCACCGTGCCATCTTCGGCAATATCCAATTGCCCACCGGCTGGCACCGTGATCGTGCCTTGCTCAGCGACAACCGGCATGCCATTGACAAAGCACAGCTTGTCGTCAATAACCTTGAAGGTTCCACTCCGGTCCAGTGCCTGAGTGCCGTCCGGACGCTGTGCCACAAACCAGCCCGGGCCATCGATCGCCGCATTGAATGGGTTATTGGTCGCTTCCAAAACGCCTGGCGCCAGCTTGGCATAGGGCGTCCAGCCGATTGCGAACGCACGCGTTGGTGCGCCTTCGCCCTCAAGGGGTGCGGTCCGGAAAAATGCAAGCTGCTCGCGAAAACCCGAAGTCCCCGCATTGGCCAGGTTGTTCGACGTCACACCAAGCAGCTCTACAGCATGCTTGGCGCCCGTCATAGCGGTAAAGGCAGCGCGATCCATGGATTATCCGGTCAGCAAGTTCTCAAACGTCAATTAAATCTGGAGCAAGGTCTTCAGCAATTCGTCCGCTGAAGAAATAGTCTTCGCATTGGCCTGATAGACCCGCTGCAACTGGGTCAGCTTGACCAGCTCTTGCGCCAAATCGAGATTCGAATCTTCGACGGTTTCGGAGCGGATCGTTCCAAACCCAGGGTCACCAGGATTCCCAATTGTTGACTGACCCGAAAAATAGCTTTCTTGATACAAGTTGGCACCCACTGGGATCAGACCGTTTTCTGCTGGAACCAAAGCCAACGCCAAGCGGCTACCGTACGTAATATCTCCATTCGAGTAACTCGCAACCATACGGCCGCCCGGGTCAATCGTTAGACCCGTCAAGCGCGAAAGGCTACGACCGCCGGTCTGGACCGACTTGGTCTGCGAGTTGGCAGAGTTCACGCTCGTACCCTGCCACTGCGAAATCTCGAAGTTCAAGAGTGCGTTGGTTCCCCCAAATGGCACACCGTTGATGATCGACGAAACATCAGCCCCCATCTTCAAGGTGTACTTAAAAGACGGGCTGAGCTTGGGGATCAACCCATTAACGCCGCTGGCCTTATCAGGCTCACCGTTCGGCAGGCTCTCAAAAATCTTACCGACCGGATTGTCAAGCGTATCCAGCATGGTGCCCGTGGTCGGGTCAACTTCGAAAATATACCTAACCGCCTGGGGACGACGAACCGACGCAAGCTTTGCTTCGAAGGTAGGCGGGTTCGTTCTGTCAGTCCCAGCCCCTGTAATCAGTAGCTGCTGCAGCCCGTCCACCGAACCAGTCCCCTTGGTCGCTGGAATCAGCGCGTTCGTCGGGTTCTGGAGATTGACCGTCATGATGGTTTCGTTCGTCGATTCCACCGTAAACGCAAAACTTGTCCGAGCCCCCGCGGCAAGATCATTTCCCACAAAAGCAGTTGCGCTTGTTGAAGCCCAGCTCGTACCGCTATCAATCGATTTTTCGAGTTCAAGCGTATCTGCCGCAGTGCCGGTCTTTATTCTATAAAGCGTACCTGGAACCGCACTTTGGCCGAAGTTAACCGAAGTAAGCGTCAAACCGGAGAAAGACAGTGACGATGTTTGCGGCGAGGTCGTGAGCTCACTGACGGCGGCCGCAGCCTTGATGGAGCCGGCGTTTGAAGTGATCTTGAATTTTGCAAGAACTGCCCCCGCATTTTCAAAACTGAATTCCTGCGCATCACCCGCAGCATTAAAGTCGTTAACTGCAGTCGTCGCGGTGTAAACCCTTCCGTTGTAGGTCATCGTCAACTTTCCGTCCGCACGGACCTGCAACGTAGACGTACCGACACCAGCACCAGCACCCACCTCGACGTTCGAAATTGAGAGGCCCGACGAGAGCGTCACACCGTTCTGAATCAATGAAGCCGCGTCCACTCCGAGGTTGAGGCGGTCGCCTACAGTAATGTTCGACTGCGAACCGGGCTCGTAAATGGACTGCACGATAGCACCACGAACATCACGTCTAGGGGCACCTGTTGACGGATCAAGCTCCGGCGCCGCAGCGGTCCACATTCCACCAGAATCGAGTTTCAGGGCGTAATCGTCCATGTAGGTATACATGGCCCACTGATTAACCGCCAAGCCAGACTCGCGCCGGTAGTAGTAGCGCAATTCGTGCTTTGCACCAACAGAATCGTAAACCGTTACAGAGGTCTGGTAGTCGAATGACGAAGGATCCTTCGGATTAAAGTCAAAACGACTTGTCCGGTACGCATCCTGACTCGCACGAGTCGCAGGCGCCTGAATCGCGCGGTTCAAATTGAACTCAAGCTTGGCATCAAGCGTCTTTTGCGGCTCGATCGTTTCGGGCGGCAGGCTCATCGGCACCAAGTCATTGCTCGACGTTTCGCCGGTCGACGCATAGGTCGCGCGACCATACACAAACTGGCCGTTGCTGTTAACCAGGAAGCGGTTCTTGTCGACCGCGAGCTGACCATTTCGGGTCAGAAATTTCTGTCCTGAGCCGTCGCTGGCGGGACTTGTCACCAGAAAGCCTTCGCCGCTGATGGCAACGTCAAACTGGCTGCCCGTCTTACGGAACGAGCCTTGGCTGAAGTTGCGGCGCACGCCGATCTCCATCGCGCCCTGACCGACTTTACCGGCGTCGGTCTGCGAGAGGAAGGTGCTGAACTGATCCGCAAACAGGTATTCACCCGCTTTGTAACCAACCGTCGATGCATTGGCAATATTATTCGCCGACGTCTCGAGTGCGCGCTGGTGGGTGGTCAGGCCCGTCAGACCGATGCTGAACTGTTTCATCTCAGTAAATTCCCTTCAAATCTGACTGCGCGTAAGTTTTTCCGTCGCCCAATTTTAATTTCCAGGTGCCTGCATCATTAAGCACGCCATCCACCATCATTAGCGGGTTGACTTTCAGCGGCACGCGGGTCCCATTGGTCGAAACTCCGATTGCCGTGATGCCGTAGGTGCCATCCGGAAGCTGGGCGCCTTTGGAATCAAGCCCCCCCCAGGAGAAGTCCATATCGCCGGCCACCACATTGCTGAAGGCATTCATTGCGACCACCTTGCCAGCGGAGTCGGTCATGGTGACTTCGACGGTGGGGTATGGCACATCCGCCACCACCGACGCCGCCGCTCCAGCACTGCCCAGCGTGACGCTGCCTGACTCGACTTTGGCGTAGCGTCCAATGGCCGACACCAAGCCGTAACCCTGACTCGCGCCGATCGCCTTGACCAACTCGTCAAGCTTGGTGTTCATCTGTTCGGTTGATTCTAGTGACTGAATCTGCGCGAGCTGCGAGGTCATGTCCTTGGAATCGGTGGGGTTCAGCGGATCCTGATTTTGCATGGACGCCACCAGCAGGCTGATGAAGCTGGCCCGAATTTCTTCGGGCGTCGTCCCGAGGGTGTTTTTTGCGACTGGGTCCGGTTTGACCGTTGGATCATAAAGCGCGACTTGCTGCCCGGCGACGGTGGTGGTTGCCATAATCTTAAGTACCCAGGATATCCAAACTACGTTGCATTAACTCGCGCGCCGAATTCATCGCCTCGAGGTTCATCTGGTAACTGCGCGAGGCAGAGATCATATTGACCATCTCTTCGACCGGGTTCACGTTCGAGTAGGTCACAAACCCCTGCCCGTCTGCCTTGGGGTGGTTGGGTTCGTAAACTCGACGAGCCGGGGCCGTACTGTCGGATATTGACATTACCTCGACGCCATCCGCGCCCTGATCTTCCATGGGGATGGTGCGGAACACGACCTGTTTGCCTTTGTAGGGCTGGCCGTTCGTGTCAACCGTACTATCTGCGTTAGCCAGGTTGCTGGCCACCGTGTTCAGACGCAACGACTGAGCATGAAGTGCCGTAGAAGCAACGTGAAGACTACTGATCAAACTCATTGGATACCTATCGACCGTCTGGGGTCATTGCGGTAATGCGGCCGCGGAAGGCTCCGGCCAAAAATCGCATTTGCGCTTCGGTCTTGGTCACGTTCTCGGCGAAGTGCGCTCGCTCAATGTCGAGATCAACTGTGTTACCGTCCATCGAAGGTTGCATCGAAGTCCGAAACAACTGGGCGGGCATGCCCGGCCGGAAAGTACTCGAGGGCATGTGACCCGCGGTGGTAACAGAAAGCGGAACCCGATTGCTGTAGCCCTGCCCTTCAAGCTGTTCACGAAGAGCGGCCGCGAAATTAACGTCTTTAGCCCGAAACCCCGGCGTATCCGCATTGGCAAGATTCGAACCCAAAATCTGCTGACGATAAGTCCTCAACCGCAACGCAGTTTCGCCGAAAGATAAAGGGTCGTACTCAGGCACCGGATTCATGAACCACCTAATAATTTACTGGGTTAATGCAGATTTCATGCCAGAGATTCAGAATCAGGAATACCCGATAGCAGACGCCCCGGTCGACCCAAACCCGCCCCTTGCCCGGGCCAAAACCGACCTGGATAGAGATTCGACAACCTTGCCGGACACCATTCGGCAACTATTGCCGGTCGCATTGGCTCGCGCCCCAATCAGTTTGATGCCTTAATCAAACGCCCGTTCACTGGTTGCACTGGCCGGGCATTCATCCCAACCACTTTCCGAAACAGGGCGATCTGCTCGGCAGACGCCGACACTGGCTGACGCAGAACAATCCAGACCACGCCTTCCGTGCAAGGCGGCGTCGTCAACGATCCGATGTACTGCAAATGTTTTGCGCGGTCAGCAGGGAGCATCGAACCCGGGTGAAAAGTTACGCCTTCACCGCTGCCCACACGATCGTTCGAGTCTAGGGGCATGTAATCCCAAATTCGCTGCAACTCTGGGTTCGCCGCACCCTCTTCAAACAAGACCGTAACAACCGCCAACTCCCCATCGTCCGCGCGATGGACAAAATGCGCATCGAGCGCGAATCCCTTGCCATTAAATCGTTCTTCGGCTGGGTGATGAAAATGGAATTGCAGCAACTTGTAACTTTTGGCACGCGCGACAATCTGGTTGACGCCTGCAGGACGCACTTCAACCGTGTGCCCGTTGTGGACTACCTGAAATGCCGATGGTGCGTAATCAAACTTCACCTGCTCCAGGCTCAACGGCGAGAAGTCACGATCGACCAGGTCGATTGGGGACTGGCGGCGTCCCTTCCCACAAGTGGCGAACTCAGCAGAAAGCTTCGACCAGGCATCCGGCCCGATCGCGCCCGTGTAACCCCAATGTGCCTTGCCCTTCGAGCCTTTTTCCTGGCCAGCGGCCGCGGTGCTGTGGTCATGTCCAGCGGCGGCCGCAGCCGCGGGCATTGTTGCAGGCCCCTGGGCTGCCGAGCCACCAGCAGAGGCGCCCTCTTCGGCGGCCTTTGTTCCGCGCCCATCCGCGCCCGGCATTGGCATCTTCTTGCCGACAGCGGCCTCCGTCGATTTAACCTCTTTAGCTTCTTTGACGTCTTTGGTTTCCTTTACGTCTTTCGTGCGCGAAGGAGTTACCGCCGGGCTCTTCTCCGGGGCGGACTTCGCCTCGTCACCCGTCTTCATCAGCAGCTCACCCGTCAGCGCCGACTTACCGATCAGGGCCTTACGCAGCTCGGCTTCGATGACCGCGTCGCCCTTCCCACCTTTTCCGTCCTTGGGTTCAGCTTTTGGCTCAGCGGCCAACGCCAAAGATCCACCGAAAATGAACGCAGCGGCAACCAGACCTGATAGGGTCAAGCTAGACTTGCCTCGGCTGGCCTGATGACCAACGGCAGATGCCAACGGGCTTAATGAGGGAGTCAGATTTACGTTCGATGTCTCAGAGGCGACCATCAGAGGCTCCGCAGCGTGTTTCAGATCAGTTGAAAGAATAAGGGCGCCGAGTTAACGGACAGAACCAGCGGTCTGCGGCCTGAGCGGCGGCCCCATCAGGGGCAATGAGGGCGGGGATGATGCTGAATAGCTGGAACCGGAACCGTTCGAATTGGACGAACGCCCACCGGACTGAGATTCCGGGACCGTGGCCGCTCCAGCCAGAGCGCGGGGTATTGACCGACCGCGGTCGGAGCCTGCAATACCTTCGTAACCTGTTGGACTACGCTCAACTCGCGCAGTTGTTCGCCGCGCGGGCTTACGCCCAGAATTTGAAACCACCGGCAAGGCACTAATCACGGCGCTCTCCGAAATTGCCGCCGACGCGCTGATATCACCGGCAGTGGTTCGCGCCTTGGATTTACCGATCGTTCGATCGACCGTGCCGTCCGACAACTTGTCAACACCGGGGCGCTCTTCCGCCGCTGCCACAGGTTTGGGCCCTGATACCGATGCCGATGCCGACGCTCTCAAATCCGGAGCCGTCGTTTGACCTTCCGCCAAGTTTGCGGGGACGGCCTGAAGTTGGCTCGGTGACGGCACGGGGACCGAATCAACCCCAGGAGGCATTAGATACGCAAAGCGAGGGGACTGAACGGAACTGGTCACAACGCCATTTCCGGCTCTTGAAACCCGGTTTGGACCGGGCGTTCCAGCCGCTGAAGGCGGGCCTGCAGGGACCGATAGAGCCACCGTACAGTCTGGCAAATCATGCAGGCGAATACCCATCACCGGGGAGTTGGTGGGAACTGCAACAGTCCGTCGCGAAAAACTCGGCATCAAGGCATCCGAGGCAATAAGCAGCGCATCTCGGGCGCCGGGTGTTCGGGGCATCACGGTTTCATGACGCAAGTTTCGGCAGACATCCTCGAGAGCGTTCACCTGATCATTATTGGCGCCTCGACCGGCAACGAGCGCGTCGCCCAGAGCACGATAGCAGTTTGCCACCTCAACGAGTACTCGCGACTCCTTGGCTCGAACCTCGTCACTTAAATCGTTGGCAACGCATTGCATGCGCGACCCATAATCCTTGAAGCTCTGACAGGTTTGAGCGCTCGTGGTGCGGGCCAACAAACCGAGACCACAACGTCCACGAACCCCGTCCACCGTGGCCGAAAGCTCCGATGACGTACTGGACGACTGCGCAAATACCGGCTCGGCAGCCGTTAACCCCAACGACAAGCAAAGTGCCAGCGCGAACTTCATCTTCACCGGGTCCATCGAATCAACTCCAACGCAGGCCGCACGGCAGCATCATATTGGGCCCCCAGGGCAGGCAATAACAAGAGCAAGGCCGCCAAGGCAACGACGATCGTCACTGAAAATCCAACTGCAAACTGTCCGAACTGGGGGCTGGCCCGACCGAGCGCGGCCTGCAACATATTGGCAATCATCAAAAAAATCAAGGCAGGTAAAGCCAATAACGTGCCGACGCGCAGGGCATGCGCCACAAGCGACATCAGAGCGGCCGGTTGAGCCACATCAGGCAATGATCCGAAGGGTACCACCCGATAGGATTCCACCAACGCCTCAATCAAAACCAGGTGCAAATTGGTCGCAAAGCCTATTGCGGTGGCAAACAGTCCAAGCAGACTGCCAATTGGCAATTCACGGGCCCCAAGTTCAAGGCCGTTTGCCTGCGCAAAATTCAAACCGGCCTGCTGACTCAGTAATTCACCCGCAAGGTCAAAAGCGAGGTAGGCCATCCGAACGGCAAAACCCATCAGGGCACCAACGGCAAATTCAGCCGCCACCTGGGCAATGGTCGCCTGACCGGGTATCCCCACCGCACCTGATTCAACCGTACTCGCCACGACAAAGGCGAGGAGCAGAATAATCAAGGCTCGGGCTCGGCGCGGCACACCCCGCATACTCAGCAATGGGGCGGTCAGGAAAAAACCGGACAGGCGAACGAGCGCAACAGTCAGCGTCTGCGCAAATGCCATCAACGCAATTTCAGAGAAATTGAGCATGACTCGAGGATGGCTGGCCGGACGACGGGTGGATCACTCGGGGCTCACGCGGGCAATTCAGCCGATCAAACTGGGGATACGCTCAAGAATCGAGCGGGTGTAGTCCACCAACGATCGCAGCAACAAAGGACCCGCCAGCATAAAAAACACCAATAACGCGAGAACCTTTGGCACGAACGCCACGGCTGATTCATTGACCTGGGTTGCGGCCTGCAAAATACCCAGCAGCAGTCCGAGCACCAGGATGACCAACAAGGCGGGCGCGAGCAGCGCGATCATGGCCTCGATCGCTCCATTCGCGATTTCAACGACGCCCGCTAAATCCATGGGTGGCGGCGTCCTTTAACGAACGTCAAAACTGGCGACGAGCGAAGTCGCCAGCATGGTCCAACCGTCAGCGAGCACGAATACAACTAACTTGAGCGGCAGTGTGAACATCATGGGCGACACCATCACCATTCCCATTGCCGTCAAAATAGCGGCCACAGCGAAATCAATAATGATGAAAGGCAGATAAATAACGAACCCGATCATGAAAGCCGTTTTCAGCTCGCTGGTCACAAAGGCTGGGACAAGAACCGAAAATGGAATGGCTTCGCGGGATTCCACCTGCGTCTTTGACAAACGTGAAAACACCGCCAGATCGTCCTCTCGGGTGTTGCGCATCATGAACTTGCGGATAGGCTCTGAGCCCTGCTGCACGGCCTGGACAAAATCAAGGCGCTTCTCGGTGTAGGGCACCCAACCTCTCTCGTAGGTTTCTTCGAGCGTAGGCCGCATAATGAAAAACGTCAGAATCAGTGAGATCCCGACCAAGACCTGATTGGGCGGCACGCCCTGCAAGCCCAGCGCCTGACGCAAGAGCGAGAAAACGATAATAATTCGGGTAAAGCTCGTCAACAATAACAAGGCTGCCGGCAAAAGACTGAGTGCCGTAAAGACAAGCAGCGTTTGAACCGGCACACTGTAGTTAGTGGTTCCTCCGGCAGCTGGCGTGGCAGTAAACAAGGGAATCGATTGAATCGCCCCGCTCGATGCGACACTCGATCCCAGGTTAGGCGATTGAGCCCATGCTGGATCGACCCACATGCCGAGCCCTGCCATCAGGAGGAGCATCAAGAACAAGGCAATAGAAGAACGCGCATTAACCATATATTCAGATGACTGAGTCGACCGGTTGTACCGTCGATTGGGCTTCCGCGAAGCTTGATCGATCCAGTTCACACAGCATCGTAATCTGCTGCGGGGTAACGCCCACAAGTAATCTGCGTCCTTCAAACTCAACCACTGCAATCCGTTCGCGGGTACCCAGCATGGCAACCGGGATCACCCGGGCTCCAGACCCTCGAGATGCACCGGGTTGTAGTCGACGACGCAACCACCAGACAGCAAGGCCCAGTACAGCGATTACCGCCAAAAACAGCGCGTTGTTGAAGAATCGCAGTGCTGCCGGCACCTCGTCGCCCGCGCGTGCTGCGAACGGAACGAGGACGATAGCGATCAGAAAAAAAGGCCCACGGCCATGGGTTCGAGCAATCACCGGCCCAACCGTCGGCGAGGCCGCGGCGACCGGCGACCACGCTCGAATCATCGGTTCAGTTTGCGCAAGCGCTCGGTTGGCGTAACGATATCGGTCAGGCGAATACCATAACGGTCATTCACGATGACGACTTCACCCTGAGCAATCAGACAGTTGTTGACCATCACATCCAACGGTTCACCCGCCATGATGTCGAGCTCGATCACAGAGCCATAGGTCAAAGAGAGCAAATTGCGAATCTGCATTTTCGCACGTCCCAGTTCGACCGTGACGTGGACCGGGATATCGAACACGAGATCCAGGTCATGTGCGTTTGCCGGGCCCCCAGAGGAATCACCGTCAAACTCACTGAACTGCATCTTCCGGGTCTGCCCTGCTGCGAGCGCATCACCCAGTTCGTCGCCACCCGGCGCGGTATTGTTATCAGCCATTCGGGGATTCTCCTAGAGCCTTTAAAAGCGGCGCAAGCGTTTTCGTGTCGCGCGGGGTCAGCGGCCCGACGGACCAAAGTCGCTAAAGCCACCGAGGTCGGCGCCCAGCATTCCACTGTCACTCGGCCCACCCAGTGAGCCACCCAGATCTGCGAATGAACCACCAGATGGGCCGGTTGAAGACATCTGCCGGCCATCCAGAGGGGTTTTGAGAAACTCAACCGGATTCTTCATTTCGTCGGTCTTAACCGCATATTTGCCATTTTTGACCCCGAAGCGACCACGGATCATTGGCAGATTATCAATGTAAATCGTCGTGAGGTCACCGATCTCAACGGGGATGACCTCGCCCACCGCGAGTGACAAAATGTCACCCAAGGTCATTTGCCGTTCGGCCAACCTTGCGACCATTGTGAGCGGAGCAGTCTGCACCTCTTCCTCGAGCTTGCGGCCCCACTCGCCATCATCCTCAGTCTGGAAACTCTGCAGGTTATTGAACAGCAGAGTCTTGACTGGCTCCAACACCCAGAACGGGATACAAAGGTCAATGTCACCTTCACGGCCGTTGATATTAAGAGTGAACTTGCAATGCAAGACCATCTCTTCGGGACCCGTGATTTTTGCGAACTGAAAACTCGTC
>Ga0214921_10006210_pt1 | contig 16465 bp, 10 predicted proteins | sample LL1505_MetaG_FD_177992 | JGI IMG/M metagenome (GOLD analysis project Ga0214921, IMG submission 177992) | Freshwater microbial communities from Lake Lanier, Atlanta, Georgia, United States - LL-1505 | ecosystem: Environmental > Aquatic > Freshwater > Lake | place: USA: Georgia | collected...
AGTCCTAAAACCAGATCGGTCTTTCCACTCTGGTTTTAGGACTCGCGGTGCTTGGCGCATCCTACACGCTGGTCGGTGGGCTCTCGGCGGTGATGAGGGTGGAGTTGATTCAGGCATTCGTGCTGATGGGAGGATCGGCCATATTGACTGTCACGGCATTTGGCAGGGCGGGAGGCTGGGATGCCGTGATGAATGCCGCTCCGCCAGGGCACTTGAGCCTGATCCGGCCTCTGAACGACCCGTCCGTCCCCTGGCCGACTTTGTTCATCAGCCTGCCACTACTCGGGTTTTATTTCTGGGGTCTCAGCCAGACGATGGTGCAGCGCACGTTGAGTGCGCGGGACAGCAATCAAGGACGATGGGGCAATCTTCTCGCCGGAGCGCTTAACTTTGTGATCTTTTTCCTGATGGTGCTGCCGGGCATCGCTGGGCGAGTGCTGTATCCCAACCTTGAAAAAGGGGATCAAGTCTATCCCAAGCTTGTCTTCGATATGCTCCCACCCGGCATTCTGGGTTTGGTTCTCATTGGTTTCATCGCAGCCATGACCTCGGTGCTCACCTCGGTGCTCAATTCCGCCCAGACGCTGGTGACCATGGATTTGGTCAACAAGCTGAAGCCTGGCATGACTGGCAAGCAACAGGTCTTCGCCGGCAGTGTGGCCGGGATCGCAATCATCACCGTCGCGGCATTTTGGGCGCCTCACATCCAGCAGTTCGACTCGATCGTGAAATATTTTCAACAGCTCATGTCCTACCTTTGTCCACCGGTGGTGGCGGTTTTTCTCTGCGGGCTGTTCTGGAAGCGGGCCAGCGCTACCGGTGCATTCGTCGGCCTGATCGCGGGCTTTGTCCTTGCAGTCGGCCTCATGCTCGGAATTAAACACACCCCATTGGTGAACTGGAATTTCCTCTATGTTGCGCCACTAATCTTCCTCGTTTCGCTTGGGATCGTGGCTGGTGTAAGCCTTGTCACCCCTCCGCCCAGTGAGTCCGTCGTGAAAAGGTTCGTCTGGAAAACGGCGTTTTACATCGAGGAATCCCGGGAACTGGCGGTGATGCCTTGGTTCAAAAATTTCCGTGTGCTCTCGGTTCTTCTTCTCATCAGCACTGCAGTCTTCGTTTACTTCTGGCGATAAGACCCTGACAGAGAAACAACTATGACCACAACGCCCACGACAGCTAAAGCGCAGCCTGCCCAAATTCGCCGTAATTCCGGAGCGAGCACGGTCCGAGAAAGTGCAACCGCCCTCCGTGCTGATACAGGCCGAAATTCAACTTGCCCTCACGGCCACTTTAATCTGGAAGGCATGGAATTCGTCGTCACCAACCCCATGACACCCCGGCCATATGATAATTTCCTTTGGAACGATGCGATCTTTTCCAATGTCCAACAGACCGCTGTTGGCTATTGCGACTACCAGATCGGCGGGGATGAGGCGATTCAACTTCTAACCGGCGTAGGCCGCATCTGTGATTTCGACGTGTTTGGGCGGGATCACCTGATGAGTCGCCTATTTTACATCCGCGATCGTGACAACGGGGAATTCTGGAATGTGAACGGCGAACCGGTCTGGCGGAAGATGGATTCCTTTGAGTGCCGGCATGGGCTGGGATACTCGATCATCACCTCCGTGACAAACGATGTTGAAGCAAGTCTTCGCATCTTTGTCCCACCGGGCAGTGACCCTGTTGAACTCTGGACGCTGACGCTTACCAATCGCTCGGCAAGGTCCCGTCGCCTTTCAGTTTTTGGCTACAATCAATTCCAGTTCAAATTCAAGTGGGGGTTCGACAGCTATGGCGACATGATTTTTCGCTCGTCGCTTTTCTCGAAAGAACACAATGCGGTGGTGGCGACGAAACATCCCCATCGGCGTCCGCACGATCATCTGACCGGTTTCTTGACTGCCGATGTGCCGATCGTGGCTTTTGATGGAACTCGCGACGCATTTGTTGGTCTCTACAACACCTTGCAAAATCCCGAGGCTCTTATTCGGGGCTATTGTTCCAACACGCCGGGTTCTGCAGATGCCACAATTGCCGCTGCGCAATTTGACATGGTACTGCAATCGGGCGAATCGAAGGAGATTAACCTCATCCTCGGCGCGACCGACTCCGAGTCCGATATTGGCGCCATTCGCAAAAAATACCTAGGATGCTTTGGGAAAGTCTTCGCAGATCTGCGCAGTTCCAAGTCGGAAATGGTTCGCCACAATCAGGTTTGCACGCCGGATGCCCATTTTGACCAGATGCTGAACGTCTGGATCAAACAAGCTACGTCGTTTGGGGCAACTTGGTGTCGTTGGGGATGGAATGGTTACCGCGACATTGTCCAGCACGGTTACGGTGTGGTGACATTCGCCCCGCAGCGCACCCGCGCAATCCTTATCGAGGCCCTCCGTCATCAGTTCTCAAGTGGACTCGCCCTCCGTGGCTGGAATCCGGTGGATGAAAAGCCCTACTCGGATAGCGCCCTCTGGCTGGTTTTCACCCTCATCTCCTACCTCAAGGAAACTGGTGATCTCGCATTGATTGATGAGGTCGTTCCTTTCTACGACGGTGGATCTGCCACAGTCCGCCAACATATCGATCAGGCGCTTGATTTTCTCGAGCACAACAAAGGCACACATGGGCTGAATCTTATCAAATACGGGGATTGGAACGACTCGTTGACCGCCGTCGGCCGCGAGGGGCGTGGTGAGAGCGTTTGGCTGAGCGAAGCTTACGCGGAAGCCATGCGCCAGATGGCGGAACTCGCCCAGCATCAGAATGATGAGCTGCGATTGAAAGAGTATCTCGGCCGCTATGAGAAGATTAGGGATGCCATCAATCAATATGCTTGGGACGGAGAGTGGTTCATGCGCTGTTTTGATGACCATGGTGAGCCGGTCGGATCCCATCGTAATCAGCAGGCTCAGATCTTCATTGAATCGCAAGCTTGGGCGCTGATCTCCGAGGTCGCAAATGAGGATCGGATCAAGCGAATCGTGAATTCCTGCGACGATATGTTGCTGACGGATTTGGGCTATGCCCTGCTGTCGCCGACGTTTCGCGAGCAGGACGACCGGATTGGTCGCATCAGTTGCATGGAGCCTGGCATCGCAGAGAACGGTACAATTTATTCGCACACGAATGTCTGGATGATTCTTGGATTGCTGAAAGCTGGAAGGACGGACAAGGCCTATGATATTTTACGCCGTATCGCACCAGGATTCTATTCCGGGAACGAAGGAGACCCGAAACTCGACTGCCTGCCCTACGCCATTTCCAATTGCTATTTCGGTCCGGACCACCGGAACAACCGTTTTCAGCAGGAATTCACCTGGATCACCGGTTCGGTTGCGTGGTTCAACAATGTGCTGCTTCAGCACCTGCTGGGCGCTCGGGCTGAGTTCGGAGGCCTGCGCATCGATCCAAGAATTCCCTCGCATTGGCAAGAATGCACTGTGCGACGAAAATACCGAGGCTCCACTTACCACATCACTATTCGTAATCCTCAAGGCCTGCAAACTACGAAAATTCATTTAAAATTGGATGGCAGGCCGGTGGTTGGCAATTTGCTGCCATTACCTGAAAAGACGGGTCAATACACCGTGGAGGCGGTTCTCGTGCCATGATGTGGCGGAGCTTTCTTACGCCTTCGGGATGGAATTCTGTTATATTCTACCTATCGACGGTGTTCGTGGTTACCGGTGCACCGGCAACGTCCAGATCTCCCAATATTCTATGGATCGTCACTGACGATCAAAGGCCCGACTCGTTGGCCTGCTTTAATCTGGCGACCACCGGGCAGTCCAACAGCGCGCTCGGTCCGGTGCGTTCGCCCGGGATTGATCGCCTGGCCAAGCGGGGCACTCTCTTTACCCACGCCTATGCGAACGCCCCCTCTTGCGCCCCCTCCCGGGCCTCCATGATGACCGGGCGGTATCCCCATCATTCGGGGATTTACGGTTTTGAGCTGGCCCACGAGCGCACGGAGAACTTCAAGCCCCTGATTCCCGAGGTGTTGAAGGGGGTGGGTTACCAAACGGCGAATTTTGGCAAACCTGGATACTACATTTTCAGCCGTGACAAAACGTGGGATTTCCGGGGGGAATTCGAAACCAGCATTTTACCTTATTCCCTCGAGCAGAAAGGGATGACCGATATCAAGCATGACGTCACGAAAAAGCACGGCGTATCGACCCGAACCGAGGTGTTTTATGTCGAAGATAAGCAAGGTCAAATCCGGGAGGAGCCCCGTCTCATCGAGGATATTTCCCGAACCTTTGCCTTGACCCCGGGGGAGAAAAAACTGGGCATCGTCCGTTCGCTTTCCTTTGAGGAGAACAAAGGAGAAATTCTGGCCGGCCGTTGCCCGCGTTCCCAAACCCGCGACGACTTTATCTTGGATGCCTTTTTATCATTTCTGGCCCACCCAAACGCCGACTACACCGCCTCCACCGGATTCCGCGTGCGGGGAGCCCGCACGGACCAACCGAAACTTATCCATCTGGGTTTTCATTTTCCCCATACCCCAGTCATCCCTCCACAGGCATTTCGCGACGCATTTCCTTTGTCCGCCTACCAGATCCCGCAGTTTGATGCTGAGGAGCTTGCGGCCTTGTCTCCCCAACTTCGCGAGTACCAGCGGCGGTGGGACAGCAGTGGGTTGAGCCGCAACGAGCAGCTGTTGGCCATCCGCGATTACTACGCCTTCTGCGCCTTCGGGGATACCCTGGTGGCTCGCGCAGCTGATGCATTTCAGGCCTTCTCTGAAAAAGAGGGGAGGCCTTGGGTGATGGTCTACGTCTGCGGGGACAACGGTTGGCACCTCGGGGAAAACGGGGTCATGGCCAAGTTTGGTCCCTATGAAAAGTCGACGCGACAGGCCATCCTCGCCGTATCGTCGGATCCCTCTCTTTTCCCCCGCGGGAAGGTGGTCGACCGGCTGGTGGAGTTTGTCGATATCGCCCCCACCCTTTATGACTTGGCGGGCATCGACCGGACCCAGGCCAAGTGGGATTACCTCGACGGCAGGAATCTCTCGGCGGAGGCCTTGGGGCAGCGGCCCGAAAGGGAATATGTGATCAGTGAGATGGATCCCGGCATGGGCCCCCGGGCGGCCCTGCGCACCAAGGAATTTGTTTTTTCCATGCGAACCCGCCCTCCGGCAGGGGTTCAGGACAAGGATTTCCGCTGGGGGCTGACTGCTCCGCCGGAGGCGCTCGAAATGGCACTGTTCGATCTGCGAAAGGATCCGGTGGAGCGGACCAACGTCGCCGCGAACTCCGAGTATCAGGGGCTCAGCGCGATTTTTCGGGACAAACTCCAGAGCATCGTCCTGGGTGACCGAACCGAATGCGATTGGACGAAGGAGGGACGGAATTTTACCCGGAGTATTTGGGGAAAGGGCAGCGATGACAAACGGCTGCTGATCCCGCGTGATTTGATTCCACCAATACAACCATAAGGCACCGCACACCGCGTCGTCTGGTTCATAATGCCCAATCCAAAAAAACCATGAACCTGAAATCCATCGTTTGTCTGATCAGCCTGCTGCAGGCATCGTTCATCACCCTGAGAGCCGCCGACTCCGATTCGCCCGACCGGTCGGCGCTCTCCCCTGCTCACACGGCGATCAAGCTTCATCCGCTTTGGAGGGATCATGCCGTGGTGCAGCGGGATCGGGAGATCCCAGTGAGCGGCATGGCCGCGCCGGCTTCGGAGGTGCGGATTTTCTGGAGAGGGCGGGAGTTCCGGACCATGACCGATGCCGAAGGCCGGTGGCGGACCCAAGTGCCGTCCGGGCCAGCCTCGGCCGCCCCCCAGGTTCTGCGTGTGGAGTGCAGTTCCGAAACGCTGGAGGTTCGGGATCTTTTGGTCGGGGAAGTCTGGTTGGCCAGCGGCCAGTCCAACATGCAATGGAATCTCGAGGAGTGCGGACCGGGGCCTTGGGCCGCACCGGAGAATCTCGCGCCCGATCCTCTTCTCCGCCTTCTTACCGTTCCGTGGAATCCGGTGGCGATGCCGCAGACGGAAATCCGCGAGACCCGCTGGAGATTCTATGATCGGGAGACCGCCCTGAAATCTTCTGCCGTTGCCCAGTTTTTCGGACGTGAACTGCGGCGCCAACTCGATATTCCGATCGGCATCATATCGAGCGCCGTTGGCGGTTCCCCGATCGAGGCGTGGATACCGGAGGAGATCCTGCGGCCGATGCCTCAGGCACGTGTCTGTTTCAATCAAGCCGAGGAATACAAAGCACGCTACCCGCAGTTGTCCAAGGAGGATGAGGAAAAAAGACGGACCTGGGAGGCCGAGGCCGCCGCAAACAAGTCCGCTGGCCGGCCTCCCCCGCCCCCCGTTCCCTGGCTGGGACCGAAACCCGAGCAGGATTGGCGTGCACCTGGCTTTTGTTGGAACGGAATGATTAATCCCCTCCCGCCATACGCCATCCGCGGGGTGATCTGGTATCAAGGCGAGGCCAATGTCTGGCGTGCGAACGACTACCCGGTTCTCCTCGAAACCATGGTGGGCATCTGGCGGCGGGCATGGGGTGCGGATGATTTTCCGTTCCTCCTGGTCCAACTCCCCGGATTCGACAACGAGAGAGAGGGAGCGCAGGGCTCGACGTGGGCCCGCTTCCGAGAAATTCAAGACCGTGCCGCCCATGGTCTCAAGAACGGGGGCATGGTGGTTGCCTTGGATCTTGGCGAGGCCGAGAACATCCATCCTTCCCGGAAGAAAGAGGTTGGCGAGCGGTTGGCCTGGCTGGCGGCGCGGCGTGTTTACGGGAAAGATGTTCGCGATTGCGGACCGGTTTTCGAACGGATCCAATGGGCGGGCGACGAGGCCATTGTTCATTTCGCATCCGAATCGGCGAATCTGAAAACGACGGATGGCAAAGCCCCCGGCGCATTTTCGGTGGCGGGCGAAGACCTCGTTTTCAAGCCCGCCGCAGCCCGAATCGATGGCCACAAGGTTATTCTGTCTACTGCCGGCATGCCCGCGCCCCGATTTGTCCGCTATGCATGGGCCAATCGGCCTGCCGATGCCAACCTGACGGATTCGTCGGGTCTGCCCGCGGCGCCTTTTCGCACCGACACCGATCCGAAACCGGGGGCACAGCCCGGCCGGCCGGAGAGCAATCATGCCCCATGAAGAAATTTTTCCAGAAAACCTGGGGGAAGGGGGCGGATGATAAGCTTTTGCCGTTGCCGCCAGCCTCGATACCCGCTTTATGAGTTTCGCAAAAACATCCTTAACCTGATGCGGAAACCGAAACCGAAAGGAGTACTCACCCCATGAAAAAATACAAATATGCAACGAGTCCAATCGCTGTCTTTACCTTGCTCGCCTATGGGCTCGCGATGCTTTTCGGTCCGGCTTGGGCCGGGAAACCGGAATCTCTCGATATCCTAGCACCCGCACTTAAAAAAGGTGCCGTGCTGATTCCCAAAATGGGAGTGGCCACCCAAGTCATGAAGGGGGATCGGGCCGTGGGCATCAAATTCGAATTTGAGGAAAGCGAGAAGGACTATCCCTCGGTACTTCTGCCCGCGCCGGCCAAAGGCTGGGACTTGAGTTCCTATGATGCTTTGGAGGTAGAGATCGAAAATACCGGTTCGGAAAAAAACCTGATCTGTGTGGCCATCGAGAACTTTGGCGGTTCCCGAAAAAATCAAAACGGAATCACCCTGGTGCCGGGTGAAATTGGGTTTCTCCGGCTGGAGTTTGGTTTTTCCTGGGGCAAGCCGGAGGAGAAGCCTGATCTTAAATCCATTGACGCGATTTTTGTTTTTGTCGGCCCAAAACAAAAGGGTGCTTGTGTGATTAAAAGCCTCCGGGCGGTGAAAAACTGAGCGGATGAGAGACATCCCGACAGCTGTGTTTTTCCGGGGTGGGTTGATCCGGCCAAACGCGTGTCTTTGGCGGTCTGAAGGCATGGTACCACCCATTCCCCAAGGTATTCCTTGATGTGCGTCCGGATCGTCCGTGGTTACGCGCGGGGTGCCGCCGTGGTTCTGGCCTTGCTGACGCAGGGACTGCAGGCTCAGCAAGGGTGGCTCAAGCCTTTTTCCGAGGCGCGGTATGAATCGTACCGGACGCCGGGAATGTTTTTGAATGATTTCCGTTTTGTAAAAGTGGAAGACACGTATTACGCCTTCTTCCTGCAGATTCCCCGGTGTGTCGGACCGGAAAAAATCTGGGGGGATGGCCGGAGCTACGGGGTGGCCAGGAGTAAAAATCTGCTGGCATGGGAGAGCTTCGGGGTGGCGGCCTGTCCGGTCAGTTCCCATTGGGCGGACCGTGCCATCCACTCGGGCGCCGCGGTTTACGATCCGGAGAAAAAGACGTGCTTTCTTTTCTACACCGGCGTGGGGAGCAAGCGGCAGGGGGTGGGACTAGCCCGAAGTCAAAACATGGAAGCATGGACCATGGAGAAGGATATCCTCCTCGAGTACCCGGATCGTTGGGTACCCCAGGCACGGGAGCAGGCTTTATCGTCTTCGTTGGATGGTAAGACTTACCAATTCCTTCCGGGGGGCGATCCGTACGTCTTTCCGGAGAAAGTGGATGGATACTACTGGATGTGGGTCCAATCCCAGGTTTTCTACGATTACGAAAACTTTGAGGACGGAGGGTTGTTACTCTACCGCTCCCGTGAGCTGGACCAGGGGTGGGAATTCGATCGCATTGTATTCGCGCCCACCGTTTACGAACGATACGAGGTTCCTTTCGTCTGGAAGCATGGGGAAACATTCTATCTATATGTCGGGGGAGTTCTTGAGGATCTGAAAAAGATTCCTGCAACTCACCTGGAGAAATTGAAAGGTTTGGATCCTTGGTTGGTGGACGAACAAAAGCCAAGGCATAGCGTGAATCTGCTCTACGAGGCGAAAGACATTCGCGGTCCCTGGAAAGCCGTGCCCGGTGGCCCGATCATGAAATATCCGGATCACCCTTGGAGCCCACATTTTTATGTCTGGAATGTCTTGGGTGGGCCGGACGGTCGGGACTACATCTTTGGCTGGTCGGGCGAAACGCTGGGGAAGCCTTATCCGATCCGCTATGGAGCCGACGGGTCCCTCGAAATCGGAAAACCCTTGGACGGTTGGCCTGCGCCATGAAAAGGCGCCTCGTACGGTTCCTCGGGGGGTTGTTGACGGTGGGTGCTGCCCTCACCCTTGGAGCGGCCGATAGTACGAATCAGGCCGCCGACCTGACCCAGCCTGAAAAATCGACTTTGCCCGTGGTGGTGGACCGGCGTTACCTGAACCTTCCCGTCCGCCTTCAGGAAAGCATCCCGCAAAAGTGGATCCGTTTGGTCGATCCGTCCACAGGGAATCTGGAATATGAGTTCCACGCCCGCTTGGACTTCAAAAACCCCCAAGGGATGGTCTTTGCCGATCTACAACGCTGGATGGGGCGCAACCTGGTTCTGGAAGTGGAGGGAATCTCCGCCCAGGAAATCGCCCAACTACAACTCAGTGATCAAATCGCCGAACAGGACAAGATCTATCGGGAGCCCCTGCGGCCCGGATTTCATTACACCTGCCGACGCGGTCTACTCAGCGACGCCAACGGCCTGTTTTACCATCAGGGGAAATGGTTCATGTTCTATCAGCACTTTCCCTTTGATCCTTGGACGGACTGGAAAGAGCACTGTGCCGTGGGTTGGGGTTTTGCGGTGAGTGACAATCTTGTGGATTGGGAAGAGCGAGCCGACGTTTTACTTCCCGACGCCAAGGGCCCGGCCTTTTCCGGATCCGCGGTCGTGGACACCGGTAACGTCAGCGGCCTCGGGAGGGGAGTGAACCCGCCCATCTTTCTTTTTTATACTGCCGCGGGTGGGAAGGGACGGCGCTCGATGCATGAGCAACACAGCGTTTGCCTGGCGGTCTCGACCGATGGGGGACAAACCTTCGCCAAATATCCCAAGAATCCTATCGTGAGCAGCATCGCCCCTGGCAATCGGGATCCGAAGGTTGCCTGGGATGAAAAAACGGGCCGTTGGATCATGCTTTTGTACAGCGATGATGCGGGATACATCACCCTGACCTCACAAAATCTCCTATCTTGGCAACCCTTACCGGGAAGGCTTCGGCCTAAAGATAGGGAATGCCCTGACCTCTTTCGCCTGCCTCTGGATGGAAACAGCTGGGATCAGCGGTGGGTTTTTTTGGGGGCAGGGGGGAGTTATGCTTTGGCGGACATCTCGGACCAGGGGCTTGTCCTCACCTCTAAGGAGAAAAGTTTGCACCCTGGCGGCGAATATTATGCGGGGCAGACCTTCAGCAATGCAGCGGACGGCCGCGTCATTCTTCTGGCCCGGTTCAACAACTGGTTTGAAGGCGAGCTTTTCTTCAATTCCATGACCGTGCCGTTGGAACTCAGCTTGGCCACGGATGCGACAGGCAAGCCGCAGTTGCGGGCTTGGCCGGTGAAGGAACTCGATCAACTGCGAATGGAGAAACAGTCCTTTGCCGATACCCCGTGGCGGCAGGGGCTATCCATGAAGGCACCCGAGTTGGCCGATTTGGAATTTACGGCCGACGAGACCAAAGTTCTGACCCTCACCATTCGCGGGAAGGAACTTCGTTGGGAAGCGGCCCGCGGCAAAATCAGCTGGAGCGGCAAGGAGTATGCCTACCCGGCAGCGTCATCACCGATGAAAGTACGGATCCTCATCGACCGCTCCGGCATTGAGGTTTTCGAGCAAAACTCGGGTCTATACCTCCCCCTCACAGCCCGTTTCGACGCGACCGCGCCACATTGTGTCGAACTCCGTGGCGAAGGGGAGGGGTTCGTGAAAAGCCTGACTTTATGGAAGTTAAGAGAAATGGTTCGGGATGGGGGGCGACCCACCAGCAGTGTCGTGCGGGCCGTCGAGACAGAAACTAGGTCCGGGAACCTCGAGCGAAGAATCAAGTTGGATCAACGGTATCTTTTATGGCCGGTGAAGACCGGCGAAAAAGATGGTCCCACCCAACGTGTGACGGTGACGGTGGACGGCAAGCTGGTCCATGCCTTCTCCATTGGGTTAAGCGAGAGACCCGATTGGTTTGCCCATACGGATATGTCTTCCTGGCAGGGGAAGGAGGCAGTGATTCGCGTCGATGGGAAATGGCCGGCGAATTCCGCACCGGCGCCCGGTTCCACCGTGCTGAGTCTTGTCCAAAAATCAGGCCAAATCTGGGACGAAAAAAACCTTTACCGTGAAAAGCTCCGTCCCCAGTTCCATTTCTCTTCCCAACGCGGATGGCTGAACGATCCAAATGGCCTCTGCCTCTACCAAGGGGAATACCATCTCTTTTACCAGCATAATCCTTACGGTTGGTGGTGGGGAAATATGCACTGGGGACACGCCGTCAGCAAAGATCTCGTGCAATGGAAGGAGTTGCCGATCGCGCTTTACCCAGACTTGTCGCCCGAGGAGCACCGGATGGTGTTCAGTGGAAGTGCGGTAATCGATTGGAAGAATACCAGCGGGTTCGGCTCTGCTGAAAAACCGCCGCTTATACTTCTTTACACCGGGCATGGAAAACGAGTGACTCAGGATCTGGCATGGAGTCTTGACGGTCGAGCCTTTACCAAGTTTGGCGGCAATCCGGTATTGGATCAGATGTATGCCGGCAATCGGGACCCCAAAGTTTTCTGGCACGCAGGCGCTGGGCACTGGGTCATGGTGCTTTATGCAGGCATGCCGACCACGGAGAAGTCGGATCTTCCCGCATGGGAGGCTTGGAAAAGCCATCGGCATACCATGCAAATTTTTTCCTCGAAGGATTTGAAGTCTTGGAAAACTGAAAGTGCCGTGCAAGGAGGAATCGGAGAAGACAAATATCTCTACGAATGTCCCGATTTGGTGTCGCTACCTCTCGACGGCAAACCAGAGACGACCAAATGGGTACTTTTCGGTGCGAACGGTGAATATGCGATTGGGGAGTTCGACGGCCGAAGGTTTACCCCCGAGGTGGAGCGGTTGCCGGGGCCCCATGGCAAGGGATGGTCTTACTACGCGGGACAAACGTTCAGCGACGTTCCCGAGGGCCGGGTCATCCTTACGGCATGGGGTCCGGCGGCCTCCCCTGGAATGCCTTTTAACAATCTTATGACTCTTCCAGTGGAATTGAGCCTACGGAGTACCACGAATGGGCCGCGGCTTTTTCGCCAGCCGGTACGTGAGCTTAAAGTTCTCCGCGAGGGCCCGAATCAGGCGAAAGACTTGGAAGATTTCCGGGCTGAGCTGGTCGAGTTGTCCGCCGAGTTTGAATCCAAGAATGCCAAAGCGTCAGGAATCGTAACTTTTTGGCTTCGCGGTGTTAAATTGCTTTACGATAGCGATAAGGACGAATGGAGCATCGATGGCCATGCCTTCCGCGTTCCTTCCACCGGTGGCGCCCAGAAGGTCAGAGTGTTTGTGGACCGTACTTTCATCGAAATCTTTGCGGGCGATGGGCTGGTCTATGTGCCGGTACCGGTCTTGGTCGACCCGCAAAACCTCACTGTCAGGGCAAATATTCCCGAAGGTGTGGATATAAAAAATCTGGAAGTCTACCGGCTTAAATCCATCTGGCCTTCCAGCTAAACTCAACTCCAACCAAAAAGGAAAGACTATGATAATACAAGCCCAATCCAACCCATCACCGCATCCCGCAGGCCCCATGAAATCCGGCATGAGTTTTCGGTTATTTCTTTGGTCCCTGGTCTCGGCGTTGGCTGGGTTCCTTTTCGGTTTTGATACGGTCGTGATCTCGGGAGCTGAAAAAACCATCCAGCAACTATGGCAACTGAGCCCCGGCATGCATGGTCTGGCGATGAGCTCGGCCCTTTGGGGCACGGTCCTTGGATCCATGGTGGGCAGTTGGCCCACAGACCACTTCGGGCGAAAAAAAACTCTCTTTAGCATCGGTTGGTTATTTCTCGTAGGTTCAGTTTGGTCGGCCCTAACCCAAGAGGTCACAGGTTTTATGGTGGCCCGTTTTCTCGGTGGCATAGCAATCGGCGTGTCCACGGTGGCTGCCCCTCTTTACATTTCCGAAATTGCCCCGCCGGAAAATCGCGGTCGATTGGCGGGCATGTTTCAGTTCAACATTGTTTTTGGAATCCTGATCGCCTACGTCTCCAACACCTTACTTTCCAACCTAGGCGAAAATTCCTGGCGATGGATGCTCGGGGTGATGGCCCTGCCGTCAATCCTGTATACGGTCGCCTGCTTTATGATTCCGGAGAGTCCACGTTGGTTGCTTTCACGAAAAGGGGACCGCTCCGCCGGTCTAAAGGTTTTGCAAATGATCCACCCAGAGGCCTCTTCTGCCGAACTAGCGGTTCGTGCCGACACCATGATTTCAGCGGAGCGGGAGGTGGAAGCGGGGGGGGGGTTCTGGCGGTGGGGGATGAAGACCCCTATTCTGATTGCGGTTTTTATCGCGTTCTTCAACCAACTTTCCGGGATCAACGCCATTCTTTACTTCGCGCCTCGGATATTCGAGCTCGCTGGTCTCGGAACTAAAGTTGCATTGATGCAATCGGTTGGCATTGGCTTAGCCAACCTTGTCTTTACGTTTCTCGGATTGTGGCTGATTGATCGCCTTGGCCGCCGCACCCTTCTGTACATCGGCTCAGTCGGCTATATTGGATCTCTGGGTTTCTGTGCCTGGGCTTTCCAGTCAGGCCACTTCGGAATCGTGCCCGCTTGTATATTTGCCTTTATTGCGGCGCATGCCGTCGGTCAGGGGGCAGTTATCTGGGTTCTGATCTCAGAGATTTTTCCGGATCTCTATCGGGCCAAAGGCCAGTCACTAGGAAGCTTTACCCACTGGATTTTTGCCGCTCTGTTGACTTTGTTCTTCCCCAAGATGGTGGAATTTTCTGGGGCTGAGCAGGACCCGAAACGGGCTTCGTCGATCTTCCTATTTTTCTGTACCATGATGATTCTTCAGCTGATCTGGGTCAGGTTCATGGTTCCTGAGACGAAGGGCCGTTCGTTGGAGGAAATCCAACACGATCTCAAAATCTCGTGAAGCAGCCCAGCCTGCTCGCATGTGGGGAGTTGCTTTGGGATCTTTTACCTGGGGGAGCGGCCCTCGGGGGTGCTCCGGTCAACTTCGGCTGCCATGCTGCCCTCCAAGGAGCCGCCGTCAGTATCCTCAGCGCTGTGGGAAATGATTCTCGGGGAAACGAGGCTCTTGCCATTCTAGAGGGCTTTCATATCAACACCTCTTTGATTCGGAGAATGAGCAATTTTCCCACCGGGACCGCCCAAGTGATTTTAAACACGGCAGGTCAGGCAGGATTTGAAATTACCGCCAATACGGCTTGGGACCATCTCGTTTGGTCGGAGGACTTGGAGGCCCGACTCACAGACGCCGACGCAATCTATTTTGGCACTCTCGGGCAACGGAGTCCGGCTTCGCGCGACACCATTCGTCGGGTGGTAAGCCTTGCCCGAACTCGCAACATCCGGCGCGTTTTGGATGTGAATCTTCGGCGTCCTTTTTATGACCCCAGTCTCATCCGGGAGTCCATCTCCTTGGCCAGCTTGCTCAAGCTCAGTGATGAAGAGCTTCCGGAGGTGGCGAGTGCCTGTGGGGTGGTTGTCGCCCCGAATCCGAAAGACACTTTGCAAAGGCTCCTGGAGCAGTGCCAACTGGAGATAGTGGTGCTGACCCGGGGGCCCCACGGGGCGATTTTGGTGTCGCCCGGAGAGGTTTTGGACCAACCCGGAATTCCGTGCGTGGTGCGCGATACGGTGGGCGCGGGGGACTCCTTTACGGCTGCCCTTACCGTTGGCTTTTTGCAAGGTAAGGCGCTGAAGGACGTCTTGCGCCAAGCGTGCGAGACTGCTTCATCCGTTTGTTCCCAGCTTGGGGCAGTTCCTCAGCCGTCCCGTTTGGGGGCATCCATATCTCCCCGGAAGGTTACTCCACGCTGATCCAGCGGCGGCGAACTTCCGGATCCGCCACGCGAGGATCGTCCACGCTGATGGACTCAACATGGCCGTCAAAATAGGCGGCGTTGAATCTGCCCAAGCTGGTTTTTCCCCGCACCTGATGGCGGGGGGCGATGCCTCCGGCCAGCAACTGGCCCGCACCTCCTCCCTGGGTCAGGGGCCGGAGATCCAGTGCCCATCGGCCGTTCTCATACACGTTGTTGCTACTGTAGGAATCGGCAAACATGACGAGCTGAGAGGGGTTTTGGATCCGTACGGCCCGGACTTCGGCGGGATACGGCTCGGGGTTCCAGGACTGAAGGGCAAAAGCGCCCACATTTTCCGCGTCCGACCAGCGGGAGTTGCATCCGTAATCCGGGCAGCGGTTGTTCCACAGACCCGGGCGATGGGCGGAGGGGCAGAGGTAGGGATGTGTTTTTTCATGGCCTTGGAGAGGAGGAATGTAGGGTTGGAGAAAGTCGATCCAAAGACGATGTCCCACACCCCCGGTTTCCGCCGGGTTTGCCATCACCATGGCGGGTGGGACCATTCCTCTTTCGTCTGCGGAGTAGCTGAGGACAGCCTGGGCTAGGGTGCGAAGGTTTGATGCGCAGCGACCGGTTTTGGAGGATTCCACCGTTTTCTGGAATCCAGCCACGCATAAGCCTGCCAAAAGGGCGAGAATCACAACGGCTGCAAGTAACTCCACTAGTGTAAAGCCTTTCGCATTTTTGGCAGGAGATTTGGTGGGCACGTTTAATTGAATATAGGGCAGCCCATTTCGCGCTCCATGTGATTTTTGACCTTTTAATCATTCGCCCGAAGAAAGGGCTAATATTTACTCATGTACGACCAAAGAGATGGCTGTGTAAATAGCCTTTAAAGCGAGTCACCGCCGTGTTGAATGAGCAAACATCACCACGGTCAATCCACAGTCAGACCATCGTCAATACACGTTCAACACCATGGTCAACGCCATAAGCCACCACAGTCATCCACGGTCAATCCATAGTCAATCCACTGTCAACGCCACGACAATGGCAAAACAACGCCAAAACAATCCACAAACAACGCTAAACAATCCATAAAATTTAAAAAACAACGCGAAACAACGCCATAACTGGCGCGGAAGGGGGTTTTAAGGGGTGAGAAAGTGGGGTTAAGGTCAAAAAGGCCATTCCTCGCCGAGAACCTGACCGAGAAAATACCGAGAGTCTACCGGGAGCCTGACCGGGAATATGACCGGGAACTGAAATTAAATAGCCTGAAAAGAGGCCTAAAATAGCCTGAAAATGGGGGGAAATGTTTTTTGGCAAGTATAAGAAGAGAGTATGAAAGTGGTAAAAGACAAGTGGATGAGGCAGAGGTATCTGTCGGCAGGAGGGTGGAGGTGGGAAAGGTAAAGAGTAAGGGAGAGTAGGAATGGGTAGTAGATAGAGGAACTATTGGGGAGTTTATGGGGATCCAGGGTTTAAATCCCGGCGGCCAGGTGGTGCCAGGTATTGTTTCCAAATGCAGAAAAAAAATGTCGTACTGAGTCAATTCGCA
>Ga0214921_10006211_pt1 | contig 16465 bp, 19 predicted proteins | sample LL1505_MetaG_FD_177992 | JGI IMG/M metagenome (GOLD analysis project Ga0214921, IMG submission 177992) | Freshwater microbial communities from Lake Lanier, Atlanta, Georgia, United States - LL-1505 | ecosystem: Environmental > Aquatic > Freshwater > Lake | place: USA: Georgia | collected...
ACTTCCATTTATTTGGGTTGCCAATTATCATAATCAAAATCGTCCTCACGCGGCCAACCAGTCACTGCGTACCCATCCACGTGGTATGTATGGCTTCCACTCATAACCAGGTTGTAAAGTTGTGTGGTGTCCGGCATTGTATACAATTCCAGTTCATTGACTTTGCGACTTCCGTTTAGCGTTTTCAGGTCCACTCCAAGACTCAAATGTTGGACACGCTCAGGCTTCAGTCCATGCAATTGCATAATCACCATATTACCAGCAGCATCGTACACGGCGTGCGAACGCCCATATGTTTGATTGTTGACAACATCCGGGTCGCAGCAATAGAAACGCTTATCGGCAGAAATATGAGGATGATGACTAGATGTGCTATGCTCCCCGTTGATTTTGCACATACGAGCGCCGCCCAACAGGGGACGATGAAGCGCAAGCACTGTATTAATTTCGCCAAATGCACCCAGTAATTGGTCCCCCACAACAATATCTTCAATTGGTTTATCGGTTCCATCGGCAAGGCGCACAAGCGAACCGGCCAAAAAACAAGGAGCTGTCTGAGAAGACACGGGCGAACATCCTGGGATAGTAATTGTGATTGTTACAATATAATTGTCATCTTGTGAATATACAACACCAACACCAGGGCCCGTAATTTCACACAATGTGCCTGTAATATCTGTTGTCAATACTTCATTCCCACCTGAAATCGCATCCCAATTATAAGTAAGTTTTAATGCATAGGATGGTTGTTCTGGAGGGTTATCTTCGCCACTAGTAGGTCTAAAATTCGTAACTGCAGAAGGACAATTCAGTACAGGAGCCTGATCGCAGCAACCATTATCAATTGACGTTCCAGCAGCCGATCGAAGTATAAATTGTCCAGCACCACCCACACGCGCGATGCGTGCTGATTGGTCAAATGTGGCTGCGCGACCGGCTTCACGCGCTTGTGGGTTGGCTACGTGATATCCAGACAACGTTTTGGCTTTCAGGCGACGAATGCGTGCTGCATGGCTTGTATCCGTGGACGACATTGTTTCTAAATGTCTTTATATTTTCTTGGCTACAAACAACGTGTCCAATCGTTGTTGGGTTGTAATGACCGGCATTGCAGTTGTTTGAACCCATCGGATTTTATGAAGGGCATAGGCCACCGCTGCATCTTTTTGACACAAAGGATGCGCTTTGCGTTGCGATTCTTCATTTTCCTTTTCTGCATCTGCACCATTTCCAACAAAATCACGCACGTTGTATGAACTCCAGTGCCACCACACAGATTCCTGTGTCAGACCGTCGATTTCACGAAGCATTTTCGGGAAACAATGAAAATCAATAGCCTGTGGAAGTATGTGCTTTTGTGGTTGAAACGCTTCCACATCTGATGTGTATGTTTTTGCAGGAACGCACGGCAATTCACATGCACCGTAGCGACGTTCTAGAAAACCTAGAAACCGCATATCACCTTTCATTCCGCCAAATGTAATGCGAATTGCAAATGCTTCTGTAACAGCGTCACGATGTTTGATTTCAGAATCGTCCACATCCACCCGCAAATTGTAACGTCCTGGTGCTTCTAACATAGTTTCCAGTGCATTATGCATTGTTTGAAGGTCTGGCACTGTTAGGTTATAACCTTTGGATACTGCAGCCATTAGCCACACAAGTTCTGCAAACAATTCGGGGCAAAGTTGCGTATCTTCACACATAATAATGGGAAGGCGCCGTGTTGCTTCAACTGGGTCTTGTAAAGCAAGTTGTCTAAGAGTTGCGTGTGCAGCAGTGCTGTTGCGGCAACGCACGGCTTTCTGCAAATTGCTTTTCAATACAGAAACATTATAATGTTTTTTCAGTGTTTCTTGAACTTGTTGGCCCGGTTTGCGTTCGTCCCAAATTTCAACCCACGTCCGATCAATCTTAAATGTACCAAGACAGCGACCAGGACCTTGGCGCGCCAATCCGATTGTTTCATTATTGCGTACAAAATGCATTTGTACGCAATAATATTATTTGTTTGCGATACTCATTTTTTATTAGTGTATAATAGAAACACACAATGTCTGCTATGCGTTATGCCGCAAGCCGAATTGGCAAAAGTGCAGCAGCCTCTCGTCGTCGTCGTCAACAACAATCGGCTTCTCATCACCGCCATCATCCTCGCCCGGCAGCTGAACCGGCTGCAAAACCAGTTCTTGGTCCATACAACATTTGGGAATATGGTGAAGAAAGCAATTATGGCCCGGCCCCAAAATGGATTAAGCATTTTGATTCTGCAGAAGAACGCAATTCATATTTGGCTGAACGACGTGCGCGACGAGAGGCCGAAGAACAAGAATGGGCAGAATATTGGCGTCGCAGAGATGAAGAAGAAGCGCGACAGGATGCTGAATATGAACAACAAGCAGAACAACAACGTGCTGAAGCAGCGCGACAGGATGCTGAATATGAACAACAAGCAGAACAACAACGTGCTGAAGCAGCGCGTCAAGAAGCCCAACGTCAGGCAAATGCGGAAGCCGCCGCGGCCGCCCAGCGTAATGGCGAAAATGCAAACAATGCCGCGACTGCGCAAATGGGTTGCTTTGGTCGCACATGCAAACGCGCATACCAGTGGGTGACAGGATCGCATACAATGTCTGGCAATCGTAAGGGTCGTGGTGGTCGTCGCAGCACACGCCGTCATCGTCGCACATCACGTAAGCATTAAATTCATACAAATATATGTTTTCAATTTCTGTGAAAAATTGAAAACAACAAAAATTTTTAGTTGGCGTTGTGTAGGATGGACGCGATTCACGCAAAGTACGAACCCCTCATTACATTTGCGGAAAGTCGCTTACGACCTGATGAAATCCTTTCCGTCCGACAGGCCTATGAAGCATGCCCCGAATACATTGGGCTTGGAGACAGCAATGCAACAAAACTAAACAATATGTATTACTTGCGTGATAGCGAACTTACGGCTGCTAGACCGAAAAGCACATTGTGGCCTGTTGTTGTCTGTATTGGCGCATTTGCACTTGCCGTACATTTCATAAAACATTAATAATATCCACGTAGCTGTTTTTTCACTGACACAAAAGGTTCACGCCAACCACAATCCGCGCGGTCTCCAGGTCCACGCATCCCATCACTTGCTCCAAACCCAATAAAACACCGACAAATTCCAGCTTCACGATCACACAACCCGCGACCACTACATTCTTGTTCGCGCGTTGTTCCTTTTTGCAATTCGTATGTTTGGATGGCCGTAAATCCGTAAGGTGCAACTTTCAAAAATGTATGACTGCCTGCACGAAATCGTAACTGCGTATCGTACCACCCATCTTCTGATACTACCTGAATCGGTGGCACATCTCCATGTTCTGTTTTGTATACAAATTGTATCTGATTTCCTGGCGGTGGTGCACACACGTGCACACCCGAAAAGACCACGTCCATGCGACCTATTGTTGGCAATGACTCCATTACAGATTGTAAATCATACGATGACGATGTATAATGAATTGGTGGGGATACTGCCCCACGAAACACAACACGAAAACTAGTGTCTGGCGACGGATTCAGTGATTCACACACAAGTGTTTGCACTTCATCTTTCAGAAAAGGACGCGCTTCGCGGTCTGTAATGTCTTCACCTTTTATGCACGTCTGCAAACTGCAATCATAGCCCGTATATCCTGTATCACATACACAACCGTACAATTGTGGTCCATCCCACGTATAATGATTATTGGGATTCAAACCATATGTAAGTGGCAATGGGTCTCCGTCGGCGGTTTTTGCATACGTGGCCATATCAATCATTGACATACATACACCGCGACCGCTACACGATTGTGGATATCCTGGACATTGTGTACGTTCACACGCGGCGCCGGTATATGCCGTCTGGCACGCACATTTTCCAGTACGCCGATTGCATGACCCACGATCTGAACACTCTGTAACGGCATAACGGTCAACCCACGACGGTCCAATTGGACACGTGCGTTCCCCACAATCCCCGCCCCGAAATCCTGCATTGCATACACACGCATATGCTGGCGCACCACTGCAAAATCCGTTTCCATTGCATTCATTCGGAAATCCAGGACAACTGGTGATTGGTAACGCAGCATATCCACAATCTCCGCGACGACCTGGTAAACCACGTCCATTACTGCTTGCAAATCCTGCATAACAAACACAATCGCCGGCAACGTTGCATGAACCGCGACCACTGCATGTCGACGATTCTTTTGTACCTTCTACACTCCAAACCTGCGCGGCACCATAGTCTGTCGTGTAGGTTAGCGAATCTCCGCGTGCTGCTACACTGATTGCATAATTATTAGGAATCAAGGCGGGCTGTGGTCCATACACTGTTAAAAATGTAACAGATACAATATTGCCACTGGACGGCACCAATCCCGCATAATCATTGTTGCAAAAGGTTGTGCCGCGGCTATATGTTACTGTCACAGGTCCTACAACATCCGTAAGACGTTGACGCAATTCGTACGCTGTTGCCGCCGGCGTAAATGGTCGTGACGTTTTATCGCGCCATTGAAGCGTTAATACAGCAGGCACAGCGGGATTCATATCACAACGCAATAGTTGCACTATATCCGATTGATATACTGTTAGTGGGTCATCGCCCACTGGGCACGCCGGTGTGCCACAATCATATCCTGTATATCCTGCATCACATATACATTTGTAAATCATACTTGCGGCCCACGTGCCATCCCGCGTTTGCACGCAACGTCCGTGTTCATTGCAGTTTTGTGGACACGCCATCCGTTCGCAGGCATCACCTGTGTACCCGTCATCGCATTCACATACGCCTGTTTGATGATTGCAATGTCCCCGTGCACTACACGGCGCTAAAGCATGTGCCTTGTCGGTCGCATAGGCAATATCAGTCCACGCCGGCCCTGTGGGACAATCGCGCAACGAACAATCGCCACCACTATATCCTGCATTGCAAACACATTTCGCTATGTCAATGCATCGCCCGTGCCCATTGCAAAAATTCGGGCAATGCGCGTGTGTAAGGGTAGCCAATAATGCAAAAAGTATGCTTGAGCGCATATTAGTTTTTATATGTTGTTTCGGTTTATGTAGGGCGCTTACATGTCCGCGTCAGGCTTAATGTGGCGTCCACGAACAGGAATAAGATGCTCACAAATATGCGTGTCTGAGCAACAGTCACACTTGTGCACCTTCTTCTTTTGCATCCGCGAGTTGTCGGTATGCGTGTGCCCGTTTGCCTTGGCGTGCTTACACGAATTGGAATCGCACGCTGTGCAATGCGGGATCCTACCAGTTCGAGAGCGAACCGTCTTGCCCTTTGAGGAAATACCCTTTACAAGCTGCATATGTGGCTGCTTGCGAAGGTCGTAAGAGGAATGTGTCTCGTCGTCGCTGTTCATTTTGTCGTCACCGTCGTTGAAAAATGGTTCATACTAACTTCAATTTTTCCAACAAAGGGTTTATGCAAGAATCCACGGCTTCAACGTCGCATCTACCGATGCAGCAAGTGCAGCCGGATTATATCCGCCTTCCAGCAGAAACAGAACTGGAATGCCTGTATCTTTCAGTTTTGCGCCCAGAATTTCATACATCCACGTCTCAAATCGCAGCAAGCGCATTGGGTCGTCAATGTGTCCATCGTATCCTGCGCTGATGATAAGCACGTCTGGGCGTCCTTCATCCATTAGAAACGGCATGATTTTCTTATCAAACTGCTTGAGCAGGACATCGCTGCGGGTGTCAACGGGCAGTGGCACATTCAGAACATTGTGCGTTTGCTCAGCTTTGCCACTGTATGGGTACACACCTGGACCAAATGCGTGACTGCTGGCAAATCGCACGCCTGGAAGGTTATAGTGCTCCACAAGTTTCTGCGTTCCATCGCCGTGATGTGCATCCCAGTCATAAATGGACACATTGTTAACGCCGCGGTCGCGCAGCGCCTGGACAGCCGTCCATACATTATTGCGATGACAGAATCCAGCGGGACCCTCTGCTGCGTGGTGACCAGGTGGACGACATAGTACAAACGCGGCACCTGTGCGACCCGTTGTAATGTCAGATACAGCGTCACGAATCATGTGCTCGGACACACGAAGAATGTCTGGCGTGTAGGGAGTTTCATAGGTATCACCATCGGCCATAGTCCAGGACGGTGGTGGTAACTCGGCAAACGTTTCGGAAATGTTGAAATGAAAGGTTTTTTGGTTGATTTTGCCGGCTTCCACGAGCGGCTCAAGCTGACGCACAATTGCCATCACCCGTTCCGGGCATTCAGGGTGATGTCCCTGAGGGGCGTGTAATGTATGGGACTTGTTAAAGTAAAGGAAAGGAATCATTGTATGGCTCGTGTGCATCGGTTTCGTAACGACATACGTTTCAATTTTTTGCTTGTTTTTGCTTGCGTGTTTTTTGTGGCGACGGACAACGTACACGCCCAATGATTGCACATCCAATGCGCGCGCCACTATGACCAGTTGTATGACTATCCTCGTGTCCACCTTTTCCGTAATCATCTGGGTCCGCGTGCACAATTACAGAACGTCCATACAAATCCTCAACGTGCACATTTTTAAGTTGAAATGTATACGGACTTTCGGAAAGACTTATGTTTCCAAGGTCGCCCGTGTGACGCTGACCACGTGTGCCAGGAGGACCGCCGTGGTTTGTGTTGGGACCTTTGTGCCAATGATCGCAAGCCCCTTTGCAACCTTCGCCGCGCAAATCGCCGGCACGATGAATATGAAATCCGTGCTGGCCAGGTGGAAGTGTTGTAAATGCAGCGTTTACTAAAACGGTGGATTTACGTTGAATAAATTCTACAGTCCCTACAACGTCTGGACCTGAAAAAACTGCAACTGCTTGCATTGTCTCTATTTCGGAATTGGATTAAGCGCGGTGGCGACGACCACGTGTTGTGCGATGGCGACGACCGCCTTTTGCCATTTTTACAGTCAATGCATTGCGCATTGCTTTGACACGTTCCGCACGATTTGGGCTCATTTTGGCTCGGCGTTCCGCACGATGCCGTGCACGTTCTGCTTCCACGGGCGACATTTCCTTTTTAAGTGTAGCGGCAGATGATGTACTGTTGTTTGAGTTGTAAGAAACAATGGGTGCCGGGGACGGTTCCACGCCTTCAAGGTGACGCTGTCCTTTGCTAAAATAACTGTTTTTCGAACGCGCGTATGTATTGCGACGCACATGAGCACGGCCATTTGCCATATTGTTTTCCGTAAAGGTGTATGGCATCTGTTGCACAGGTGGTAAGCCATATGCACGCGCATATAAATTTTCCTTTACATTGCCCCAGTAACTGTTCATTTTACTTTGGTATATGGTTTTTTAAATCCACGAAGCAATGCCTTGTGTTCTTTGGTCAGTAGTATACCCGCAGATGCCTGTGGAAATGCAGTATATTCTGCACTGTCCACAGGATAGTTAGGAACCGGAGTCATTGATGGTGCCGGACGAAACCGGCTTTGAAAATATTCGGCCGCTGTCATTCCATGTCCAACCATCAATAAGAGCCCACTCATAAGGCCGAATACGTTCATACTTATATTTATTTATGGGCGGGGTTATTAAATGGCAACCACACTTAAATTTTTCCCGGTGGCATATAATCCACCGTCAACCCCCGATATGGCAGTTGTAATGGTGTTTTTTAATCCTGCGCAATCCGTGCGCATAATACAAAATATAACGCTTGTCAAGACATTGTTAGAACGTGCAAATATTCCGTATTTTATTGGAGAAGTTGCTTTCAAAAAGCATGCCCACATTTTTGCGCCCGCTGAAAACGTATTCCAATATCGCAGCGAATCTTATATGTTTTACAAGGAAAACTTGGTGAATTTAGTAGTTTCGCGCTTACCACCTCAATACACAAAAGTAACACTTATTGATGCCGATATATGTTTTGCCGAAGCCGATTGGTACAACGTTGTTTCTAAAAAATTAAATGACAATGAAGTTATTCAACCATACAACGAAGCCTGTTATTTAAATATTCATTTTCATACATTTGAAACAAAAAAATCATATGCAGCGTCGCCCGGAAATGGGCATAATGGATTTGCATGGTCTTTTCAGCGCGCATGGTTGCAAGCAAATCCATTGTTTGAATATGCCATTATTGGCGGCGGCGATACAATGTTGAAACATCGCCTTATTCAAAAACCATTACAAGTTGTGCATAAATTATACGAAAAAGAATTTAACAAATACAATCCTGGAAATCTTGTGCAAATTGGATTTTGTCAATTAAAAATATACCATTTGCCCCACGGTACCTTGGAAAATCGTCAATATGGAACACGCACCAAAGAACTTACAACGAAACTTGGCGGGATGGGTATTGGAAATATAAGTGATGTTTTGCGAAAACGAGAAGATGGATTGTTGGAATGGAAAGAAGCCCATCGTGCCGCTTTGAATTCACATACGATGGCCTATTTTACAAAGCGCAATGATGATGCGTGAGCAAAAAATGAATGTTTACATCAACGCATTGCATATGCAAAATGGATTTTGCAAATGCAATTACAACACTGCTTCATTTAGCTGCACTTCAAACAGCACCTGGTATGATTTATTCTACGATTGTAAGTCTTTCCACACTTGCATCATTTGTATGGCATCTGAGTGGCGGTGAGTTTTCTGGGTGGCTGATGATACTTGATTATGGTTTGGCATTCACTTGGTTTCTTACAGATATAGTGTTGAGTCTTCGCACGCCCCATTTTGAAAACGTATTGTTTTGGAATATGATGCTAATACTTCTTCACAGAGTGATGACTGGATGGATGCTTCCTGTATGGCACGTGTTTTCTGCCCTAAAATGCATTCTTGTAAGTAAAATGCTTACTGACGATGTCTAAAGAATCCATAGAGTTCATTTATCATATTGATTACGATGTCTATGTTAGGCGCGTGTATTGGCGATGCTGCGGGCGGCGTGTTGGAGTTTATGCGCCGTTGTCCTACTGCAACAGAAGTTGCAAATGCACTGGCTATGCCTGGCGGCGGCGTGCATGGATTGGCGTCTGGACAAATTACAGACGATGGTGAATTGACACTTGCACTTTTTTCAGAACTTAAGAATACGGTGCCATCCAAGGAAAACTTTCCAATTTATGAAATTATAACGGCCTATGTGGCATGGCTTGATAGTCGTCCATTTGATATTGGCAATACGTGTTATCAAGCATGCCTTGAAGCTTCTAAACTAATTAAAGGTGAAACACATTCGGTCGATGAATTTCTTACAAATGTGCGTGAGCGCAATAGGCCATCCGAAGCAAATGGAGCCCTTATGCGCGCAACTGCTATTGCGGCGTGGGTTGCGCCTGTTGCCGACGTTAGCGAGGATGTTGCAGCAATTATGGCGCGCGTGGATGCCCAACTTTCGCATCCGAACATTGTCTGTCAAGATTGCAATGCTGTGTATGTGTATGCCTGTGTGCATCTGTTGCGCGGCGTGCCGCCGACCGATGTTTGGTCCAAAGTGGGCAAGTATGCGATTGAAAATGTACAAAACACAAATGTGTTGCGTTGGTTGTTTAACGACAGCCAGGACATAACGCGCATGGAAGTTTACAAACAAGGTGGACACGTTCGTTGGGCATTTACGCTGGCCATGCATTTCTTACAAAATCCTGCCATTGACTTTACGGAAGCTTTGACCGTTACGTTGCTGAAAGGTGGTGATACAGATACCAATGCGGCCATTGTTGGAGGCTTGGTGGGTTGCTATCAGCCGCTGCCTGCGCAGATGGCGAATGCAGTGCTTTCCTGTGTTTCTGGTCGTCCAGCAACCTATGTTCCTTCAACCTATGCTGATATTCTAAGAAAAAGTGTGTGACTTAAACATTTGTAACTGCTATGATTTTAGAAATGTCTACTGAATCTATTGATGCGAAAATTAGCCCTGTGCTGATTGTGGAAGAATATCCACACGAAAAAGAATCGGATACTGTTGAACAGATAAAAGATGTTTTGAAAGAAATGAAATCCAATGAACCGCGTGCGGACGATGATGGCAGTAGCATCAAATCATACGATGTTAACGATATCAATGTGGATTGTGGATGGAAAGATATATGTGGTGCGCCCGTACATGGATATGAATCCGATGACGGCATTCAATATGGTTACTTTCCTGGTTCGTTTGATGATTCAAAGAATATAAATGTAATGACACCCATTCTTTCTCGTATTATGGAGTGCCGAATTGTTGCAAATGAAAAAATCAGAACATATGCCGTTGATACTTCAACATCATATACAATATTAACAACCCCAAAACAGAAATTAATTCGTATTCAAAATAAGATACTACCCTTGGACGATTTTTTGCAGTTTTGTTATTTCGAACAGGTTGGTACCGGCGTTGAATGCAAAACCGGCAGCCTACTTGAAAAAACGCAGGTTTTTCTAGACACAAATGTTGATACGATTGCAGCAATTTATATGCATGCACTTTATAATTTACAGACGAAATAGTTGTGGCACATAGGGAGGTGGTGGACCCGTCATAAGCGGACTGTTTGCCACAGAAGAGGGCGGCGGGCCGGAACGCAGCAATGGGCTTCGTGGCGGCAGTGGGAGTGCTGCTTCTCTGTCTATTACAAGAAACCCGCGTGCCCTGTATTTTTCAATACGCGTTTGATGTTCGTGGGGCGTAAGTGCGCCGGCTTTAATAAACGTGACTTTGCGACTCAGCATTTCCTCCTCCTGACCACACGTCCACATTGTCATGTGTTCACCTGGTCCAGTCACACGGACTCGTAGCATAGCCGTGCAACACGCCAAATCTACAGCGGACGTGAATTCATCAATGTCACATACATAAATCTTAATGTTTTTTACAATAAGATTTGTGGTATTTGTAAATGTATAAATAGAGTCCAATACGTTTTTGAATCGAGGGTGTGCCACTCGAACGCCTACTTCGGCTACGGAGACTGCTGTAGGAATCGAAGTTTCGCGACGCGGTTTATGCAGCCAACCGCTTGCAAGAAGAAAGCCTTCCCACGTTGCCCGTGCGTGCTCGGATGGTACAAACACATCCAAGCCGTTACCCCATTGAACACCCATAAGACATGCAAGCGCCGTTGAACCTCCAACACGTGCACCTGTGCGCGCCATTAGTTCCGCAAAACTCGACCATTCAAGGCTGTAGAATGGAAGGACTGTATGCTGGAACATTGCATCTGCCTGAATAGTCAGGTCATGCGAAATTTCATTTCGTGCAAGCATTTTGTATGCCTATTTTTTATGCAACACGGGTTTTCATTTTTTTTTGGTTTCTTGGAAACACCCTAAAGCACATATCCTATAGTTCATACAATATGTTGTGTTGCGAATGTTTCCATTTCCAGACCTGACAAACTGCTCAACGTTTCCCATACCTGAAGGAACGCACCTGGAATTCAAACGTAGCTTCAATTCGTGCCCACACGATAAAATTATAGCCACTATTTGTGCATTGCTGAATAGCGGTGGTGGTTATCTTGTGGTAGGTGTTGAAGATCAAACGCGGGCAATTGTTGGATTTACGGCAGATAAAATTATGGACTTTTTCCAACTTGCCGTAGACAATATTTATCACATTGGTTTGATAAAAAATCTTAATGGTTTGCCTTTATCTGTTGATACTGTCAAAACCGCAATCGTGCCGGCTGCGGACAATAAGGAAGTCTATGTAATAACTGCAACTCCTGAGGCGGACGCAAAATATAGCTTAAAAGACGGGTCCATGTGGTATCGTTTGGCTGCCTCAAATTACAAACAGACTGCGATTCAGAATGTATATACAGAACAAGAAGTTAAAAACATTGTTGCACATCGCTTGGCAGATCAAAAAACCTCACACCAATCCGAATATGAAAAATTAAAATCCAAGTTCAAGGCGCTTGAAGCCGAATTTGAAACATTTGTGGCTGCGGCAAAACAAACGGAAAATACAATGCACGAATTTCGTGAATTAATGTATTCTGGGATTAAACAACAAAAAGACGCAATGGAAAGCGAACTTGCGGAAAAGAAACGTGTATGTTGGTTCGACTTTCTTTGCTGCTGGTCTAAATGATTGTTTTGGCACCATTTTATAAGTCATTTCCCCCGACCATTTCATCCCACCTTGCAAAAAAAAACAGCATACCACATTATAGAAAAGATGGCTAGAAGACAACGCGGCGGTGCTTTGGTAACTTATACGGCTGAAGTAACTATTCATGATGATGCAAATAAAGGCGGAACTGTCACAGAAACCCATACATTTCAAGCCGAAGAAGGTTTAGACATAAACGGAGCATGGAACAAACTTGCTGAATATCTAAGTGCTAAAGAACAGGATTACTTTTTTTTCAGATATGCAATTGAATCATACGATCCAGAAAAAAGAACTATCAGCATATATAGCACAGGCAAGGAACATAACTGGCAAGAAGCGGAAGAAGAAGCCAGAAATATGTACGGTATGGGTGGCCGTCGTCGCTCTGTAAAACGCACCCACAAAAGGAAGCTAAACAAAAGAAAGCGTAAGACAACCAGAAGAAATTAAACACTCGCATTCGTACAAGAGTAAATGTTTGACGACCGATTTCGTCAAATATTTACGCATTGAGGTCTAAATAATTGGCAACGATGAATCAATTAATGTCTGCACAAATCTTGGCCCTTGCTGATTCTCTTACAAATGTTGCACAAGCCGATGTATTGCGTCGCGTTGTGGCTATGCGTCACGAATCGGAACAAGTCTACTTAAGTTCCTATGCGCCAAATACTGAACTTGTGGGTCCGCGTGCACAACTGGAAGGGACTTTTCATATGTTGGGTAGTGTTCGCAAAGGTGCACGCGAATCCTACACAGTCCAATGGTACAAGCCTGGTGGTTACGTGCGCGGCAGTTTTTGGTGCAATTGTCCAGGTCACAAATTCAACGCGACCAAGAAAAACATTGTATGCAAACACATTTCGTTCTTGTTGTGCCGCGTTGTGCGATGCTACGACCGTGGCTTTTTCAATGGTTCTGCGGAACGACCTGGGCATTTTCAGACACCGGATCAATTTGACGCTATGAAGACCATTGTTGGAAACGCAGCGATTTTTCAGGACCGAACAGTGGTGCGAAATGCGGAGTTGGATGCATCCCGTGATGCGGCGTTTACAACCATCGACCGCACGTTTACGGAAGATGATGCATGTCCAGTCTGTTATGAAGGCCTACATGAACAAACGCTACTTGGATGTCCTACATGCAATAATGCAGTGCACAAAGATTGTATGCACGTCTGGTTAGAACGACAGGCCACGTGTGTCTATTGTCGCAGCAATGTGTGGCGCTTGTATCACAAATAAAAAATTGATTACTATTGCATAATTGACTCAATAATGTGCCGCCTTGCTTTCCTTACATCTTTCCTAAATGTCTTCCCACGAACTTATTACTCTTACATTTGGCGATAGTGCCGAAAATCACGTTGGTATGGAACAAATCGGCACACGAGTTTCAGCCGGCCAAGGATTCCAATACGATGATTTACTTTCCATACAAGGGCGTGCAGTTGAACGAGGCATTGCATGCGAACTTGTGCAACTTTCAGAGCACGATATGCCAGCTGCGTACGTGCTTGTGCTGCGTCAAGGCGTAAACGCGCTTATTTCAGGTCACGGCTGCACGCAGGCACATATGTTTGAAGAACAACAAACACTTGCGTACGACAAAAAGGCATTTATGTATGGCCGTGTTGTCAATAAACACGCACGTTGGAATTTGTGCTTTGACGCAGAAAGTCGCGAGCCGGATTACGCAGCGGCCAAAGGGCGCATCATTGGTTATTCAGAAGTTACTTTGCTGCAAGAACTGAAATTTCAAATTGAAACACTTGTTGGACCAAAAGCCGCTGATTTGAAAGTGGAGTCCAACTATTATTATGACACACGACGCTGCGGAATAGGATTTCACGGCGATTCTGAACGACGCAAGGTCATTGGCGTTCGCATTGGGCATGCGTCTATGCCGTTGCACTTTCAATGGTTTCGTAACGGATTGCCAGTTGGCGAATCTAAACTTATATCACTGGAAGCAGGCGATATGTATATAATGTCTGAAAAGGCGGTAGGTACAGATTGGAAAAAGAAGAGCATATATACACTGCGTCACGCCACAGGATGTGCAAAATTTACAACAGTTTAAGAATTTGAAATACGTTTTTTTGTATTGTTTATAATCCAAACAAATGTAAGAATGTCCGATAACGTGCATTTGGTGATTGAAGATGGGCCACCACCAGTGGAGCAGCTTCCACCACCGCCATTACCTCCCCCAGAGCCTCCTGTGGCGCGATTCAAATACGGTGATCGCATTGAAGCGCGGTTTAGAGGCCGGTCTGTTCGGTATTTTCCAGGTAGAATTGCCAAAGTGAACTCGGATGGCACATATGATATACGATATGATGATGGAGATGTTGAAAACAATGCAAAAGAAGAACATATTCGTGCCCTACTGTCGTCATCACGAAGGTCAAGTCTTCGGTCTGTAACACCTCCGCGATTACGACGTGCTCGGTCTGCTGTGTATATGCCACGCGACCATTCGCCATCCAGTGCACGCTCTTCGGTAAGTCGTGGCAACAGACCAAACCGTCGTGTCTATGTTCCTCCTGTTCATAATACTCCACCGGATTCCGAGGCATCCTCTGTCGTACATGTTTCCGACCGTGCAAATCGTCTTACATTTCGCCAAGTCAGCGATATACTGAATACAAGCTACAATTACGAACAGGCAATTCAAAGTACAACGATGGATATTATTGCCGTCTATTTGAAAGGCCAGAAAGTGTTATACACAGAGGCCAAAACGTATTGCGAAATGAATCTGTATATGCTTATGCTTCCTACAATTGCCTTAACTGCGTTATGCACATTGCTTTCCACGCAACTCAAAGAAACATCGTATGGTGGTACGCTTGTCGCAAGTTTATCGGCAGTCAATAGTTTTTTGTTAAGTATTGTAACGTATTTGAAGTTGGATGGCAAAGCGGAGGCACATCGTACAAGTGCCTACTCGTTTGAAAAGTTGCAAACACGCTGTGAATTCAATTCTGGCAAAGTACTGTTTCTTTCCCAGACGCAGCAGTCCGTAGACTTGCAGGCAACGCCTGCCACTGGGCATCGTGGTCGGTCATTTAGCAGAGCGCAACAACAACAGCAGGAACAGCAAGAAAAAGAGTTAAAAGAGGCAAAGGCGAGCGGTTCAACGTTTTTTACACCGACCGAAATTGTAAAGGAAATAGAGTCCAAAATAATGGAAATCAAGGATACAAACAATTTCATATTGCCTGAAGCAATTCGGTACAGGTACCCCAAACTTTCCAATACAAACATATTTACAGAATTTAAACGCATTCAAATAAAAGAAATTATACTTATTAATGAATTAAAAACAATAATAAATAAACAGCAGGATTTGGATCAACGTATAGCATCATTGCGCAATAAAACAAAGTATGAGGCAATGACAAAACTGCAGGAAGAACTAAGTATTGAACAGAATCGTGTGTTTGATAAAGTGATTGCATATCGCGATGAATACTTGAAAATCGACCAGGAGTATCAGGATGAGATGCAGCGCAATATACGTCACTGGTCCAATGTGATGTGCATTTGCTGTCGGTGGTTGAAAACCTAAGGGCGCGCAAAAAATGAAACAAGTGCGTTGTGCTGCGCAGTTGGCAAAATGATTCAACTACGACCGCATCAACAGGCCGCGTATGACGCCGCAGTGGCGACAGACCGTGGCATACTCAAAATGTTTTGCGGTACCGGCAAGACGCGCGTCATAATGCGACTTGCACTGGATGGCGCTGAACCGCTTACACTTATTGTATTCCCTCGAATTGCACTGGTTGCGCAATTCAAGAGAGATTATTTGGAAAACGCCGAATGGGCTTCACTGCTGGCAGACCGGTCATGCATTTATATTTGTTCAGAGGATGAAAAGGAACGTGGGTTCACAACGGACCGCGACACCATTTATGATTTTCTTGGCAATGATTCGGATACCAAGATTGCGTGCATCACGTATCAGTCACTGCCGCTGCTTGCAGAACTGTTAGAAGAACTGGAAATGTCTGTAGACTTGGCCATCTTTGATGAGGCGCATCACTGTGAAGCTGAACAGACATATGAGTTGCTAACTGGTGGCTTGACCATGGACCGCAGTTATTTCTTTACTGCAACGCCGACGGAATCTATGGAAGCCGATGAAGACGAGATTTTCGGACCCATCCTATTCTCCTATACACATCGCGAAGCCGTGGAGGACGATATTTGCAATGAGTTTGAGATTGTTTGTCGCTTTGCGCTTCCTGATGAATGCAACATTTACGAACATATGGCGGCAGCTTACAAGCGGCTACCAAATGGTCGCATACTTGTGTTT
>Ga0214921_10006213_pt1 | contig 16462 bp, 9 predicted proteins | sample LL1505_MetaG_FD_177992 | JGI IMG/M metagenome (GOLD analysis project Ga0214921, IMG submission 177992) | Freshwater microbial communities from Lake Lanier, Atlanta, Georgia, United States - LL-1505 | ecosystem: Environmental > Aquatic > Freshwater > Lake | place: USA: Georgia | collected 2015-05-28
TAGGAGATAACACCATGGCACAAGCAAAGACACTGACAACAGCTGAAATTGAGCGCTTGCTAACGCATATCAATACTCGCAAGTACGCAGCCCGTAACAGATCAATGATGCTGCTCACGCACTGGGCAGGTTTAAGAATCGGCGAAGTAGCTTGCCTACGCTGGAGCGACGTCACAACCACAGATGGTGAAATTAAAGACGAGATCCGCTTGCTACCCGACATGACTAAAGGCCGACATGCACGCACTGTGTTTGTTAGCGCTAAGCTACGAGCAGAGTTACAAGCCTACGCTGATCAAGCCAAGTGCGTTGATCGCAGCTACCCATTCTTTGCTAGTCAAAAAAGCATCCGCGCTGGCTTCAATGCAAATAGCTTGGCACAAACTTTTTCCCTGCTCTACGAAGGTGCTGGGCTTGAAGGTGCAAGCAGTCACAGCGGCCGTAGAACGTTCTTAACAAATCTTGCCAACAAAGGAACAGCGATACACATTTTGAAAACGCTTGCTGGTCACCGCAGCATCAGCACTACAGCTGCATATTTGTATAGTAGTCCGAGTCAGTTAAAGGCCGCTGTTGAATTAGTTTAAATTAAAGCTCGAAATAAATTCATTGCATAGCTTTAAAAACTTCTTAACTGAATAGCGAGAATAGTAATGAACCAATAACTACATCTTCGAATTCAATTGATACGAGGAATCTACTCTCGAATAAAAGTGTGGAAAATTTATACAGGATTCGTCAAGAGGCTAAGTGTTCCTTCCGCAATCAGCGATTCCAGATACGATTTAGTAGAAACCAAGAATTCAGGATTTTTAATAAGGACGCCAATTTCCAAGTTTCGGTTGAAAGCATCGTCGGTAAGATTAGCGCTTGATATCAATGCAACATTGTCAATAACAGCCATCTTTGCATGAAGCTTTCCAGGCCTTCCTGCTTGGTTACGATCCCTTTTTTCAACAGGCCAATGATATACATTGACCGCTTTAATCAGTGTTGGAGGAAAAGCTTTCATTGCATCAAAACTCAGCTGGCCCTCAGACGATTCTTCAAATTCAAGTATCAATCGAATTTTTACGCCACGCTCTGCTGCCTTCCAAAGCTCATCAGTTAACCTCTTTATTTTTGCCGCGGCGAAGGTGATGAGTAATATTTCATGCCTGGCGTTGGCGATAAGGTCGTAAAGTGCCTGGTCAATACGCCGAGCCGGGACTTTATTGGTGGGTGATGGTCCCGCCCACAATAATTCAATGTGCTGCAGATCGCGCAAGCGATGAAAAGAGCTAGATGTAGTTTGAATTGCCCAGCTCAAAGCCTCCCAGGACATTTGACCTGATGCTGCCTTGACCACCGAAACCATTAGGAACGACGCATCTGCGTTAGCGGTCGCAGGTAATCTCTGGAGAACAAAATCCGAATTAGCATCGGCTGGCAAACTACGAAGAGTTTCACACACTGGTAAGAGCCAAGCTGTAGGTGCCTTGCGAATTAATTGTTCTACTGTACTTAAGAATTCGTCGAACATCGGTATCAATCGAAGAAGGAAGTACCGCGAGCAGAGAATGTGTTTACTAAGACTGATCGGTCCAGGAATCGATTGCCACGCTCGCATGAAGTTTCAGGTGCAAATTGGCACGCATGACAACAGGCACCATGTATTCCACGCCCAAGCGTATCAGGGCGATGCTCTGAACACAGTGGATCGGATGCACAGAGTCGCATGCTTTCTAAACCTTGCAACATGTGCCTGCCCAAAGTCAGAGGATCTCCAAGCTCAACCAATCCACCCAACGTGCCTTCGCTGTCGGGCGCGGCAGTGTAAATCAAGATCCCCGCCATTGGACCACCTTCTTCATCCGGTAGTCGAGAGTACAAACGCTCTCGCACACTTGCAGATGTATAACCACAGTCCAATACTATTTGTCGCATTAAAGCGTGCGCGAGCGAATGCAGTAACACTAGTCTAATGCCTGGAAATCCTTCTTCCAAAGGTTGCAGTTTTCGTAATTTTCGCCACGCTTTATGTGAATCAAGAAACTCATGCTCAAGCTGCTGAACTTCTGGCTTGTCTTGCCAGGCCGACAGCACTTCTTCTCGAATTCGCAAAAAGATACCTTCACCCCGAACCTCAGAGGCAGGTAGCCATTTAGGATTTTCGCGACTTAGCTTGGTTAGTCGCCCATCAATCGTTACAGTCGCTTCTGCAAAATCTGCGTTCGATTCAATGCGAGTAAAGCCAAGCAGTGCCCGGACTTCCCGGATGCGTTCAACCAAAACGGTATCTTCGAAGAAGGCCTCAAATCCTTTTGGTGGGGTAACTCGGGTAAGTTTGAAATCGCGATTTTCAGCTGCAGAATCAGGCTTTGAAAAAACCTGCCATTCTGGAAGTTTGAGATCTTCGGGTGAAGCATTGCCATCCAGGGTACCAGAGCGTTTAAGTTCGATTGCCGCCCATATTTCTGAATCGCTAAATTCAGAAAATAACGGAATTAAAGACTGATAATTCTGCTGCTCCTCACGGTAAAAACCCAATTTAGAAATGCTTGTGGCATTGGTTAGCTTGGTCCACTGCTCTTCAACCAACTTCCCAATTTTGTCGACAGCACGCGGTATTGATAGCGCTGAAAAGGCTGTAGGAAACCAACTGTTGGACGAGCCGAGCAAAATTGCCTTTGCCGGTTCGGTACACCCTTGTTCAATTAGGCGTAAATGCGGATGATGCCCCGTGCAAGCAAATGGTGAATCTGGATCAAACGCATCTGCCATGCGTCGTTGAGCACCACATCCACAACTAACAATAATGTCAGAAGCGTCACCGGACGCGCCAAATTCGCGCATAGTCATTTGAGAGCCTTGGCATGGGACATTGCCCTTGTGAACAAATGCGCGCCATGGAAAGTCTGATAGGTGCCCTTCGCGGCACGCCACTAAAAAGCGAACTGACATAGCCGAGGGTGCACGTCCACTGTGGCTCTTAAGGCATCCCTGATGAACATAAGCCGTCTTGTCAGGTCGATAGGGGTCTTGAACCAGCTTGAAAACACCGGATTCCACAGAGGACAGCGTGTCGCAAAGAGAGCAGCGCATCCACCGAGGAAAAGGAACTACGGGCACGCCGACTGCTGGGGCCGCGGGGTCACGTTCCATACTTTCCAGCTTAATTGGCGGCAAATAAAGCTTACCCATCTGCGCGCCAAGACGCTTCTGTATAGCTGCTACAAGACGGTCTTCATCGACCTCCTTGCAGTAGCTGGTATCCCAATCATCCAGACCCATGACTAAGGCTGAAATATTTGGCAAATCAACCAACGATCCGATACCAAAGGTAAAAATCAGTTGACTGGGACGGAGTTCTCCGAGTTCATTCATATAATTTTCCTCAATCGGTCCGCAAACCGGTGGACCTCTGGTCTAGCACCAAGTCAACCGTGCCTTCAACGTCGCGCAACGAATTAAGACAAGTAAACATTTCCCAATCCTTGTCGCTAGCATCTTCAAGTAAGCCAACTGTGGCACCACCTTCTGATCGATAACCAAGCTTATGGTCAGTCTGTTTATGCACCCGACTGAGCCACGCATCACGCCTGCGATCCAGCATATCTTTAATGCGTACAGCTACCGCGGGATCATGAGTGGCATTTGCCCCACGTTTACTCAGCACATCAAAAACTTGTGCCCAGATGGGGTCAGTGTCTGTGACTTCTCCCGCCTTCATGTTGGCGTTCAGGTGTTCATCTGCCAAGCGCATTAGCCCAACCATGACGCCAGTCAATCCGCGGTCCAGTGCACGTGCTGAGAAGGGAGTAACGGAAAGCGCTTCAACGTGTTTATAAAAAGTCTCGTGATAGTGCTCAAAGCGTTCATAGTGAGACAGATCGCGAGGTCGAGCCCAGTTGAAAACCGTACTAACAAAGCCAGGACCATCATTGGAGCGACCAACTCGGCTTGTCGCCTGTATGTATTCAGACGTGTTTTTGGGCTGGCCAGCGACTAGCATCAAACCCAAACGCTCGATATCAACACCGACGGAAATCATATTTGTGGCTAGTACAACGTCATAAGGCACTGCTGAGGTCATTGGAGTACCTGCCTTGCGCTCAGCAGCTCTTTGATTTTCTAGCGTCTTGTCAAAGGTTGCCTCTAGCCGTTCTAGTATCTTTGGAATGTCAATACCAGATTTACGGGAAGTTAATTCTTCAACCGCACCCATTCGAATCAGTCGCTTAGCCAAACCACGTTGGTCAGCATCACGGAGACGTGCCCGAATATCGTCACCAACAAGTCGCCGCGTGCCCGCAAGTTCACGGATCGAGTTGAAGTACCCGGTAAGCGTCATCCATGGATCGGCTAGGCGGTCGTACTTTTCAAATAAGACCTGAGAGGAAGCCATGTGAGCAACATAACTGCGAATCAAAGCCACGGGATAACGACGCCCAAAGGCGCTGATACCGATGTAGCGCCTGCCAGGATATTGAGCACCCGTAGGTCGCTGAATGGCGAAGAAGCTGTCGCGAATGCTGGTACCTTGTGGCGGAAAAACTTCCAGCTTGCGTACGAAAAGATTTTGAACCTGATCGGGAGCGCGACGAATCGTTGCCGTAGATGCCACCACTTTAGGGCGAACTTTCTTGCCGTCGACCACCCACGAGCAGAGTTCATCTACCGCTGCTTCATACAGACCCACCATCGAGCCGAGCGGGCCGCTAATCAAGTGCAATTCATCCTGAATGATTAAATCAGGCGGCCTTAGGAACGCGTGCGCCCTATTGGTGACTCGGGGTAGACCATTGCGCGACGTATGAGATTCAGCGTCGTCAACCTCAGGCGATAAAAAGCCATGTCGATCGCATACCGCATTGACCTTGCCAACAACATTTGTGTTTGGCCTTTCCATGGCATCTGCGCAAATTTATCCACTGTCGCTATCAGCAGGGACGGGGGACGGCGATAGATTTCCTCATCCACCGCCATTACCGGCAAGCCCTCTTTAGGCGCTTGTTTTGCTGTGAATTCGCAGCGACCCAGACTGTCACCACAGTATGTCACGCAGCGACCAATGTCACTGGGAGCTTCATATACATGGAGGTGTTGTTCCCTGATCGAACTCCCACACCAAGGACAGGATGTAATTTGATGCGGTGTACCGGATGATGATGGACGTCCACCTACATTGCGTTGGCGCAACGAGTTGGCAGCCGATGAAAGCGTATTCGGGGTGGTCTTATTTCCAACCCATAGTCCCAAGCGGAATGGAGTCTCGCCCCATTTAGCAACATCAACACGACGAATCGTTTCACAGGCGCACATCAAGGCAGCAGCACGCTGGAATTGTTGCAATGTCAACAATCGAAGGGTGTAGCGCATCAGGACCGCAATGCCATGCTCTCCGCTTCTGCCTTCAATCACCCCTTGAAGCCGACGCAAGGCAAGGGTGTAAGCGGTTAAGCCCAAATAAGCTTCAGTTTTACCGCCACCGGTGGCAAACCAGAGCAGATCAGCAACGGCATCGGTTTCATGACTTCGATCAAGATGGTGCAGGTCGGTAAGGCTCGGCAGGTTGAGCAAGACAAACGCCATCTGGAAAAGACGCCAGCTACGGTTCTCAGGCTTGTCGAGAGAACTCGTACCATCTTCAATCGTTAACGAATTCTTGCGAACTTTACGGGCAAAGATGGAGTGAATACGCTGCTGCCACATGGCGCGATTGGCAAAGCGGAAGGCCTCCTCCGCTAGCGGATTAGACTCGATCAGGTTCACACCCGCATTGATTCGCTCCAAGGCACGACGACAGCTTTTAACTGATCTTTTAGCAGCCTCTTCATGCCCTTGCAATCGCTCTTTAGGCAATTGCAACTTGACTTCTTCAACGTCGATCCAGACCCTGTAAGCAGTCTCAATGTGGCGAAGGCTAGCGATCAAGGCTTCCTTGGGTAGTTCGCTCAATGCCTTCATGTCCATGGTCAGGCCAGCAAGGTTTTCGTCATCTTTGGCAGAACGAGGAGTTTGCTGGGGAACTTCAAACATTGGCACCCATTCGGTTTCCACCATCACGGCACGCTCAGCAAGGGGCTCCGGTAATGTCGAATGAATGGAGATCCCGTGCCCAACAGCAAATTCACGCTGGTGGCGATACAGCATTTCAAGCGTTTCTGTCTCTTCACGGGTCAACGGATCCATGCGTGAAAGGTCCGCCTTGGCGTTCTTGCGCTGGACAAAGATGGGGGCGTTATCGGCACCATGCACACGCAGTTTTGGCTGGAACAACCAGACCTCGTCTTTGGGCTCATTACGGCCTTTACGCTCTTCTTGCAGGTTGACCATGAAAAGCGTTGCCACCCAACCATCAGCAGTTAGGCGCATGCGCCCTTGCATCACAACCAACGGATGGTCAGGATGCAGGGTCACAGGAGCAATAACACCGTCTTTCAGTTCAAGCGTCATTGGTGGTGCTATTACTGGTGTCCGCTTCCAGACCCTGGCGGGATTCCCGTCCTTTTTGAATTGAGATTCACTTGATACCTTGAGGTACTGCCCCCAATCAGCCTCAACCACAATTTCCTGTACGTCCGTGGCGACCACAAAGCTCAGGCCCATTGATGAGGGGAAATAGGTACTACCAGCAGGGACACCTGAATCAGTTGGACCTTCTTCCCCGTCGTCGCCATCGCCAGTTGCTAGTTCATCTAATTCACCACCGTCAACTTCCTTGTCTTTTGGGGCGAGCATACCTACCAGATACCGCTGGTAAGCATGGTCTTCGTACTGATTCAGTTCCTCTTGGGGTCCACCGGCAGGACCAAGCAAGTCACGGACGACCATGTTGGTGAGTTCATCACGAATTGCGAATGGAGCGGCAGTTACCAATAGAGGTGGTGCAATCGGCTTAATTACGGGTGGAGCGGCCAGATTCTGGCTGTTTGCTTGTGATGGCAGCGAATCGTTCATGGCGTTTACCTAATCAAATAATCCAGGTGTAAGGGGGCTGATGATTTTTTTTCGCGCACTTTTACTTGATGCCGAGGCTGGTTGCGTAGATTTCTCAGCCAATTCTTGTATGTGGCGCTGATGATTTAGAACTAGTAAGCGGTCAAGGACTTCGTGGCGTGCTGATTCGGAGATGGTGTATCGAGTGCCTTGCTTTGTTTCGTGGAAGCCGTGACCGAGATTAATGTCCCCCCAGTCGTAGGCTGCAGCGATGGCTTGATCCATTTCTACATGCAAACGGCGCAAATCGATGATGCCAGAACTTGTTTCCACTTGATCATTGAAGCGGTTATAAACTTTTGTCAGTCCTTCATTCTTGTCAAGCATCAGCCTCTTTCTTGTGTTGCGATATAAGTTAGATATCTCAGCAAGTGAGTTAGCCAAAGCCAGAAATATTTGACCGCGCGGCTCGTCGCATGGAAAAGGAAAAGGCTGAAAGCAATCAGAAAGTGAATAGCGGGGGCGATTTTCTAATGTTGCTCCATGATGGAGGCTCCACACCTCATGAATTGAAGACTGAATAAACGGGAATAGCTCAACATCTGGAAAAACCAAAAGCGTTTGGTCGATAACAAATTTTGTGGGAACTACATCGAAAGCAAAGTGTTTGCTAGTCAGTGCTTTCACGATAACTTCATTTTTATCTTTGATTCGAGCTTGCAATAACTTACGTTTATCCCAAAATTTCCAGAAACATGCCTCGTGAATTTGTCGATGAAGCCGAGAGCGCTGTACTCCCACTGTGTTACGGAGATGTTCAAAAATCCCGGTAAATTCAGAAACTTCGTACTCTTGCATATCCCCAAAGTCTGGAACAAGACGCGATGGTGAATAGTTGGGAGATGAATTAAAGTCTTTGCCATTCAAAAAGGGACGAAAGAACTTTTCGCAATTGGGGTCGGATTGAATAAAACGGTCGGCCATTTCTCGCGTGAGCAGAAATCCGTCTCCTAGAAGCGTCACCCCGATGAAGGAAAGGCCTTGATTTTGAAGAAGCCTTTTTGGCGACGCAGATTGCATCTGTGAAGTCAAATATGACGTTATCTTATTGCACCGAACACCGTCAAGAACACAATCGCCCTTCCATGGTCCTGTGTGAAGCACGATTATTGCAACTTCAAGTGCTGCCCCTGCAGCCGGCCACTTCATTGATTGCGTTGCACTAGTAATAGTACAACCCTTTGAAATTAGGGTAGCTAAACCTACTTCGCGAGTATCACCTTGTGAAACTGTATTTGTTTGTACAAACCCAACACGACCATTTAAAACTGAACAGAGGCTCTGGCCTCTAATCATAAAATAAACGCACAGATCAGCAGCCCCCTTCTCGGTACAGATTGCAAACTTAAGATAATTCTGATAACTGTCGCCAAGAGTTGGCGCAATTCTCTTACCCCCTAGGAATGGTGGGTTACCTATAAAGACGTTAAAACCACCAGCTTCGATAATTTCTGGAAACTCTAATGCCCAGTGAAAGCATTTACGCGGTTTCAAACGTCGCTCTGCATCTATTTGTAATTTAGACAAACCCATTGCCCAGCTAGCGATCATTTGGTCCGCGGCGGCTTCACGTTTGACGTCGTAGAGTTTTCCTTTTAACCCCTCTAACTCCAGTTCGACGAGTAAATCCGCTGCAGAATTAAGCTTCGCCACAGATTCTTCCGCTTCAGCGAACAGTGCCTTCTTTTCAGAAATTTGCTCGGGGGTATCTGAAGGCATTGCCTCTATAGCTTCGCGCAATCTTATAGCTGTAGCAATCTCATGAGAGAAGCCTGGAGCGTTGAATCCTTGGAGCTTTCCGCTGTCCGACCTCAAGCTAAATTTATCAAGTTGCTCACGTGACGTAATACCCAACAAAGAATCGCCGCTCTTGAACGCATGATCTAGAAAGGTAAAGGGCCTATTTGCGTCTACTGTTATCAGCCACAAAGATAGCTTAGCCATTTCAACTGCCATCGGGTTGATGTCTACACCATAAAGACAACGGTCAGCCACTACACGTCGGGCAATCGCAATACGTTCAGCTGCTTCAGCAGGAACTAATCGTTCTCTCGGGGATCCCGCGGAGAACTTCCCTTCTGGAGTAACCAGTATCTCACCGGGATGCAACCTCTCTTCGTTCTCCCATGCCTCAACTAACCGGTCTGCCAAATAACGGCACACCTGCACCAGAAAAGCACCTGAACCCATTGCCATGTCACAGACCTTAAGGTCGAGAATGTCCTTGGGTGATTTAAGTGTCCATTGCTCACGCGGCCAACCATCAGCTGGGCCTAAATAGACCAGTGGCTCAAGCGTGTGCTGGACGATAGGCTCTGTTAGTGTTGGAGGCGTGTAATGGGTGCCAGAGCTGCGTCGCTCAGTGCCAGCTGTAACGTAGACGCTTCCTGTTAAGACCACCAGCGGGCGTTCAAATGAATCTTCACGGATCACCTGGGCGAAAGGACGCACTCTGGACATTAAGGCTTGGTCGTGCCCGCAGGCGATCAACAGCTTTTGCCAATCTAGCAAGTTGCCAACGTCCAGTGATTTGCGAATTGCAGAGAGGGACCGCCCAGTTACCTCTTTAAGAAATTCGATTAGCTTATCCTGACCTTGGGCTAACAAGGATTCCAGTTTGGACAGAGGAATTTCAACTTCTTTGTTACGAGGACCTTTTATGCCAAGTATCGTTTCTTCGGCAATCACACCCGTGTGGTCAAGCAAGCCCTCATAGACGTGACCAATCTGTTCAACACCGAGGGCACGAAAGGAAATGCGTCGTGTCTCAGCTACGCCGCCAGCGCTGGGCTTGATACGCAATCGTTGCAAAGAGTTGAGCAGATGAAGCACCACTCGGTTATTGACGCTTAACGGTTCGGCAGCCGTCTGGCGCCAACGACTACCAGTTGCACGGCCTTCAAGGAAAGGGTAGCGATCCGGATCAAATAACGAGCCGCCATAGGCTTGCATCAACAGGTCTTGGTGTTTTACACCACCATGTACCGCCCTAAAACTGGATAACAGTCGCGCCCATGCATCAGTGCGTCGCTCCAATACCTCTTCACCATATTGATCAGCAACTTCTTGCAATTGCTCCTGCAAGGTAGAAACCGCATAGTTGTTGTCATATAGCGGCTTACCGAGGTGCAATAAACCGCGTTCCTCCGCGGAAAACAAGAAAACCAGCCGCATCATGATGGTCAGTGCAGCTTCATACTGCGCAGTTGGGCTGACGCCTTGCAAAAGAATTCGACCGCTGTCCTTGTCAATCGCGTCAAAGGACTGGACAAGCACTTCAACCGCTTCACGCACTTGAAAACCAAGCTGATCAGTAACCTCTTGCTGGTCATTGGCACTTTCTTTTAGTAAAGCCAAGAGCGTTGTGTTATCGGCAACCCCAAAGAAGCGGCGCACACCCAAAAGGGAGTGAAAAGCACGTAAAGTGATGGGCTCGTCTAACCAAAGGGCACCAAACCATGATGCGTACCCTGTGATTTCCCCGCGAGGGGCGTATACCAGCATCCATTGCTCGCCATTAGTGACGAGGCCCAGAGGAACATCTGCTCCATGAAGCAATTCCATCATTCGCGTCGCAGGTGTAGCTTTCCAGTGCTTACCGATAACTGGCCTATCAAGTTTCTGCTCAGCTGGGTAACTGGAGATCAGCAATTGAGCCTTAACGCTTGTATCTGTCCCGGGAGGACCGATCAGAGCAAAGTCAGGGCGCAAGATTTCACCCATTTCTGGCATCTTGGCTTCCAAGCCTGCTGGCAGAGCCTGCCCTTCAACAACCTGATTTACAGGATAACCAAGTACTGAAGTTAGGACATGAAGCAACCAAGCGCGCTGTTTTCCTGGGGAACCTGAATTGTCTAGCCATTCCTCATATGCGGCGCGTAGAGCCTTTGCCTGCAGAGGCTCCCTCGGTTCCAGACCTTGCGAAAAAACGCGCAGTAACACTGGCAGCGATACAAACGGCCCTGATATCTCAACAAGGGATAACCAGTCGGCGTGGTGGCGAGATGCGGTAGGGGCACTCATGACCAGTTCCTCGTGATCTCAAGAACCGCCTTGCGCGGAATTAACCAGGTTACGGCAACCGGAAAAAGCCTCGCACTTGGATTGGAGAAGCGAGATCGGATGTGATCAGATTCACGCTGAATTTCTTCTGGGATTTCCTTGATTCGGCGTTGCAGTGCTGCTAAATCATTATCACGTTGACGTTTACCAGACTCATCACCACCAAGATCTAATAGCATTTGAGGTCCGTCTTTGTGATCCAGCTCGGTCTGAATGGCACGTTGCAGTTCTGTCATTACGGTTTTAATCTTGTTCACTTCTTTTTCGGCCAGCTCTTCAAGGTTCTTTTCCAGATTCTTTGTGCGCTCGACACGACGGGCATCAAGCGATGCCAGCAATGCATCCCGATTTTTAGCCCACAAGGCTTTAAAACGATCTTCAATAGCCACAGGTGCAGGACTGTCTGTCGCAGCTTCCAATGCAGCCTTCGTTTCGCCAACATTAAGGCGATTGAAGCGGCCCTCAATCAGCGCACCACCAGCGGTGATGACCTCTTCATGGAGGCGATGGTTATCACCACCGAGTACAACAATCCGACCGTGTGCGATGACGACCGGGTGGCTCAGTGCAGAATCATCCACAATGCAGGCTGAAACCCTTGATAGGTGCTTTGCTTGCGTGCCCAACGACCAGATTTCGGCGCGTAGCAAACGTAAACACATTTGAACCAATCTGTGGTTCAAGTGGGCAAGCACGACGTCATCCCGTCCCGTGGCAAGGGCAGCGTCGAAGACTATAGGGCGTACCCTCTTGTTATGCGGATGGGCAAGCCCATCGGCACATTGAGCCCAACTGTTAGAAAGAGCGGGTAAGCGAAAGACCGGGCAAGTTTTACGCACACCAGTGGGATCGGGCCAGATGCCTTCAACGTTGACCGGTATTAGCGCCGGTTGCTCGGCCAGTTCAAGACCAACACGGACCACGTTTTCGATGTGCTCAGGTGTCAGGTTGAGCTCATGTTGAGTTTCATGTAATTGGGATGCGAGTTTTTCTAATTGCTCACGCAGCTTACGTTCAAACTTAAGCATTTTGCGTACTGGCTCGGCTTCAAGTTCAGCGCGCGTGGTGTCGAGTCTGCTACGTCTACCAAGCATGGCTTCTTCAACCTGGCTGGCAATAACAGGACCCACCTTGCCAAGGTCTTCTCGGATAGTCTCAACCTTAAGAGCAGCTCGCATCAAAAATTCAAGGTCACCTTCTAAATCCCCGACCTTGCCTGAAACACTGGCGTTGTCAAAACCACGCCCAACAAAATGATGAATGTGGACTTCATCAGCTTTTTGGCCATGGCGATCAACACGACCATTGCGTTGCTCCATGCGGTTTGGGTTCCATGGAATCTCAAAATGAATTAGCTTTGAGCAGTGGTTTTGTAAGTTAACACCTTCGGACGCCGCGTCAGTGGCCAACAGAATCCGAACTTTAGACTCTTTTGGGTTGGATTGAAATGCCGCCTTCACTGGTTCGCGCAAGTCATTAACCATGCCCCCATAGATCATTTCCAACCGTCCATCTGCGGCTAAACCTTCTCTTGCCAACAAATCAAACAGCCATTTTTGCGTAGCGCGGTATTCTGTAAAGATAATTACGCGCTCGTTATTCCAGTTACCGTCTGGGCGCAAGCTGGTTTTGATCCAGTCGATAAGCGTCTGTGCCTTGCAATCAGGTCGCTGTGTGCTCATAGCGGCGAATTCGCTGAGCTCTCGGAGAAGTGCCTTTTCTTCGGTAGTTATGGGCGAAAGGGCCTGACTGACAGAGCCGACAACTTCCTCGGCTTCTACTTCGTAAGCTTCATCATCGGCATAGTCATCTGCTAAATCTTCAATCTCACGATGAAGATTGGTGAAAACCTTTCGACGGCCAACCGTTGCAATGTGCTTTTCCAAAGTGATGCCGAAGGCGGCAGGCGATGAAAACAGCCGCTTTTTAAGTAGTTTCAAGACAAATTCAGTGGCCATTCGCTCGCCGTCTGTTGTAGCCTGCTTCAAACGTAATTCGGAATATTGCCGCAAAGCTTGGTGAGCCTGACGCTCTTGTTCTGTATGGGGTACTTCAATGTGTTTGACCATGCGTTCTGCAAAGCGTCGACTCCCGTCCCAGCGCAGCTTTAGTTCAGACTTCATTCGTCTGATCATGACGGCATCGAGCTGATTGCGATCAGGAGTAACAGCCCGAGCAAATCGTTGGTTATCAAGCAACTCCAACAGTGCTGCAAAACTTTCACGATAACCGTTATGCGGTGTGGCAGACAAAAAGAGCTTGTGTTCAAAATGCGGGCCAAGAGAGCGGATTGCCATGGTGCGTTGTGAGTCGGTGGCGTACTTACCACGGCCAGATGGAGCGACGTTGTGCGCCTCATCTACGATCATGAGGTCATATGCGCGAGGGTAAGTCGGCTGGTCACCTGCGGGCAGAGTTTCGCGGAAGGTACGCAGCGGTCTTTCACGCTTTAGGAAATCGATTGAAGTGATCAACCGCGGGAAATGTGTCCATGGATTGACATGGATACCCCGCTTGCGACGCAACTGACTAATGGTTTCACTATCGATGATGCGAAATTCCAGGCCGAATTTGTCGCGCATTTCTTCCTGCCACTGCACTTGAAGGGAAGATGGGCAGATGATCAAAACTGAGCGCACTCGGTGACGCAGGATCATTTCCTGCACCACCAAGCCAGCTTCAACCGTTTTTCCAAGCCCGACGTCATCGGCAATTAGCAGATTCACACGCGGCATTGAGAGCGCGCGCACCACCGGATCCAATTGATACTCGTCAATTTCAATGCCACTGCGGAAGGGTGATTGCAGGGCTTTGTCATCAGCCTGGGAAACAGCACCCCAGCGGACTGCATCTAAAAAGGCCTGTAATCGCTTTGGATGGTCGAATGAATCAGGGTCCGGTAGCGTGGATTTTTCATGCACCTGGGTGCCGGGTTCTAGCTCCCAAATTACATTCAGTTCTTCGCCAATTCCGTCATCTTCGACAGAGGACAGCTTTATTAGATGGGTGGGTCGCGCGCCATCCCCGCCCAAGCCAGGAGCAGAGGGAATTATTTCCGTAACGACAAATGGTCTTTTCCGAACGATAGCAAGTTGGCCAATTTCAGGAGTCATTGCTATTTCCAATCAACTTGGTAAACCATTTCGCAAATCGATACTTGAACAATGAATGTATTGAATGCATAAGATTCATTTAATGTCCCTTGAATCACTGACCGGATAATTCGAAACGTATCCTGGTGCAAGAGTCGCACTCTCCACACCGTATAGTGTTTGAAGATTTTTCAAACAAAGATGATGCTCTTTGGGATTAAGAGCATTTTCATGAGAACAGTCCACCGCCCACCTTCTCAACGCGTAACCAACTAAAGGCGCGCGTATATCTAAAACCAGCATGCCATCCTTCATCTGATAGTCAGCTTCGATGGCTTCAGGGTGTTGGACTCTAGGATGAGGCACCAACTCGAGTCGAACCACCCTCGCCCACTGAATATCAGCTTCAATTCTTTGATTCAACGGAATGTCAATATCTAACGGCTTGGCTTTGACAATGCGAGTGATTGAAAAGTCAGCAAAGCGCTCACGCTCACAGTCGTAAGCGCGAAGATGCCAACGTTGCCCAGTGTCTGCCAATGCCAAGGGTGCAAGAGTCTTTGTCGACGCTCCAGATGTCAGTGACAAGTAGCTGACCTTGACTTTCTTATGGCCAGCAATGGCACGCGTCAGGATAGCCAGCGTCTCTAAGTCGGGGCGAACTAGATCTGAAGCAGCTTCACAGGGAACGGTTCGTTGAATCTTGAGATCCAAGCTATCCCCATAACCATCCCGAAACCAAGCCAACACCCGATCGGCGCTGTGCTCAAAAACTGGGTTGAAACGATCGGTCGGCTCGTAATTTCTCAGGGCTGCGTTGTAAACGAGGTTGTTTGGGGCGAGACTTTTGTAACTTGATAGATCTCTGGCAGAGGCAGCCGGCTTGACTCCAAAGCGACGCTCGATGTCAGCACGGGTCAAATCGCCACAGAAGAAGGCTTTGACTTCTATATAGAACAGCCTCTCCCTTTGGGCTTGTGAGAGTCTGCCCAGCTGTTCAGCGGCTTGTTTACTGACCACAACTATCCCCGATTTTTATTTCTATACCACTTTAGCATAAGAATCATCTATAGTTAATCAAAATGATGCACCACAGACCAATACAAGCTAATATAGGCACCTAGCATAGCGGTATCTGTTGTTAAAGGAGTCAATCATGTCGTTTTGGCAAATTTTGGGGCGCCTAGCAGTGTCCAGCGAGGGTGAAACCATCCAGCGAGTTAGCGACAATACGAGTGTCAGCAGCGACGGCACGACATACACCCGCATGGGATCAACTACCGTGGGATCTGACGGATCCATCTTTACCCAGATGGGCAGCTTCAGCACCGATGGCAGCACAAGGATGGGCAGTACGGCCACTGGCTTGGGTGCAGTGTTCAACACGCAAGATGATTGGCCAAAGTCAAAAGCCGATAAATTTGGCTTTGACGATGACAATTGGTGAATAAGTTTTACATCTTGGAACTTAAAAAGATATCAGCTGGGTGGTTAGCACTTGCCTTACCTGTAATTGGTGCGGGAATCTTCTACCTTTGGCAACCTATTACAGACTACTTTGTCACTGGCGCCTTTGACGAAAACGTAATCTTATTGATAGACACAGAGACCGTAAAGTCAGATACCAAGAATCCTTTACTTGTGATTCATGTCAAAGCCAGCAACAGAGGCAACGTGCCAGTGACCATCAAAACTGATGGAGGCGTTGGACAAATTGCCCTGCAAGTTCGACGCATTGAAAACCTATCAGAAGCTAAATGGCTTGACCCAGAAAAACTTCCCTTAGTTGCAGAAACGAATTCACTTCGAAATCACAATGGTGGATATGTTATTGCTCCAAATGCTTTCTATGAGGAAGTAGAGGCGATTCCATTACCCTCTGCGACCTACTGGATTAAAGCGTCAATAATTTTTGAGAATGGTGAGTACATTGACCAAACTGCCATTGTTAGTCATGCATTGAGATAAAAATATACCTATGAAAACCGTTGATCCAACTCGCTGCCCCATTTGCAATGAACCCAATGTTTGTGCCATGGAAAAGGCAAAGGCTACTGGTAGCGAGCTCGAGCGCTGCTGGTGCATGGATGCAGTTTTTACACCCGCTGTGATGGATAAAGTACCAGACTCAGCTAAGGGCAAGGCCTGCGTATGCTCTAAGTGTGCTGCCTCAGGCGCATGAAAGCTAGATATAAGCTCAACTCCCGATTACGGAGTCGAACCGCTAAAGCTGATCAGAATGCACTTTTACTAAAGTCTCGCAGTGCCAGTTGCACCTGCACTCGCGCCATCTCAGCTATACCTAATTTTGGCAGAACATTAGCAAC
>Ga0214921_10006214_pt1 | contig 16461 bp, 12 predicted proteins | sample LL1505_MetaG_FD_177992 | JGI IMG/M metagenome (GOLD analysis project Ga0214921, IMG submission 177992) | Freshwater microbial communities from Lake Lanier, Atlanta, Georgia, United States - LL-1505 | ecosystem: Environmental > Aquatic > Freshwater > Lake | place: USA: Georgia | collected...
TCGGGAAATTGCCCGGCACTGCACCCGCCACCACGCCGGACTGGGCCAAGTAAACACGCTCTTTGCTCTCATCGAGCAGCTTGACGTGCTTCTCCTTGTCGCCGGACTCGCCGTATTTCAGGAATTCCGAGCCCACGAGGGTGCCGCCTAAGGTGTCAAACTCCAAGGTCAAAACATCGGTCGAGACCCGGATACGCTCGCCGCGCGAAAGTACGCTGGACTCCACCGCCACTGCGGCATTGGCAGTGGCCGGTGCTGCGGCCATTGGCACAGAACCCGGTACGCTGGCATCAGAGGCGGCTGCTTTGGCAGCGCCAGAAGCGCTGGTGCTGACGGCCGTGGGTGGGCCGGGGAAAAAAGTCGGCGCGTTGCCATTGTGAATTTGCCATTTATCCCACAGCAGAACCATGGAAAAGCCAAAAATCACCCACAAAACAGTGCGGCGTATATCGTTCATGAGGGTTTCTTTTCAGAAGAAGGGGAAATCAGGCGGCTAAACAGCCGGGGTTTGTCTTGTGGAACCGGGTCCAGTCCGCCAACGCACCAGGGGTGGCAGCGCGCAAGACGGGCGATTGTCAGGTAGGTGCCGACGCCGGCACCATGGCTTTCTAAAGCCCCTAGCGCGTAGCGCGAGCAGGTCGGCTCAAACCGGCAGGCGCTACCCAACCAAGGGCTGAGCAGCAAACGATAGCCTTTGACCAGGCCGATGAGCAGGTATTGCATCATGGACTAGGTGGCAGCGCTGCGTGGCCTGCCTGCCCGAAAAGGCCAATGAGCTCTTGGCGCAGCGCAGCGCGCAAAGGGGCCGAAGTAGCACTGGGGAACAGCTTGGCGTCGAACGCGCTGCGCAGCCGCACCACATGAGCGCCGGGGGCAAGTTGCGTTTCAAAAAGCAGGCTCACGTGGTAAATCTGGCGCTTGATGGTGTTGCGGGTGACGGCGCGTTTGGCCCAGCGTTTGGGTACCAGCGCGCCGACGGCGGGGCGCTCTAGCGCGAGACCTTTGTCAAAAACGGTGCTTTCAGGCGCTGGGCTTTGGGACGGCGGGGCCGCATCGAATCCGCAAAAGTGCAGCGCAAAGTGATGGCTGCGGGCTTGCACCGTGCCGGCCATCGCCGCCTGGAATTGGGCGCGGGTGCGCAGTCCTTGCACTTGTCAGCCCGGCGCCGTGGCGCGTACCGCTTAGACAGCCAGGCGTTTACGGCCTTTGGCGCGACGGGCGTTGATCACGGCGCGGCCGCCACGGGTTTTCATGCGGACCAAGAAGCCATGGGTGCGGGCGCGGCGGATTTTGGAGGGCTGGTAAGTGCGTTTCATTTGGATTTCCTGACTAAGCGGACCCGGCACTTGCGCCTTCACTCCCAAAAGAACAACTCTTATGAGGAAAGACTCGCCGGCAAAATTCCCCAAGGATTTTTAGGGAAAGCCTAGAATTATCGCAAATTTTCGGGGCCAAGCCAAGTGGCGCGTGCAAACGGCCCCTTAGGCCTGCGCTTCGAACACGTTTTTAAATACAAATTTCAAAAAATTCACGGCCCAAGATGCTGGCTTGCGGTTAGCATTAGGGCGCTGGGAAGGCGCTCCGCTTTTGTGGATAAGTGTTTGATAATCAGCACAAGCGCCGCCCTCAACCCCCTTTTTATCCACAGATTGACTGCGTTCATGATTGAAGACTATTTGCCCTATGGCGATGCCGCGCCCACAGGCGATGCGGGTCAGGCCTTGTGGCATTCGTGCATGGAAAAAATGGCCATGGACCTGCCTGAGCAGCAGTTCAATACCTGGCTCAAACCCTTGACGGCCCAGGTATCCGAAGACTTCAGCAAAGTCCAGGTCATTGTGGCCAACCGCTTCAAGCTGGACTGGGTGCGCGCCCAGTACCTGGCCCCGATGGCCGCAGTGCTCGAGCGCCTGTGCGGCCAGCCGGTGCAGGTCGAGTTGGTGATCAGCCAGCGCGAGGCGCCGCCCCGCCAGGAACTTTCGTCGCGCAGCCCCGCCGTGCGGGCCCAGGGCGCCGAAAGCCAGGCTGGCATCGCCCCACCTGAGGCACCCAAAAACCGCCTCAACACCATGCTTAACTTTGATAACTTGGTCGAGGGCAGCGCCAACCGCATGGCGCGCGCCGCGGCCATGCACGTCGCCACTACGCCCGGGCACCTCTATAACCCCTTGTTTATCTATGGCGGCGTGGGTCTGGGCAAGACGCATTTGATGCATGCGGCAGGCAACCGCTTGCTTGCCGATAAGCCGGCGGCCAAGGTTTTGTACATCCATGCGGAGCAATTTGTGTCCGACGTGGTGAAGGCCTACCAGCGCAAAACTTTTGACGAATTCAAGGAAAAATACCATTCCCTGGACTTGTTGCTGATCGACGATGTGCAGTTTTTTGCCAACAAAGAGCGCACCCAGGAAGAGTTTTTCAATGCTTTTGAGGCTTTGCTGGCCAAAAAATCCCACATTGTGATGACCAGCGACACCTATCCCAAGGGCCTGACGGACATCCACGAACGCCTGGTTTCGCGCTTTGATTCAGGCCTGACAGTGGCCATCGAACCGCCCGAATTAGAGATGCGGGTGGCGATTTTGATCAACAAAGCGCGCGCCGAGGGCGCGGAAATGCCCGAAGAAGTCGCATTTTTCATCGCCAAAAATGTGCGCTCCAATGTCCGCGAGCTCGAGGGCGCTTTACGCAAATGCCTGGCGTATTCGCGCTTTAACCAGAAGGAAATTTCCATCCCTTTGGCGCGCGAAGCCTTAAGAGACCTGCTTTCTATACAGAACCGGCAGATATCTGTGGAAAACATTCAAAAAACCGTAGCCGACTACTACAAAATCAAGGTCGCGGACATGTATTCCAAGAAGCGCCCAGCCAGTATTGCCCGGCCGCGCCAGATCGCCATGTACCTAGCCAAAGAGCTCACCCAAAAAAGCCTGCCCGAGATCGGCGAGCTATTTGGCGGGCGCGACCATACCACCGTGCTGCACGCGGTGCGCAAAATCAGCCTGGAGCGTCAGCAGGCGACCGAACTGAACCAGCAACTGCATGTTTTGGAGCAAACCCTCAAAGGCTGAGATAAAAGTGCTTTTCCCGCCGGAAAACAGCCCAATAAACAGCGAAAATGACGAGTGCTGCCCGTTCGCGTCTGCCAGCTGGTAAATAGATAGAAATTTGGAGTCTTACATGATTGTTTTGAAAGCCACGCAAGACCAGGTGTTGTCCGTGTTGCAATCGGTGGCCGGTATCGTTGAGCGTCGCCACACCTTGCCCATTCTTGCCAATGTACTGGTGCGCAAAACCGGCTCTAGTCTGCAATTGACCACTAGCGACCTAGAAATCCAGATTCGCACCAGCGCCGAGCTGGGCGGCGATGCCGCTGACTTCAGCACCACCATAGGCGCGCGCAAGCTCATCGATATTCTGCGCACCATGCCCGCTGACCAGACCGTCTCCCTTGAAGCGAGCCAAAGCAAAATCATTCTCAAAGGTGGCAAAAGCAAGTTCACCTTGCAAACCCTGCCGGCCGAAGACTTCCCGCTGGTGCAAGAGTCGCCAAGCTTCGGCCCGGTTTTCAGCGTGCCGCAAAAAACCCTCAAAAGCCTGCTCAGCCAAGTCTCATTTGCCATGGCGGTGCACGATATCCGCTACTACCTCAACGGCATTTTGTTTGTGGCCGAGGGCAAGCAGCTCAGCTTGGTTGCCACCGACGGCCACCGCTTGGCCTTCGCCTCGGCCACGCTGGACGTAGAGGTGCCCAAGCAAGAAGTCATCCTGCCACGCAAAACCGTGATCGAATTGCAGCGCCTGCTCTCGGATGCCGAAGGCGCCATCGACATGCAATTTGCCAGCAACCAAGCGCGCTTTAGCTTTGAGGGCATGGAGTTTGTGACCAAGCTGGTCGAGGGCAAGTTCCCCGACTACAACCGCGTGATCCCGAAAAACCACAAAAACCGCATCGTGCTAGGCCGCGCCACTTTGTTGTCTACGTTGCAGCGCACTGCAATTTTGACTAGCGACAAGTTCAAAGGCGTGCGCCTGAACATCGACCCCGGCACTTTGCGCATGGCGGCCAATAACGCCGAGCAAGAAGAGGCCGTGGACGAAATCGATATCGACTACGAAGGCGACAGCATAGAAATCGGTTTTAACGTGACCTACCTTATCGACGCCTTGTCCAATATGAGCCAGGAAATGGTCACACTCGAGTTTTCGGACGGCAACAGCTCCGCGCTGATGACGATTCCCGATAACGCCACTTTCAAATACGTGGTGATGCCCATGCGCATTTGACCGCGCCCCATCCGGTGCCCCCAAGCCAAACCCCCGCAGCCCGGGGGTTTGGACATTCAAGAACAGTGTAATTTTTGAGTGGTATCGCAAAACTAAGCGTTTGGCGATGCCCGAATTGATAACCAGAAGACTTTTCCATGACCCAAGACCAGCAGCCCGACGCCCCCAAGCATGACTCCGACGAAGGCGTCAACACCGGCGAAAGCGGCGCGGACAGCTCCAACTTCCAGCCCACCATAGACACTAACCAGGCCGGCGCTACTGATGCGTATGGCGAAGGTTCCATCCAGATTCTGGAAGGCCTGGAGGCCGTGCGTAAGCGTCCGGGCATGTACATCGGCGATACCTCGGACGGCACCGGCTTGCACCATTTGGTGTTTGAGGTGGTGGACAACTCCATCGACGAATCGCTGGCCGGGCATTGCGACGATATCGTGGTGACCATCCACTCCGACAACTCGATCAGCGTGACCGACAACGGCCGCGGCATCCCCACTGGCGTGAAGATGGACGACAAGCACGAGCCCAAGCGCAGCGCTGCCGAGATCGCGCTCACCGAGCTGCATGCGGGCGGCAAGTTCAACCAAAACAGCTACAAAGTCTCAGGCGGCCTGCACGGCGTGGGCGTGAGCTGCGTAAATGCGCTGTCCAAAATGCTGCGCCTGACGATTCGGCGCGACGGCAAAGTGCACGTCATGGAGTTCAGCAAAGGCTTTGTGCAAAACCGCATCACCGAGATGCAAGATGGCTTTGAAGTCTCGCCCATGAAGATTGCGGGCGATACCGAAAAGCGCGGCACCGAGGTGCACTTTTTGCCCGACACCGACATCTTCAAAGAAAACAATGTTTTCCATTACGAAATTTTGAGCAAGCGCTTGCGCGAGCTGAGTTTTTTGAACAACGGCGTGCGCATCCGCTTGAAAGACGAGCGCACCGGCAAAGAGGACGACTTCTCGGGGGCGGGCGGCGTCAAGGGCTTTGTGAACTTCATCAACAAAGGCAAGAGCGTACTCAACCCCAATATCTTCCACGCCACTGGCGACCGCCAGAGCGACCAAAACACCAACATCGGTGTCGAAGTAGCCATGCAGTGGAACAGCGGTTACAACGAGCAAGTGCTTTGCTTTACCAACAATATTCCCCAGCGCGACGGAGGTACCCACCTGACCGGCCTGCGCGCGGCCATGACACGGGTCATCAACAAATACATCGACGAATCCGAGCTGGCTAAAAAAGCCAAAGTGGAAGTCACGGGCGACGATATGCGCGAAGGCCTGTGCTGCGTGCTCTCGGTCAAAGTGCCCGAGCCCAAATTTAGCAGCCAAACCAAAGACAAGCTGGTCTCCAGCGAAGTGCGCGGCCCGGTGGAAGACATCGTGAGCAAACTGCTGGCCGACTACCTGCAAGAGCGGCCTAACGATGCCAAGATCATCGTCGGCAAAATTATCGAAGCCGCGCGCGCCCGCGAAGCGGCCCGCAAAGCCCGCGACATGACACGCCGCAAAGGCGTGCTCGACGGCATGGGCCTGCCCGGCAAACTGGCCGATTGCCAGGAAAAAGACCCCGCCATGTGCGAGATCTACATCGTCGAGGGCGACTCGGCCGGTGGCAGCGCCAAACAAGGCCGCGACCGTAAATTTCAAGCCATCCTGCCCTTGCGCGGCAAGATCTTGAACGTGGAAAAAGCGCGTTACGAAAAGCTGCTGACCAGCAATGAAATATTGACGCTGATTACCGCGCTGGGCACCGGCATCGGCAAAGCCGGTGGTACTACCGGCAACGACGACTTCAATGTCGCCAAGCTGCGCTACCACCGCATCATCATCATGACCGACGCCGACGTGGACGGCGCGCATATCCGCACCTTGCTGCTCACTTTCTTCTACCGCCAAATGCCCGAGCTGGTCGAACGCGGTCACATCTATATCGCGCAACCGCCACTATACAAAGTGAAGGCCGGCAAAGAAGAGTTGTACCTGAAAGACGCTTCGGCACTGGACAGTTTTTTAATGCGCATTGCGCTGATCAACGCATCGGTGTTTACTGGTGGCCCTAACGGCAGCACGCTGCAAGGCGATACCCTGGCCGAGCTAGCGCGCAAACACCAGGTGGCGCAAAGCGTGATCGCACGCCTGCAAAACTTCATGGATGCCGAAGCCCTGCGCGCCGTGGCCGATGGCGTGGCGCTGAACTTGGACACCGTGGCCGACGCCGAGCTTTCTGCCGCCGCCCTACAAGCGCGCCTGCCCGATGCCGAAGTGGCCGGTGAGTTTGACGCCCGCAGCGATAAACCCATTTTGCGTATCAGCCGTCGCCACCACGGCAACGTGAAAAGCAGCGTGCTCACGCAAGACTTTGTGCACGGCGCCGACTACGGCGCGCTAGCCGAGGCGGCGAGTACGTTCAAAGACTTGTTGTCTGAAGGCGCCCGGGTGATGCGCGGCGAAGGCGAGCGGGCTAAGGAAGAAAAAGTAAGCGATTTCCGCCAAGCCATGGCCTGGCTGATTGCCCAGGCTGAAAACGGCACGGCGCGCCAGCGCTACAAAGGCTTGGGCGAGATGAACCCCGCGCAACTCTGGGAAACCACGATGGACCCGACGGTACGCCGCCTGCTCAAAGTGCAAATCGACGACGCCATCGAAGCCGACCGCGTGTTCACCATGCTCATGGGCGACGAAGTGGAGCCGCGCCGCGAGTTCATCGAAACTAATGCGCTGCGGGCGGGGAATATTGATATTTAAGGTTGTAGGAGACATCAATTCCTGAAGCTCTCCGCAACGACGCTTCCTAGGCTAATGGCACTTACATGAGCGAGCAGGTGTAAGGCATCTATCAAACTTTACGAGGGGTTCAAGACTTCAGGAATATCGCGCGCGCCGTGTAATATGCGCACGATGGTGACCTGCTCTGTCGTGGACTCAAAAAAGATCACGTAATTGCCATGCGCGCATGAGCGCAAGTCAGGGGACAGTTCGGGTCGCCGCCGATAGCCCATGGGGTTGTGACAAATCTTTTCGCATTGCGCATGCAACGCAGTCACAAAAGTTCTGGCGCGTGCTGGATTGTCTTGTGCAATGTAGTCGCCGATCTCCTCAAGATCGAACGCTGCCAAGGGCGTAATCAGCAACTGCATTAGCGGGCATGGCGAGCGGCCTGCTTCGCGTATTTGGCTTGTAGCCGATCAAACACGGGTTCCGCTGCAAGTGCTGCGCCGCTGGCCTTGCCTGCGTCGATATCGTTTCTAAGCGCTTGGAGTTGGATCGTCTGCTGGCGCTCGGTGTCCTCGAGCAAGCGCAGTCCAGCACGGACGACTTCACTGACGTTGTTATAGCGTCCGCTTTCGACTTGATCGCGGATAAAGGCCTCGAAATGGGGGCTCAGGGCAACGCTGGTGGGCATGATGCTCTCCTAACAGTTAATAACTATTATTATTCACCAGCCAAAAAGACCCGTCAAGATTGACTCGATGCCGATGACCCGATGCCGGCAGACCCGCGTAAACCTGTCGGCGTACGAACTCCTTAACGCAACTTCCCACCCAGCGTTTCCCAGCTAGGCTTCACCGCCGCAATATGCCGCGCCTTCACATGCCCAAAGCCGCGAATCTCTTCGGGCAGTTTGGCAAAGCGCAGCGCGTCGGGCAGGGTGCTGGGGCTCAAGTGCGTCAGCACGCGTTCCAGCGTCTGAATGTAGTTCTGTACCAGGGCGCGTTCGCCTTGGCGCTCTTCGCTGTAACCAAATATGTCTAGCGCCGTGCCGCGCAATACCTTGAGCGGCGCCAGCAAGCGAAAGCCCAAAGCCATCCAGGGGCCAAAGCGCTGCTTGATGAGGCGGCCTTTGTCGTCCTTCTTCGCCAAGAGTGGCGGCGCCAGGTGGTAGTTGACTTGGTAGTCGCCTTCAAACATGGTGCTGATTTTTTCGCGAAACGCCGGGTCGCTGTGCAGACGCGCTACTTCGTATTCGTCTTTGTAGGCCATGAGCTTGAACAAGTAGCGCGCCACGGCGTTGCTCAGTGGCTGCGCTTTGGCATCGGTCTGTCCGGCCATCGCACTTTCGGCGCTGCGCACTTTGGCTACAAAATCGCGGTAGCTTTGCGCGTAGGCGGCGTTTTGGTAGCCGGTCAAAAAAGTAGCGCGGTGTTCGATCAGCGCGTCCAGCGAGGTGGGTGCCGGTTTGCGCACCAATTGCACGGTCTGCGCGGGTAGCAAGCTGCGCTGCACCGCCGCCGGATCGTGCGCGGCCAAGCGGCCCCAGTGGAAGGCGGCTTGGTTTTTTTCCACGGCCACGGCATTGAGCGCCATGGCTTGCAAGAGCGCTTCTTGGCCCAGCGGTATCCAGCCTTTTTGCCAGGCGTAGCCCAGTAGCACCGGGTTGGTAAAAATGCTATCGCCCAGCAACTCGGTGGCGATGGCTTCGGCATCTACGCAGCCTAGCGATTGCGGGTCTTGCAAGGTGGTGGCAATGGCGGCGATGCAGGCCTGGCCGGGGTTGCTCCAGTTGGCGTTTTGCACAAAGGCTGCGGTGGGCTGGCTGTGGCTGTTGACCACCACGCGGCTGCGCCCGGCACGCAGGCGCAAACTGGTTTCTTTGCCAGCGGTGACGATGGGGTCGCAACCTATCACCAAGTCTGCGCAAGCCATTCCCACGCGGGTGGTGCGTATGGCGTCTTGGCTGTGGCTGATCAACACATGGCTCCAGGTGGCGCCGCCTTTTTGTGCCAGGCCGCCTGCGTCTTGCGTGACGATGCCTTTGCCTTCGATGTGCGCCGCCACGCCCAGCAACTGCCCGATGGTGATCACGCCAGTGCCGCCCACGCCTGCGACTACCAGGCCCCAGACGCCGTCATGCGCCTGCTTCAAATCGAACGCCGCCGGTTCAGGCAGGCCCATAGCGGGGCCGCTGCCAGTGGACTGCGCAGAACTCTTCTTCTTACGCAATGTGCCGCCTTGCACGGTGACAAAGCTCGGACAAAAACCTTTAACGCAAGAAATGTCTTTGTTGCACGTACTTTGGTTGATGCGCCGCTTGCGGCCTAACTCGGTTTCGAGTGGCTCGACGCTGACGCAATTGCTTTGCACGCCGCAGTCTCCGCAGCCCTCGCAGACCAGTTCGTTGATCACCACGCGCGTGGCTGGGTCTACCATGGTGCCGCGTTTGCGGCGGCGGCGTTTTTCGGTGGCGCAGGTTTGGTCGTAAATAATGACCGTCGTGCCTTTGATTTCGCGCAGCACGCGCTGCACCGCGTCCAGGCTGTCGCGGTGCTCTACGGCCACGCCTTCAGGAAGGCCTTGCACGCCATCGTATTTTTGAGGTTCGTCGGTCACCACCACGATGCGCTGCGCACCTTCGGCGCGCATGCTTTGGGCGATCTGGATCACGCTGTGGCCTTCGGCGCGCTCGCCCACTTGCTGGCCGCCTGTCATGGCGACTGCGTCGTTGTACAAAATTTTGTAGGTGATGTTCACACCCGCCGCAATCGACTGGCGCACCGCCAGCAGGCCGCTGTGAAAGTAGGTGCCGTCGCCCAAGTTGGCAAAAATATGCGCATCGTTGACAAAAGGCTGTTGTCCCACCCATGGCACGCCTTCGCCGCCCATTTGGGTAAAGCCGGTGGTGGAGCGGTCCATCCACAAGGTCATAAAGTGGCAGCCGATACCCGCCATGGCGCGCGAGCCTTCGGGCACGCGGGTAGAGGTGTTGTGCGGGCAGCCCGAACAAAACCAAGGCTGGCGATCGGCCAGCGGCGCGCCCAGGGCCAGCGCTTGCATGGACTTTTCTTTGGCGTCCAAAATCGCCAACTGCGCATCCATGCGGGCACGCACATCGGCATCCACGCCTAGCGCCGTCAGGCGCTGCGCAATCGCGCGGGCAATCATGGCGGGCGACAAATCCGCGTTGGCGCGCAGCAAGCGGTTGGCCGATGGCTCCGGGCCCGACCATTCGCCGCCAATGCCGTAGGGGCTTGCCGCATCATCGGACACTGTGAACTTACCCACCACGCGCGGGCGCATATCGGCGCGCCAGTGGTAGAGCTCTTCTTTAAGTTGGTATTCAATGACTTGGCGCTTTTCTTCGACCACCAAAATCTCTTGCAAGCCGCTGGCAAATTCGCGCGTCAGTTGCGCCTCCAAGGGCCAGACCACCGCCACTTTGTGCAAGCGTATGCCGACGCGGCGGCAAGTGGCATCGTCCAGGCCCAAGTCGAGCAAAGCCTGCCGCGTGTCGTTAAAGGCCTTGCCGCTGGCCATCAGGCCCAAGCGGTCGTTCGGGCCTTCTATGACATTGTGGTTGAGCCGATTCGCGCGTACATAGGCCAGCGCCGCATACCACTTGGTGTCAAACAGGCGCGCCTCCTGGTCCAGCGCGCCATCGGGCCAGCGGATATGTACGCCGCCTGCGGGCATCACAAAATCGGTGGGCATCACAATATTCACGCGCTGCGGGTTCACGTCCACCGCTGCGCTGGATTCGACGATTTCCTGAATCGTTTTCATACCCGCCCAGATGCCCGCGTAGCGGCTCATGGCAAACGCATGTACGCCCAAATCCAAAATGTCTTGCACGCTGGCCGGGAAAAACACCGGCGTGCCGCAGGCCTTAAAAATATGGTCGCTCTGGTGCGCTGCCGTGGAGCTTTTGGACACATGGTCGTCACCGGCCACCGCAATCACGCCGCCCCAGGGCGTAGTACCGGCCATATTGGCGTGCTTGAACACGTCCGAGCAGCGGTCCACCCCTGGCCCTTTGCCGTACCAGATACCGAAGACGCCGTCGTATTTATTGCTGCCCGGCGGCGCAAAACCCAGTTGCTGTGTGCCCCACAAAGCGGTGGCGGCAAGCTCTTCGTTGACCCCAGGCTGGAAATGCACATGGTGCTCCAGCAAGCGCTTTTTTTCTTTGGCCAGCGACTGGTCGTAGCTGCCTAAAGGCGAGCCCCGGTAACCACTGATCAAACCCGCCGTATTCTTTCCCGCTGCGAGATCACGCACACGCTGCATCATGGGCAGGCGCACCAAGGCATGCACGCCGCTCATAAAAGCCTGGCCAGTCGATTGGGTGTATTTGTCGTCCAGCGTGACGGACGCGGCACGTAGCTGGTCGGGGTGCAGGGGGGCGTTCATGGTGAGGGACTCCTGGGGTAGTGGGGCCGCCTTGTGGGCTGCAGTCTGTGCAGCTGGCTCCGGGTAGGAGGGCTGCGCCTGCTGTGCAGTGTAGTCAAACTAGGGACGCGTGTGTATTGCGCCTTTGGTGCCCCATGGGTTCCTTAGGCAGCGCATAGCGGACCAGGCGTCAACGGCAGCGCGGCAGGGTGACAGACACCATGGCCATCCTCACTTAGGCCACAACACCCACATCTGCAAGGGCTGCTTGAGCCGTCCTGCCAGTTCCCCCGCTTGTGCGCCCGAGCCCGCAAAGTAGTCGGCACGCACGGCGCCAGTGATGGCGCTGCCGGTGTCCTGGGCGATCACCAATTGTTGCAAGGTGGTTTGCGCGCCGGTAGAGCTCATCCATACCGGTGTGCCATAGGGGATGCTGCCCGGATCGACGGCGATCGAGCGGCCCGCACTCAGGGCCACGCCTTGCGCGCCGCGCGGGCCTGCGTCTGCGTCGCTTTCATTGATGAGCTCTTCGCGAAAAAACACCATGCGGGGGTTGCTCCAAAGTAGCTCTTCTTGGCGCTGTGGATTGCGCGCCAGCCAGGCTTTGATGCCCGGCCAAGTGGCGTCTTTGGTCAGACCTTGGTCCAGCAACCATTTGCCTACGCTTTTATAGGGCTGCTCATTGGTGCCTGCAAATGCCAGGCGCGTAGTGCGAAAGCTGCCATCAGGCTGTTGCACACGGATGCGCCCCGAACCTTGGATCTGCAAAACCATGGCATCGACCGGATCGTTCAAATACACCAGTGCCTTACCCTTGAGCGCAGCTTTGGCCTCAGGCAAGGTGTCCATTTCTTTGCGGGTGTACCAGGGCTTGCGGCTGGCCAGATTGGCCGGCGGCGCATAAATCGGCGCGCTGAAATTGGCGTTGGGGGTGCGGCTAGCCTCAAACACGGGCTCGTAATACGCGGTGAGCAAACCCTGGGATTCGCCTTGAAGCGATTCGACACGGTAGGGCTGCAAGTGGCGGAACATCCAGGCGCGTTGGCCGGCTGTATCGGTATTGGCCAAGGCCATGGCTTGCGGGCATAAAGTAGCCAGCGGCGGGGGCATTGTGGCGATACGTTCGCAGCTTTTGATCCATGCACGCCAGCCCTGGCCCAATGCGTCCTGCTGCAAGCCGGGCAAGGCGTCCCAGCCCACCCCCACCCAGCGGCTGCGTGCCTGGACGATGGTTGGCCCTATCGCTACCTTGGGCGGCGCTGCCATCGGTGCAGTGGGTGCTGCTGGCGTTGGCGCAGTAGAGGCCTCCGGCGCGCGGTCTTCAACCGGTGCTTTGGTGGGGCTACTGCCGCAAGCGCCCAGGCTTCCTACAATCAGTGCGCACCCCACTGTCGCCGCACCCCACACCATGACCCTGATTATTTTGGAAGCCCTCGGCGCCGGCCTGCTGCTTATCGGCATCGTATGGTGGACCATGTTTTCGGGGCGCAAAAACGGGGAGTTGCCGCCCCACTCTTCTGACGAAGAAACGCCCCCCCAGCCGTAATCTGAATTCACAACAAACGGTGCTGTAAGGCGGGCAGCTGCATACGGCAACGCGTTAACTGCGCCACATCCAGCTCTGCCAATACGACACCCGGCTCTTGCGCCTGCTGTGCCAGCACCGCGCCCCAGGGATCGATGGCCAGCGACTGCCCCCAGGTGCGCCGCCCGTTGGGGTGCGTGCCACCTTGCGCAGCGGCCAGTACAAAGCTCAGGTTTTCTATGGCACGCGTGCGCAGCAGCAATTCCCAATGCGCCTGGCCGGTGGTGTAGGTGAAGGCGCTGGGTACCAACAATAAATCCGCGCCTGCGGCGCAGTGCGTCCGGTACAACTCGGCAAAGCGCAAGTCGTAGCACACGCTCAAGCCCACGGTCCATACATGGCCATCGCGCGAGGGCAGCGCAAACTGCACGGGCTGGTGACCTGCCTGTAGCACACGCGATTCGTCATAAGACTCTGTGCCATTGTCAAAGCGGAACAAATGAATCTTGTCGTAACGCGCAGCGCAGGCCCCTTGTGGGTCAAAGGCCAGGCTGCTGTTAAACACCTTGTCGCCAGGGGTAGCCGGGTTGATGGACAAGGGCAAGGTTCCGCCCACAATCCACAGGCCTAGGCGACGTGCCTGGCCGGACAAAAAGTCTTGGATCGGCCCGCTGCCAAACGGTTCCTGGATAGCCAGCTTTTCGCCATCATGCTGACCTATCAGGCAAAAATATTCGGGCAAAACTGCCAGCTCTGCGCCGGCTTGGGCGGCTTGTTCTAAGAGCAGCCTGGCCTGGGCCAGGTTGTCTTCTACCACGCCGGTGGACACCATTTGAACTGCTGCTACCTGCATACCGCGCTCCTGATAAAAGGTTTAATAAAAAGCCTGTGCGGCCTACTTGGAGGGGCTGCTGCGTTCCACCTTGGTTACGCGTGGTTCCAACCAGCTACCATCAATAAAAAACTCATGCGTATTGGCCTCTACCAGGGGCTTGAGTAAAAGCCACTGTGCCAATAGCGAGTAAATGCCCACTACCGGGTTCACAGCGGTATAGACCAGGGCGGCACCGGCGGCATTGAGCTCAGGAATCACCACCACTTTAATGGCCTGGGTTTCCTTGGCAATATCCGCGCTTCCTTCCATCAAGACCACCGCATTAGGGCCCTTCATTTGCAGATTATTGGTGCGCGCCTGGCCTTGCGAAATACTCGCATCCCCGCGCACAAAATCAAAGGTGAAACCTTCACTAAACACATCGCGGAAATCTAGCAGCAAACGCCGTGGCAGCGATTGCAAACTGAGCACGCCTAGTAACTTGCCAATATTGGGCTCGCTTTTAAGAAACTGGCCGTCGTCAATCGCCACATTAAAGCTGCCGGTCATGCTCGGGTAGTCCACGGTAATAGGCGAACCTACCCAGCCCACCTGTCCTTCAATTTTGCCTTTGCCTTTGCGGATGACGTTTTTCATGCCGTAGCGCGCCAGCAAGTCACCCGAGTCTTTGATATCTAGTTTGAAGTCGAGCTGGGTGCGGCGCCGGTCACGCATGGATTCAGCGGGTACATTGGCTGCTGCACCGGGCGCCGAGGGTTGCAAGCGCCAGGAGCCACTGGCATTGAGCACGGCCTCGGGCATGCTGACGTTGAAGCGCTTGAGTAACCACTCGCGCTGCGTATCGCGGGTGGCGGATGACACCTGGTTAATGGCTTCGACTTCCAGCCGCCCCAACTTCCTGCCTTGTAATTCAAACTCTTCGGCCACCACGTCCAACGCGGGGATGCTCGAGGGCTGTTCGTCCAGCAATTTGTCCACCTCCTGTGCCGCGCTGCTATTCAGTGTCAGACGACTCAGGCGTGCATACAAACGCCCTGCGTTGCTGCCGTCTGCCGCAGCGCCACCCAGGCCGGCCTGGCGGTATTCCAATTGGCCGCTGAACTCAGTGGTCTCCACTTGTGAACGCCACAGGTTTCCGGTGCGCGTGGCCTTGAGGTTCACGGCGTGCACCGCATGGCCGCTCCAGCTTATTTCGCGGGCGCGCAGTTGCAGCGCATTGGGCAGGAAATCAGTGCCTAAATCAAACTGCGGCGTGTTGATTTTTTTGCGTGTACCCAGGCTATTGCTCACGCCGCTAAACAATACCGACCAGGTATCTATATCCAGCGTGTCCATGCTCAGCCGTGCAGAAATGCCTTGCGCCGGCATCGCCATGTTTTCGTTGGAGCCAGCGCCCAAGGCCACGGTGCCGCGCAGCACCCGAGGTGCCGCGCCTGAAATATCACGCCATAAATTCAAACTGGCAATACTGCCCAGGTTCGCCTGCCATTGATCCTGACTCTTTGCCACAGAAGCACTAGTGGCCTCAAATGGCGCAGCCACTTGCAGACGCAGCGCTAAAGACGATTCGGCATTTTTGTTAAGTGGTGCCGGCAGTGCCAAGGCCATCCCTTGCAAAGTGGAGTTCACCGTGATGTCAGGCATCCCCCAACGCATTTTTATCGTGGCTTGGTAGTTCGTTGTGCCCGTAGCGTAATGTGCCAAGTTGGCCAGCGCGCCAAAATCTGCGGCATCGCGTAAACCCTCGGCCGCTACGCGCCCGTCCAGTCGTAACGTGCCCGGACTGGCTTTCAGACTAGCGTCCCCATCCGCAGTTTTATAAGGCAATGTGGTGGTGCTATCAGGCGAGGAGCTAAGGCTTCCTAGGCTTCCGTCGATACGGACATCACCGCCGAATAAACGCCCGGTGACAGCGCTGACGGTGTAGCCAGACTCGGTGAAGTTAATCGGTCCGCGCGCGCGCATCACACGCGGCGTGGAAGGCAGGATTTGGACATCATTGCCTTGTAGGTTGACGCTGCCATTGATCGCCATCCGGTTGGTATCGGCCAGTGGGAAATCAAGTTTGACGCGGTACTCCGCCAGGCCATTGACCGAAGCTTTGCTCAATGCTTGGCCCGTCATTTCTGCCAAGGGGGAGTTGTTGGTGACGGCCAATGCATCGGCCAGGGGCCCACGTCCTTGCGCGTTGACCGACACCACGGAGGCGCCGTATAGGTTGTTGATGACCGCATCGCCACGCACCATGGGCACAGTTCCCCACAAGCCGCGCATGCCATTGAGATAGAGTGCGCTTTGGTCTAGCACCAATTCGCCCTGAAGTTGCGTAAATACCGGCCAGGGCGGCTTGCCCGATGGCATTTGCGAGGCGGGTACATAAGCGTACGTTGCATTGCTCACATTGGCCGAGACGCGGAACTCTCCTTGGCGCGCCTTTGCAAATGGAAACTCACGCAAATCGCCTTTGAGCTTAAGTTTGATGTCTGAAGCGGTACCCGCGCGCACTGCATCGTGCAAATAATCGCGCAAGTCTTTAGACAGGGACAGCGGCAAATAGCGCGGTACGCGGGCCAGGTCTAGTCGGGTAAAGCGCCCCTGCAAATCCACGATGCCAGGCCCGCTGCTGCCTTGCGGCACAGCCCATTGCCCGTCCAATTCGCCCTGCATGTCGGCATTGGCAATACGTACTTTGCTGACATTGACGGTCCAGCCTG
>Ga0214921_10006215_pt1 | contig 16458 bp, 22 predicted proteins | sample LL1505_MetaG_FD_177992 | JGI IMG/M metagenome (GOLD analysis project Ga0214921, IMG submission 177992) | Freshwater microbial communities from Lake Lanier, Atlanta, Georgia, United States - LL-1505 | ecosystem: Environmental > Aquatic > Freshwater > Lake | place: USA: Georgia | collected...
CCTCGGGTAAGCTCATCTGAAAGACCCATTTCATCAAAGGTCTCGTACATTTTTAAGTCTTCTGATACAGAAGGCTCGGTCATCTCTGAATTCATAGTATTCTAAATCTTTATGCTGATCGCCGCAGTGATATCAAATTTTATGCATTCGGTTATGAATAAAATTTGATCATAAAAATAAAATGTATAGAGGTAGACATGGCAGAAGAAAATGAAGAAGTCGATGTTGGGTTTGATCAAGAAGAGTGGGAAGGAGAATATGAAGGTTTGCCCGAGGATGAGATCGTTACTGAAATGAAACCGGAATTAAAACGTCTTTATCAGCAACATCCTGAATGCATTCTAGACTATGTCGAACAAGTACTTCCTAAAATTCCATTACAGGTTATCCCTCCTGGTGGAGAGAAAGCGGATCCATATCACCGGACCTATCCCTTTCTGACCAACTTTGAGCGGACTAAAATTATTGGACTTCGTGCCAATCAAATTAGCAAAGGTTCAGTGCCATTTATTGCTGTTCCTCCTCATATTACAGATGTTCGCGATATTGCCCGACTGGAACTGGAGCAAAAGCGTCTTCCTTATCTTATTAAACGTCCTCTTCCCGATGGAACCTTTGAATACTGGCGACTTGCCGATCTCCTTCTTCTATAAGCTTCTTGGAGGAATGACGAATGGGGCGATCCGTGAAGGATCTGCGTTTTCCGGTTCGATGAATATAAATATGTTGAAATTCTTGCTCATGTAATATTGATATAGCAATGGGTATGTTTTTTCGTTCTTTTGAAAATGTGCGCATTCCTAGTATTTTATAACAAAATTAAAAATTGATGCCGCAATTATTTTTATACCATGATACAGCATGGCACAAGAGCTCGATCATCAAGACTGGACTACCGTTACACTGCGCCGGCGTCCAACCGCAAAAGAGGCTCAGGCGAAAGGAACTGCAGAGTCTCGTGATACAGATCGTAGTGAGAAGGCTCGTCTATCCAAACTTGATACCATGGATGGCACAGAGATTCCGAAGAAACGGGTTCAACCTGAGTCCATTCAAGCGCTTATTCGTAAACGTATTGAGTTAGGTCTGAATCAAGAGAAAGCCGATCAGAAATGCTCCTTTCCTCGTCATACTTTTAAAACAATTGAAGCCAATCATCATGTTCCCACGCCGGCACAGCAATCTGCCATTCAGAAACACTTTGGCGTTCAACTTAAGGTAGAGACGCAACATTAATCTTACATTATTCTAGAAAGATGGTAGCGAGTACAATTCTATACCATCTTCAACGAACAACAAACTTATGCCTATATCAAATTGGACATACTAAAATCTCACCTAGTCTATTTTTTCCAAAAGCGGCTACGGTAACCTTGATTCATTGTACACCCGCTGGAATTTCAACCATTCTTCAGCCCTCCATCTTTCCAAATCTACGTAATGTTCACTATTTATCTGCTCATCCAGGAACGATTGATTTGTATACTCGTTTTAAAAAACCTATTCAATGGATATTTCCCAATCAACGCTATACATTTTATCAGTGTATGATTGATGCTGGACATGGACGTGTAGAGAATCGATTGATTCGTACGTATATTCATGAATGTGAAACACGATCCAATCAACCATATGTTACCATGAATATGCCTGGATATGGAATGGTAGAAGGATCGTGGTATCGTCGTCAAGTTGAGGATTATTTTTCTCAGAAAAAACTACACACATGCCTGGTTCAGCCTGGTCAGGTACCCTATGAATATGCATATCTATATACACCCAATCCTGATATATTTGATGAACCGGATCCTTATTTTGAATGCGGATCTACGGATGGATCCAAAGTTTCCATGCGTCAGAACATCTTAGAGGATAATTTTATTAATCTATTGATGAAAGATGAAAAATAAGAATACATAGTATTAACCACCCTGACGCCACTCCTTGCCGCAATTTAAGCATGTAATGAAGATTGTCATCGGCTCATCTGCCGAACGCGTTTGAAGTTCGTAGTAGGTACACTCGCTCTTCTGACAACGACGACATTTGAACTGATCCGTTGCACGACTCTTATTTCCTTCTAGAATCTTTTGCTCTCTCTGAAGCAATTTGTCCTTTAGAGCAAACCAGCGCTCGGGAAATAATTCATAGGGCGTCATGAAAGGAATCGCATGAAGCGGAAATTCACCCTCTTTTACACGAAGTAGTAACCGAGTATTTTGAACAGGAGAATGAGGATGAAGATTGCTAAATACTGTTCGCATGGTTTGCTGATAGAGCTCCGCAAATGCTGGAACTTTCCAATTACGTGTAATATATTGCTTTTGTGCATTTTGACACGATGCCTCAAAGATAGAACGTTCTAATGATCTCAGATTAGTCTTATCAAATTCAGATTCTAGAAAGGATAGATGTTGAAGACAGTGTAGACGAATGGGTGTAGCCTCAGGCTCGGAATCCATTGGAATTTCTTCCTTGATGGCATTGGGGTCGACTTTAATCGCTACAGGGGCGCGCCGACGTTTTACTACCACAGGAACTTCTTCCACTTCTTCCTCCTCCTCTTTGTCAATCAACTCCTCCTTTTCAGAATCGCTCTCTGCAAATGCATCTTTAACGGATTCGCCATCTTCTGATAGAATCTCTTCGTCCTCATCCTCTTCCTCCTCTTCCTCTTCCTCTTCCTTTTGTACAAATGCATTCCATTGATCGGCTGTATAGGGAATGGGGTTATCCCATGTATGAGTTAGAGAACAAATCACAAGTGCATCCCCAAACAGTGTTAGCTCTGAATGGGGTGGCGGAAGTTCTGTCTTATTCTCTTTACCTTTTTTCCCCGTTTTATAACCAAAGAGGAATATCACATTATGATTGTACTCATAATGTGCAATTAATTCGGGTATTTCCTTCTTTTTAAAGTACTTTTGAATGTTTTCCAATGTAAGAACACGCTCATCCGTTAGTTGAACATTTGCTTTGCGGCAATCTCCGCTTGTGGAAAGTAGTACCGTCGAAAGCGTCGTCATATACAATGCTTAAATGACGTGGTCTATCTTAAAGTAGAGACGCTCATGCCGTCAATTTTTGTGTGGAAAACAGATCGGGCTGCACCAACAACCACTATACGATATTATTCGGGTTCTAACTGGTTTATGGAAGAACATGGCGCTCAGTCATATAGTTATCTCCTTTGTCAACAGCATACACTGTCAGAAGGGCTTGTATTTGATGCTAAATTAATGCCATGCGATTGGATGGGGGCACATCTTCTTGAAGTTCAAACTCTTCCTTATCAGCGTATTCATGAAGATACACGAGGAGTTCTTGAACAACTTGGTGAGTGGATGCGATATCGTACCAAGACGGACATTCCCTTTGAATTGGTTCAACTTGAAAGGGAGTGGGATAGGATTCGCTATCCAAAACAGAGTCAATCATCTGAGTGTCTTATTCGAATTCCTCCCTCCTATTCTATTACTCAATCGACAAACATATTTTCACCACGAAAAGGAAAGCCAATGCCAAAATCACACCCTGTTCATTGATGAAGAAATTCACGTTGGATTTTCACGAGATCAAAAAGAATGAATTCACACATCACACTACTTGTGATTTTGGTTGCAGGATTTCTCGTTTATTTTTCGATACGAGACAAACTCTTTGATCCGGCACCTGAAGAGATTATTGCAGAACAATTTGAAGTTCCTGCACCCGCTTCTATTCAGATTCGACAAGCACCCATCTATCCTACGCGAGTGATTGCACCTTCCGGTCCATCCTCGCCCAGTCAAGCCAGTCCTGATCAGCAGGTTACGGTATATCATGAGCCACGTCCAAAGGATCCATTATATGAGCCTGAAGGAAGTTCAGATCACCCTGAGAATCTACGTTATCCTGAAAATTCCTTCCGGCCGCCACCAAAGAATGATTCGACTGCTATTGCAGTACAAGCAGGTATCGCCAGTGACCGAACACAGATCTCATCAGATAATCTACAGAAAATGCAACCTGAATTTATTCAGGGAGGAGGTGAATTTATGCCTGGAATCTATGCCAATGATACCTTCAACGATAATTCGTTCTCTACCTTTTAATAGAACAGCATTACAAATGTATGCTGAATTCTAAAATTAATTTCCATATGGGGTTTAATTGAAGCTCTGATTTATTGGATCACAGGAGGTGATAAATGTAAAGAGGTTTTAATCCATGCTTGTTTATTTGTTGCCATTACAATTCTTGCTTTTTACTATCCGCATATTAGCAATGATTTAAATGCGAATTATATTATTATTATTATTATTATAATAATAATAATGCCTCAAAAGCTTTTAAGAATAGGCTTTACAGAGTCTATTTTACTATTTATTTATTGGTTAAATACAAAAGGTAATAATGAATTAGACGGTGCGAAAAGAGACAAAATTAAATGGTTATATACTACTTCCGGTTATTATGATAAAACACAAGTAGGCAATTATTTTAATGTTACTCATTCTGATGGTGATACGGAGGTGTATCATACCTATATGAGAACGATTCTTGATTTTATTAAACATTCAGATATATGCGCATATACCATGTTTGTACTGAATGATTTTTCTTCATTTAAAAATGAACTTAATGAATTTAGAAATCTACTTAATTCTAGAATAGAAGGAAGTATAACACGAGCAAATATATATAGTTTTATTGAAAATAGAAAAATTTTAATTATTAGCCCTTTTGCTCCTTTAATGAAATCTCAAATAGAAAGTGGAAATTGTAAAAAGATTTTTGATACATTTCCACAAGTTGATAATATTGCTATATATAAATTTCCATATACTTTTTTTAATAATGGGCCTGATAATAATATATTAGAAACAAATACAAATATATTTAATGATATCATTCATACAGTCAAGGATGAATATGAATCTATATTAATAAGTTGTGGAGCATATAGTAATATTCTTGCAAAAAAATTTTATGATATGGGAAAAAATGTGTGCACCATTGGAGGGGAATTGCAAGGATTTTTTGGTATATTAAGTAAAAGAGAGAAGTTTTATAATAAATTAGATGATAATGTACATCTCGATTACTGGATTACATCTATACCCGATGAATATAAACCACATGATTATATGAAGATTGAAGACGGATGCTATTGGTAAATGAGTCTAAAGACTTTGTTTGTTATTATCATAGCCATGATGAGCAAATCGGTTCATAGCACCACACCTCATTTTGAAAAGAAGAAGGTTGCACGATTCCATCGCCTAGATAATGATCATATCTCGGCTATTGAATCTCTTTTCATGAATTTCCCTTTTTTGAAAGAGCGCGTAGAGATCCATATGCCCTTTCATCGTGCAAAGCCGACATTTACATCCGGCACCGTGTGGATGTGGCCCAAATTTGATAAACGTCCCGTTGGATACTTGATCTTTCTAGAAGGGTTTGCTCCATGTATTTGGTATCCCGAGCGTCAAGAGGGAATGACCTTTCGTTGGCTTCTTCCTCCTGTATTTTGTCAACATGGTCCAACGGTATGCTTGGCCAATATTCTTGCAGGTGAATCACTCCTTCAAATTGAGGATATTGTAGTTTATCAAGGAAAGGATTTGTGGTCTCAACAGATCTATTCCGAACGATGGAAGGTTCTACAGACATTTTGGGCGTCTCTTCCACCGGATCAACCCCTTTTGGCATTTATCCCACAACTCGTTACTCCCATTTCGCTAGAGAACTGGAAACAACATTATGATCCATCTATTTATTGGATTATTCAACCCGATCATTCAAGGCAGCCGCGCTGGTATTGGAAAGATACGGTGACTGTAAGTGAACAGCGACCACTTGAATTTATTGCACCTGTCATGAAACGCAGCAATGAAGTAATACAAACATTGTGTGCAAATTGCACTCTCTATACAAAATCGGTTCTACCCGATATCTATACTCTGCTGTCGCAAGAAGGTACCGATCTAGGTATTGCTTCGATTGCAACTATATCTCTATCACAGGAACTGCGTCGTCTATTTGCGGATAAACCGGCAGGGATCCCTGTAGAAGTTGTATGGAATGAGAACTTCCACAAATATCAGATTGTACGTGTGATGCCGATAGATACACCTCTTACACCTACCTCTTTTTTCTATCACATCTAACTAGAGACATGGCTCGACGTTGCCGTACCAAAAAAAAGAAGGAATCACGACACCGGTCCAGGGGTGGCGGATATACTGATAATCCTGCTCATTTTGTTTATCCTGGATATGTGATTCACCATAAGTATGATGGAATTGGCAAAGACTGTACGGGTAATCCGATGTCCCATCGCCCTGGATACATCGATGCGTATGTTCCGAAAGGACTACCCGGAATGCGTGGTGGTATGCGCATGGATGTAGCGAATGATAGCACTGCATTTCCTGTTACTAACCCAAATCTTCCACCAGTTAGTGCATCGGTTACACCAAAACCAGCATATTTTCCTGCAACAGAAGGTGTAGGAGGTACGGTAGCAAATCCACAGAGAGAAGTCCTAGCAAGTTGGCCAGGCGCACCTGTTCCAGGTGGAAACGTGACCATACCAATTACAAAGTTAGATTCTTCTGCAACCATGCCAATTGCAAAGTTAGATGCTTCTGCAAATCCAGCAAATCTAAATGGACCCGGTATGAAAGGTGGACGACGTCGCAGTAAGCGTAATGGAAAACGTAGAAGCCATAAACATCGTGGCGGCCGCTATGGTACCTTCCCTAATCTTGGTCCTTTGAATCCTGAAAATGGTGTTGGCACCTCTCTTGCACAGTATGGACGTATTCCCTGTGAACGGGGTTCATTTGATCCACTTAATTCTAATGTGGGGAATGTCCAGCGCCTTACAACGGCTCCTGCCTCGCCGCCCTATATGCGCGGTGGTATGGCACCCGTTGCCCTAGGTTCGAGTGGCTATTCTGCCGCAAACTTCCCTACGGTTCGCGTGGGTGATGCCGATTCCATGCGCTATTATGCACCAACCGCAGGATATCGCAATGATTTCATGACCTTCCGTGCCCCCAGCCCTGTACCAGGTCTTACTATTCAGACCCCCTATGATGCCCGTGCCTTCAATCAGGCCTGTATCAAGACAGGTGGCGGCCGTCGTAAGAAACGTACTACACGGCGTCGAGGAGGATCTCACCCTGTAGCCGAAGATGCAGGTATGGTTACTAAATTGCAATTAGACCAGGTTCAAGATCGCTATGATTTTGATTTCACCCATAAGGGCCTTCCTGTTGAAATTTGAGAATAGCATAAAGATTTGTGGAAATAGAGTAGTAGTATGACGTTGTTTGATCCATTTACTTCAGAAAAACACATTGTACATGTTCGTATACAGCAGCGAAATGGAAAGAAATGCATTACGCTGGTGCATGGCATTGCAACCGATTTGGATTTATATAAAATTCTTAAATATTTGAAAAAGGTATATTCCACAAACGGAAATGTTCGTACTGATCCAAACTATGGAGAAATTATTCAGCTACAGGGAGATCAACGTAAAAATGTGTATGATGCTCTCATCGAATGGCAAATTTCTCCAAAAGAAGATATCAAAGTTCATGGAAGCTAATTATTTGATCGACCCAAGCTGGAGAATAAGTTTACAATATCAAGAAACAGCCCAATGCTATCGGCGGGATAGTCGGGCTGTTTTCCTTGATTTAGAAAGGTTTTACACATTCTTGCATTGCTTTTGATTCGTTGGGTATCATATGCGATAAACAGAGCAAAAAGGGCTGCACCAAAGGCATCAATCCATTGACCAACTTGTTTGCGGCGTTCCGGTGGTGACATGAAATACCAGCATAACTCTACAATGATTAATCCAATAAGACCCACTAGCAAGTAATGGCCAAATCCAAGAAGATTCTGCTCATCATAAAAGCCAACTGCCATCATACCAAGACAGATACCCGTGGTGAGTAACAGAATATGAACAAGTCGATGATTATCTTCGAGTTTCTTTATAATTGGCTTTAATGTTTGGCCAATCAATACTGCAAATGCAACAAAAAACACATATTTCATAATACCACCTGGTTCCGTCCATAATACACCTAAGACCGCTAGAATGGTAATACCAAGAGAAAGAAAAACACTTGCAATAGGCCATCCGGGTATCATAAGAATTTGACCCGCATCCGAATATTCCGCACTAACGGATGCAATTCCAAGTGCCGCCGCTAAATGACCGAATACTTTTCCGTAATAATGATCACAGAGTCCCATTTCTCTTTATTCTTTATATAATTTTTATAAAATTAAATTAATCTTGATCCATTCTTTGATGGCCTTATTATATTTGAGTAGCAAATGAGTAAGTCCGTCAATATGATGAATCTGATTGGATGGATCTGTTTCTTCGCGCATAAGAAGAAGCGAATGTTGTATAATCTGTAAAATGTGTGGCTCATAAATGCTAATGATGCGTTCAAATACTTCGTCGATGTTCACCTTATTTTTATCGACATCGACGATGTATTCATCTACTAAAATTTTTTCGTTGTTACATTCCAATAAATTTTTATACATTTGAATCACATGAATCACTGTATTAGAATCGGAGGAACTATATGTTTTAAATAATTGATTAAGACCCTCACTTGCCATGCTTGTTATGAGTTGATATAACTCTGTACTAAGAGGACTACGCTTATTAACAACAGGATTGTACCATTTAATATATCGTTTAATAACGGAATAAAGAAAGTATAGATCATCCTTTTTATCGGAATGATACCATCGTGAAAAGGATTGGGTAAGAGTGGGTGGTTGTACGTATAAAATATTTTCTTGGATGCGAAGTTTGGTTCCGATCGGACAGATACATAGCAGGGCCAATTGAATCATGGCCTGAAATGGCTCTAAAATCATATCAATCTTATCTCGTTGCCGATTGTATGAAAAGGCCTGATAGAGTGATTGAAATGAACTGGTGGAGGGCGAACTCATTATTGATCTATCTTCATTTTATTTTAGACTGTCATGCGCTTGGTAAACATTTTGTACGACAGATAACCGTATTAGATGGAGCACTAATTCCTGACGCAGTAACAGCTCGTAACTGAATCTGATATTCCATATCTTGTTGTACTCCAATTATAATAATAGGAGATGAATACTGTGCAGGATTTAAGAGTGCAAAGGTTACACCATTATCAACTGAATACTGATAATTAATAATTGGGCTACCTCCATTAGACCCCTGTTTAAAGCGAAGGAAGATCACTGTTGGTGAACAGAGTGGCGACTCTTCTAGAATAGGCGGCATGAGTCCTTTATTATTAATGCGTACGGATTGAACAGGTTGTATGATCTGATTTGAGATAATAGGAATTTTTCCAATTGGGCCTGTCATTTTAGCAATATTATTTTGAAAGGACATTTGTGCTACTCCTTGCGTTTGCTCCGCTCCTTGCTCCACTCCTTGCTCTACACCTCCTACTTGTACAGGAGTAGGAAGTTTGCCATACTGTGCATAATCCAATAACTTTGTACGAGCATCCGGTTCTTTTAATAACTTTCGAATCATACGAACAATTGTCTGAGGATCGGTTGGTACAGACATGCTTCTATTCTATCACCAAATTTTTAAATAGCGATCCATGCTCATTGGGCTCTACATTCCCCGTCTTTTTTGGTTTATCAATATGTTGAATCGTATATTCGCATTCTTTATAGAATTTTCTCCGAACATACCATCGTCGTATATGACATTCGTGTGAATCAATGATATCAATAATGTGTGGGGCCACGGCACGTTCCTCAATCCTCTGACGAAAAATACGTCCTGTTGATTGCTGCACATTTTTGCGAGGTGTGGCCAAGATAACTGTATTTAGTTTTTTTACGGAAAATGCCTCCGAAGCCATTTGATAAGTCGCTAACAAAATCTGACATTTCTCTGCATTTTCATCAAGCGTTGCTTGTTTCATTCCGCCAATATAGTATCCATGAAGATACGATGTACCAAGAGCATTTGCAATCCAATCCAGTTGTGAGATTCGATCACTTAAGATTAAAATAAAGCGCTGCGGATCCATTGCATACTCATGAAGTAGTGTCATTATCTTTTGATTACGCAGCTCATACTCTGCCACTTGATTTAATAGCTTTGCAGTTACGGGCTCTCCTCTCCAATTGGTAGGCACCTCATCATAAGCAGGATCCGTAGACGTAAACCATACTGCTTTTACAACCGCCTCCTTATCGGGAGCACGTTGCGTCTTCTTATATACGGCCTCCCCTAAATAATACTCAAATACACATGTTAGCCCATCCTCTCGATCCGGTGTTGCCGATAGCCCAAGCATCCATTTGGTCTGAATCTTAAGCAATGCTTTTGAAAAATAAGATGCGCCGAGATGGTGACATTCATCAAAAATAGTAAATCCATACTGATCAAAAAATCCATTTGGAAATTCACGCCGACAAATGGTCTGAATCATACAAATGGTAATATCATACCGATCTGCATCGGTTTGGACCGTCTGTGCCTGAAGAATTCCCACTCGCGCACCCTCAATAAAGTTTTCAATTTCCGCCTTCCATTGATTCATCAAAAATTCCTTATCCACAATGATCAAAAAACGGCGTTTTAACTGAACTGCAAGATGTAACGCCATAAATGTCTTTCCATATCCACATGGTACACAAATTAATCCATTTGCGCCCTTTTCTAAAAAAGTGGTCATAATCTCTTTCTGAAAATCATGCGGCGGGAACGTAGTACGAAAGCGAATGATATCCGATAAGGGAAGTCCCTCCGAAACAATAGTCTCTTCCGGTTCTCCAAATCGCTGTCTTCCCCAGTGGCGTGGAACATAGAATCTCGTCTTTGATTCATAATAAATGGGAAAATGAGGGGCCATCTTTTGAAACTTATCCAGTACTTTGGGCGACATCGTTAGATTTGAGCGGAGTTCTTGAATCTGAACCTCCGTCAAGAATGATTTTTTAATAGCATATCCCTTGGATGTCAATACACGATCACGATCATTTATGGACATCCTCTATCCTATCTACTGCGAGGAATGCTTAGGTTACATTCAATTTATGAATACTATACAGAGGAATGTATCAAACGGAACTAATTTATTTCATCGTTCTTACATGCATCATCTTATTTTCTCCGTTTCTTCCAACGGAATTCCTATTATTATTGGATTATCTGCCTGTTCGTATTATCATTGTGATTGGCCTCTTATATTTGATTCGTATTGGACCTATGGTAGGAATTGTCGGATTAATGGCCATCTGTCTCATGTATTTAGAGCGCAATCGTCGTAAAGTAGCGGTTGCTATTAAAAAATTAGATAAAATGGATATAACAAGACCGCCTCAAGCTACTGTGAAAGAAGCCTCTGAGCCTCAGAAAACGGTACCTGTCAACGAGTTCGCTACACCAAATCAGGAGGAAACATCCTATTTACCTGAAGATAATACATGTGATATTACTAATTTTGAGCCTGTCGCTCCTACAATCAATCAAAAGGCAGTTCTCTCCACTATTTATCCCTTGTCAAAGAATGCCCCTGAGGCAGGAACGGCTTCCACAGAATTATATGAGGAACTAGGATTTGGCCATATACCCGGTGTTCAAACAGTGGGAGATGCAAATTAAAGGTCAATATCTGAAGAGGATAGGGTTCGATCTAGAAAATAGGATTTGGCAACTTCTGCTATTCGAGAACTACGATTAATATTAAATTCATTTCGCCACCCTAGGTATCTCATATCCAAATATCGAACAACAGATCGCATGGTATACGCACTTCGTGGCCATCCTGAACTGTCTGTAAAGGTAATCATGAGAAGAGGAGGCATATTTTGTTCCACTTTAACGATGGACTTCTTGCATTCATAACCAAAGTTATATTCCTCTAATTCCTTTTCATTCAGGCAACTGGTTTCAGATAAGATATTTTCTTGCTCTGTATTATAAATCATACATTGCGGTTGACTTTCATTAAATGGTCCCGTAAAGGACTCATTTCGTGGACCATTGGTACATCCTCGACGATTGGCAGAACGATCCTCAAAATAAGATGGCATCGAAGGAGGACAGAATTCCAGTCCTTTTTGTGCAAATTGTTTCATGACAAGTTCAGCACAGCTTTTTGATCCACTTCCAACCGTGCATTTGATACCGCTTACACACTTACCTGCAATAAGTCCCCCTTCACAACAACTTGCAGCATCCGTTGCTGTATCATAATAGGATGTATATCCTGCAGGGCATGTACGAACAGTTAGTGTTTCAAATGGTTCGGAGAACGGTATGATCGTAGATTGATAATATAATCCAATCGATACGATGATAATGATAATAATTAGAGAAACCAATTCTATCATATTCCCTAATTATTATAAATGATATTTATCGGGATGGCTTATTAAAGACATTGTCAAATAACAATTTGGCAATTACACAGAAGACAATGCCAGTCCCTATAATGGTACCATATGTACCATAGAATATAACGGGATCATTCATAGGATCTGAGGTGTCCGTATGATCATCTTTCCTATCATTCTGTTCTTTCTGTTTCTGCTCTGCAAGAATGGTATCAAGTGACTTATTTCCTGGTATAACATATTTACCTGTTTTATCTAAATCTGTCATTTGATTAAATGGTACACATTTGTATTGACTTGTTGGATAATAGGACTGTGTTGCATTCGTTGCTGTTTTGGATTCTTGAATGGGTAGACGAGGAGGAAATGTATAATATTGAAAACGGTGTACAAATTCATCGGAACAACTTGAAAAGGGGGATGTGGTATATACCACGCCTTTCCTGGAAATTCCACCCAATTTATCATTCACGGTTTTGACCCCATTTTCAAATGTATAATGTTCTAATGTGGCGTGTTGATCACGTAAAGCCGGAGGTAAGGCAAATGGTCGTAAACGGCCACCCATTTGTAGCAAAATGTTTTGATACGTACAAGATGCCAAATGAATTCCATTTGGAAATACAACCACAAATAAACTGTATGATTTAAACTTTGTGGGCTGAGAGGGATCAGGAACTGTTTCAAAACAGGTCTTATAAGCCAGGGACGTTTGTGTAGAATCACCTTTCTGTTGATAAAATAATGATTCTAATGTGGGTGTTATGGTAGAAGGTGGTGGCGTACACTGCAATGGCACGGTGCGATCCACCGTTCCTGAAATGGTATTCAGATCATGCGTCTTGCTCAGATTGGGAATTGTGTTTTTTAAATAGCACTTTCCCGTTTTAAAGGTATAGGCGAGGCAATTGGTATCTCCACAACAGGATTTCACACATGTACCAAGCGTTGAATCAAATGGTTGATTGTAATCACCGCCACTATACATGGAGCCAGGTTGTGTAGTATAGGGATGTTTGGGTAGAATCGTTTCCTGTAATTGATTGAGGTATGCATCGTGCATGGGTGTACCTGAATCATAAATGGGCAAACATAACATAATTCCCGTTAGTTCCATTAGACTATTTGCAGTGGTTCGAGCATGAAAGGATAATACAAGCTCCGCAACAGGCGTTTCTACAATTCCTGGAAGGCGGTATCCCGTATGAAGTGGCGCTGCGATCTGAACATCCGCCAAATCGTATTTTACACCCTTATACGTACAGGTATTCGCATTCCGTTCCGTATTCTCTTCAATACGATTTCCACGTAGCGTAATTGGATTACTTCGAGGTGAAAATGAGATAGAAACGGGCGGTTTCTTAATAGTAATATTATCTAAATCCTGCTGGTTTGGTGATGTTCCAAGCTGAATAAAACCAGTGTTAACATCCGTTGGACAGGACATTCCCCTTGACCTTCTCTAGAAAAAAAGATAGGACAAGAATACTGGGTTACTGACTACCGGGCAAGAGACGTAAATAAGACGTACTAATATAACGAACATTGGGATATCCATTTTGATATAACTGTTTGGCGGCCACTTTTGCTCGGTTATCACCATTGGAATAGACGAGAATGTCTGTTTTTTTACTTGAAATTAAGAAAGGAACCTCTGTGCCCAATTGATCAATTGCGATGGGAATTGAATTGGGATAATATCCGAGCTCTTCTCGTTCTTTGGGGGATCGAACATCAATAATTAGACCAAACCGTTTTGCTCGTGCTTCATCCGTAGAAATCAGAAGAGATGGTCCTGATACTGATAATGGTGAGGTAGGATACACCGCATAGGGTACAAACAGAAAGATAAATAGAATCAAAAGAATGATACCAATTTTTACGCTTTTCGTGACCATTTCTATAGGAGTCCTGGAATATATTTAGGACCGCCAAAATGGTAAATTTCAGCGGTTCCTTGTTTACGTAGTGCACGAACATGCACTGTTTCGCCTGATAGAATTTCCTGACATCCTACGTCATCCATACAATTGCGCTTTTGAAATTGAACAGGAAGTGGTACAGGATTATAGGTATCCGTTCGCGTATAGTAATTCCATCGATCGCTACCGCGAAGGGTTCGGCGGCCATACAGAGGGAGAATCTGTTCCCCTACATGAACAATTCCAACAGACTGAAACTCATCGGGAAGCCCCTGTGTCGGAATATTGATCGGAAGACGCACATCTTGAAAATCTCGAAGAGGCTGCGGGGCACGATCATAACGCGAATCTCCACCTTGCTGAATCATAACAGGAGGTGGAGAAGTGGGCATAATAATGGTAGGAGTAGTTGGCTTGAATGCCATGTATATGAGGAAAAAGATACTAAGGGCGATAATAAGTAGGGTAAATGCAAGTCCTGCTGTCATACACCATACACCTGGAGGGCAAGTACGGGGCATCCTAATCTATTGTCTCGTTTTTCATGTTGGGGGGAACCGGTATATCACAGCATCCTTTGCGCCCCCAACCTGGGCCATAACCGGGCTCATAACCCCACCAAGGCCGCATCTTACAATCTTGAAAGGTTTCAATGCATCGTTTACAACTTGAAAGAAAGACAATCGCTCCTATCGCAAATAAGGCTCCTAGAAGGAAATATGTCATTGCCTACTTATAAATAATTAAAATAATATTGAGGAAATACGATATTTTTATGAAAGGATGATCCATCTAAACAGGAACAATTGCGATAAGAATCGCACGAACATCGCTGAAATCCACGGTGTAATCCTGGTCCTTGTGCCCACCATGGCCCAATTCCAATACCTGTATCAATATCCGCAAATGATTCGCGCAGAGGAAATGCGCAAACAATAAGAAGTATACATATCATAAATAAATAAAACATGGTTTTCATTTATTTACCTAGTATTAGGTTATAAATTATACTTTTAGCGCAAATCCGCCTGGTTGACCACCGCCACCGCTAAACATGCCTGAGAATGTGGAAAGAAGCTCTCTTCCTTCTGCTAAGACGGGTGTCATGGTCTTCAACATTCCCATCAAATTCTTTTGTGTCTCTAGCAACTGTTTGGTTCCATCTGTCATTTGAGAAATGGTATTAGGATCAAGAGAGTTCATCGCATTGATTAATGTCTGACCTGCATCTAACTTGGGACCATCCTTGTATTCAGATGGCATTTGGCCCAATTTAAATAAACCATTCGAAGCAGATTGTAGCTCCTTCTTTTTCTTATCTTCATTGGTAATATTTGCCGATACCGCCGATGCTAGTTTAGTATCAACTTGGGGCACAGACTCGCTCTTTACGGAGGCGGGGCTTTCATTAGAGGAAAATCCTTCGCCGGTTTTTGCTGTACCTGTTTCGGCGCTATTTGGATTTGCAAATCCCTCCACGGATGGATTATACACACCTGCAGGGGCGCGGCATGGACCTGCTGGAGATTGCTGTTCTTGTGTATATTCTTGTTCCATTTTGGCTAATCTGCTAATGATCTCCTGTGATTCCTTATCCTGATTTTGAAAGGGCTCTAAAAAGCGAGAATACCGCTTTGAAAGGAAAGTATATAGAATCACACAGATTACTGTAGCAGCGGCGACAAATTCAACCTCATCCAAAAAGGCAGCAGTAATTAATGCCACAGCAGAAGCAAATAATAATCCCGCCATTCCGGAATATAGTAATGCATATAACCCGGTTGCAGCCAATAGTCCAAGGGCAAAATTGAATGTAAGTTTATTGAACATCATTCCTCTACATCCTTCGCAGGAAAGTTTTCATCTTAGATCACCATTAGTGGTACGAGTACTTTTTGTATGAACCAAAACATGAATCCACCACCCAATGACTTAATGATCAATCCTGCCGTAGTAACATCGCCACCAATACGTAGAAACGAGGGTAAATAGTAACCAATAAGAACATTGACAATGGGTAAACTTACTATGAAAATAATAATGGCAACAAGAATGGGCTGTTTTGCTTGACCAATAATATCTGCATACCAATTGCCCTTTGTAACATCCATTAAAGCGGGAGCAGGTGGTGCCATTTGTGGTG
>Ga0214921_10006216_pt1 | contig 16457 bp, 18 predicted proteins | sample LL1505_MetaG_FD_177992 | JGI IMG/M metagenome (GOLD analysis project Ga0214921, IMG submission 177992) | Freshwater microbial communities from Lake Lanier, Atlanta, Georgia, United States - LL-1505 | ecosystem: Environmental > Aquatic > Freshwater > Lake | place: USA: Georgia | collected...
AATTGTTGCGGCCAATGCCAGAATGAAGCAAATCGTTCAGAAGCTACTGCCTGGCCGTAAAAATAAAGAAGAAAAAGTAGCCGAAGTGGATGAAGGCTTTAAGATTAATAATGCTTTGCCGATAAAGGGTACCATTGGCAATGAGAAGCCTAAAGAAGAAGAAAAAGAGCCGACAGGACCTATCGTCGCAACCAAAGATAAAGATTGGAAATATCCTCCTTTAGATTTATTAGAAAAAACAACTATGCAGGGTGATCCAGGTGATGCCAAAAAGAATGGCGCTAAAATTAAAGAAGTTTTTGCAGACTTTGGCTATGAAGTCAAAATGGATGGAGTCGATGTAGGGCCGACAGTCTCTCAATATACTCTCAAGCCTCCAACAGGTGTAAACTTGGCAAAGTTTAACAACTTAGATAAAAACTTGGCCTATGCGCTTGGTGCAGAACAGGTACGTATTGAAGCGCCTATCCCAGGAAGAAGCTTGGTAGGTCTCGAGGTTCCAAATAAAACTCGTGCAGTTGTGCGTTTAAAGGATATATTAAATGATCCAGAGGTCTCCAAAATAAAGAGCAAGCTTAATTTTGTACTTGGTCGTGATGTGGGTGGTCAGATAATGACAACGGACTTAGATACTGCACCACATTTACTAATAGCGGGTTCTACTAACACCGGTAAAAGTGTAATGATACATACCCTTTTAGTTAGTCTACTCTACAGAAACAGCCCAAGTGAACTTAAGCTTATTATGATAGATCCAAAGCGTGCCGATTTTTCTCTATATGATAATTTGCCACACTTGCTTTGCCCAATAATAAACGAGCCTGACCAAGCAATATCATCATTGAAATGGGCAACAGCGGAAATGGAGAGACGATTAAAGTTACTCCAAGAAAACAAAGCTCTAAATATAGCAGAATACAATGCCAAAGCTAAGGAAGGCAAAATGCCGTATATTGTTATAGTTATTGATGAGCTCGCAAACCTAATGGATAAAGCCCGAAAAGATATGGAAAGCTTGATTTCTACTCTAGCAGCGAAGGCCCGTGCTGCAGGCTTGCACTTAGTTCTTGCCACTCAGACCCCTAGAGTAAATGTTATAACAGGAACAATTAAAAATAATGTTCCGGTCAGAATTGCTTTTACAGTTCCACAAAGAGTTGATTCACAAACAATTATTGATGCTTCGGGTGCAGAGAAGCTTCTAGGAAAAGGTGATATGTTATTTTATAGCCCATCATACATTCAGCCTAAGCGTGCCCAGGGCGTACTGGTTACAAATGAAGAGGTTACTAAGGTGGTAAAATATCTAAAAGAACAGCGTGAGCCTCAATATAATGAAGAAGTATTAAGCCAGGCTGGCAAAATGAGGACTGGCGTTGGGGGTGGCGTAGCTGGCGGATTCGGCGATGACGAGGACGACGAAATGTTTGAGTCAGCTGCTGAATTAGTTATACAAAACGGCAAGGCATCGGCTACTCTACTGCAAAGAAGATTGCGGGTAGGATACCCTAAAGCCGCTAGATTGATTGATCTATTAGAAGACAGGGGAGTCATAGGACCTGCTGATGGCTCAAGACCTAGAGAAGTATTGGTATCGAGCCTAGATGAACTAACAGGGGGAAATAGTGAGTCCGAATGAGAAGCCTAAATATGTAGTTAAATCAGGCAATTCAATCAAAAACAGCTTGAAATTGTCTGAATTATTATCCAAGAGACGTAAAGAATTAGACTTGAGTCTTGAGGACATTGAGCGCAACACGCATATACGCAGAAAATATCTTAAGTTACTAGAAAGTGGTGATTATGCCAATCTTTCTAATGATGTATACTCGCGCGGATACGTAAAAAACTACGCAGACTATCTCGGTTTCGATACTAAAGAAATTTTAAAGTTGTATTCTAAAGAGCGCTTCGAGTATGACTCTAGTCTTGGTTTAAAAAATAAAAGCCGTAATTCTAGGGGCCTAAAGCCTATTGATTCTCAGACATACACAATAACCCCCAAGACAATACTATTTGCGCTGACAAGTATCTTTGTTTTAATAATGGTCGGATATGTCTCATGGCAGTTTTCTCAATTATCATCTCCACCAGTAATTCGCTTGGCCAACCAAGAAAAGAGCAGCACCGATAATAGCTATGTAATAATTAGTGGAGAGGCAGATAGCGGTTCGGACGTGTTTATTAATGATTCGCCAATTTTAAGTGCACCCGATGGTTCATTTAGCGATAGAGTAATGCTTGTTAATGGCAGTAATCAGATAAAGATTAGTGCCCGTAACAAATTCGGCAAAGAATCCACCAAGACAATAATTGTCGAATCAACCGCAGAGGGAATAGATAAAGTTACGCCGACTGAGGTCAATAAAAATAAGATTGATGGAGTAGAAATATCTATAGAAGCTGGCCAGCAGGCGATTTATATCAATGTTAAATCCGATGGCCTTGAAGTATTTAAGGGGACTATGTTGCCTGGCTCCAAGCAGCTTTTTAAGGCTAAGGACTCTATAAAGTTATCTACTGGCAATGCTGGAAATACTTCGGTAACACTCACCAATAGCTTGGTAGCTAACAAAAATATTGGTACACTTGGTCCAGAGGGCGAGCCCAAGCAAGACATTATTTTTAACAAGGATACAAATATACAATGAGTAAAACATTTTCATTCGATATAGTAAGTGAATTTGATCAGTCCGAAATGAATAATGCGGTCGATCAGACTGCAAGAGAAATTCAAACACGCTATGATTTTCAGGGTACTGGATCTAAGATTAGTTACGATAAAGAAAAGCAAGCTATAGAAATAGAGTCCAATTCAGAACTAAAGTTGGAAACTATTATTGATGTACTTGAATCCAAGTTTATTAAGCGTGGACTAAACCTAAAGCATCTCGATAAGACGACTGAAGCAATTCAGTCTGGCATGGCTTATAAAAAGACATTGAATTTGGTGCAGGGCCTAGATCAAGAGAAAGCCAAAAAAATCACTAAAGTAATTCGTGATAAATACCCCAAGGTAAAGACTCAAATCCAAGGTGAAGAAGTCAGAGTCATGTCGGGATCTAAGGATGACCTTCAGGAAGTAATTACACTTCTTAAGTCCTCAGAGCTAGATATGCCCCTAAACTTTACGAATTTCAGATAATAGCTATTCGGTTATTACTTTATCGATCCAGACACTGCCATTCGAGCTTATAGCCAAGTCTCCTTTGGTATTGAAGTACTGGCTTGAGTCATAGCAAACTAGAGCTCTTGATTGACTATTGCTTAAGGGGTAGTCGCTTGATAAATTATCTTCGATTTTAGAAAGTCCAGTCGGGATATTAGAGACGCCAGCGCTCATGTCAGCCCCGGCTCTGTTCCAGCCATAAATACAAAACTTAGAGGCAGGCAGACTGAATGGAGTGCTAATACTTGAAGCCTTATTGAGATAGTATATATCTACGCCGTTTCCAGATTTGACCTTACTGATGTTGCTGTATTTTGAACTTCCTTGGGCCAGTAGGCTGACAAAGCTATAGCTGCCAGGGTTTTGAGTTTCGATTTTGCGAGAGGCATAGCTGTTAAACACCAGTACAGTTCCAGCAATTCCTATTACCGCCACCATTATCATGGCTGCGTCAGTTCTTTTGCGTCGTCTAATATTTTTAGTGCTTAAGTAATTGTTAATTCTGGGTTTCATTTTTTCAAACTCTTTGTTTCTGTATGTATTAGGTCATATCCAAACAATATCGCAGCAGTGGATAGTGCTATCAGACCAAGTCCTGCCAAAGTCTTGCCTACATTATTTATAAGCAGTAGTCTCTGGAATGAATCATTACCCGAAAGAACGCCAAATTTAATAATTCCAAATAGCATTGCAAGGTCAATCGTAATCCATAAGATATTAGATATTATCAGCGGCTTCATACGGTTTGTGATGGCATAAGCAAAGGGGACCAAACCCCCTATAAAATATATAATCCAAGTATCTAACGATAGCCCAGTTGTAACTTTGGTTTGGTACAGATTAAGAATACTTGGTACGTGGGAGAGGGGCATGGCAAAAGCAACCACGTACATGGCGTAGCCAATAATTTTTTTACTGTTGTTATGTCTTTTTGATGTCATTTTTATTATACTTATACTTAATGATATCAAAAAAACGAACCAAAAAAACACTTTATAGCCTTGATCGCAGACTTGGCTTCTATTTATTAGCAGCAGGTATAGTATTGTTTGCTGTGTCTCTTGTCCTACAGTTGGTTTTTATTAGGGGGACCAATTTTAAGCAAGAATACAGAAAAATACAGAATGAAGACTGCATTCAGAAGGGCAATACCCAGTCGGTCTGCAGTTCTAAATATCCTTTGTAAGCTTTCATGCTTTCAAAGACACCTAAACTTTGATTAAATAAGGTTATAAAAGTTGTTGACATGTTCGTTGCCTGTTCGGTATTATAAATACAAACATTAACCGAACAAGGAGGGTACATGCCAACAAAAACAATTACCAAAAAGGAGGAAAGAGTGAGTAAAGATTCAGATTCTAAAGAAAAGAATGCCAGGCTCAAGGCAGTAGAGTTGGCCGTAGAGCAGATAGAACGTCAGTTTGGCCAAGGATCCATTATGAAGCTGGGTGAAGGCATGAAGGTTGCAGTAGAAACTATCCCAACAGGAAGCCTATCGCTCGATCTAGCATTGGGTGGCGGAATACCCAAGGGTAGAATAGTCGAAGTTTACGGCCCAGAATCAAGCGGTAAGACTACATTGGCACTGCATGCTGTTGCAGAAGTACAGAAGCAAGGCGGATTAGCTGCCTTTATCGATGCCGAGCATGCCGTAGATCCAGAATATGCCGCCAAGATTGGTGTTAATCTAGATGACTTGCTTATCTCTCAGCCAGACACGGGCGAGCAAGCCCTTGAAATATGTGAAACCTTAGTACGTAGTAGTGCGGTAGATATTGTAGTTGTGGACTCGGTTGCAGCCCTTGTGCCACGAGCAGAAATAGAAGGTGATATGGGAGATAGCCACATGGGTCTCCAGGCTAGGCTTATGAGCCAAGCGCTTCGTAAGCTGACTGGCGTAATCGCCAAATCAAAAACTACTGTTATATTTATCAATCAGCTTCGTATGAAGATTGGTGTGATGTTTGGCAACCCAGAAACTACATCTGGCGGTAATGCTCTCAAGTACTACGCCTCGGTACGTCTAGACATCCGTCGCACAGAATCCTTAAAGGATGGCGATAATGTAGTTGGTAACCATGTAAAAGTTAAGGTTGTTAAGAACAAAATCGCTGCACCATTTAAGATTGCCGAGTTCGATATTATGTACAATGAAGGCATAAGCACCGCAGGTGATTTAATAGATCTAGCAGTAAAGGAGGGCTTAATTAACAAAGCTGGCGCTTGGTATTCTTACAATGATGAAAAGATTGGCCAGGGTAGAGAAGCCGCTAAGCAGTTTCTTAAGGATCACCCGAAAGTTATGCAAGATCTGGATAAGACAATCCGCTCCAGAAACGCAACAAAGTAGGGCATAGTGCCTGTAATTACTAAAATATCTCCTCAGGTTAAAAGAGAAGGTTACTATAATATTCATGTCGATGGAAAATACGAGCTATCTCTTTCGGAGAATGACCTGGCAGCTTTCCAGCTCAAAGCTAACCAACAAATAAATGAAAAGAAATTAAGGGAACTAAAAGAAGCTCAGTCAAAGTCCAAGAGCTATAACTTTGCTATTCGCTATCTCGCATTAAGGCCGAGAAGCATAAAGGAAGTTAGGGATTATCTCGTGGTCCGTAAAGGTTTCCCCGAAAATGACGTCAAGACTGCAATAGACAGGCTATTATCGGAAAACTACCTGGATGATAATGATTTTGCTCAGATGTGGGTACGCAACCGAATGCTCTTGAGCCCCAAGTCCGAGAGGGTACTGAGGCTGGAGCTAATTAAGAAGGGCATAGACAATGCCATTATAGACAGTGTCTTATCGGAAATGGATGAAGCTGACAAGCTTAAGGCACTAGAGGGAATAATCCTCAAAAAAGTGCGCACGTCTAAATATGCAGATAAACAAAAACTCACCGAGTATTTATCTCGGCAAGGATATAATTACGGTCTTATAAAAGAAGCCTATGAAGACTTAGCTCTTTTTGAGAGCTAATCTAAATATAACTGCGGCAATTACTGCCCAAACTGCTAAAACTAACAAACTCACCTCCGTGTAATTGAATTATAAGCTTAAGTAGCTTTGGCTGGCAATACGTTTGTGCTTTTTTGTTTATTTTTTATAGCTGTGCTTTTTACTATCACCTTGTTGTCTTTAACATCAACTATTTGGCTTCTATCTATGATGAAGCTTTCATTTAGTAGTCTTTTTATTAAACTTCCCCTTATGTGTAGTTTTGATGTAAGAAAACTATCGTAATCTACTGTGAAGTCTTTGACTCTCCCGAGCAATTTGCCTTCTTGAGTCACAACTTTTGAGCCAATTAGGTTGAATTTAGACTTAATTAATTCTTGTTGCCTTATAAGATCTTCCGATTCTGACATGTCAGATTCTGAGTTAATAATTATCAAATTATTTGTAGCTGACCGAACGTCTCCTGTGAGCAAGTAGAGCCTTTCGTTATTTTCTGGCTCTAGAACCTCAAGCAATTCAACTTTTAGAGTTTCTTTATTTACCATAAAGCTGGTCACTGTGCCTACTGTGTGGCCGCTGTGAAAGCTAAATACTTTTTTATTATTTAATTCGCTAGCAAATTGTTGCATCCCATTTATTATATATGAAGCCTGGTAGTATAGATATTGACTTTTTTATGGATTTTAAGCATAATATGCAAGTTCTAGTACCTTCTAAGAGGGGAGCACACTTGTCCAAATACCAGGAAATGTTTTCATACATTAACGATCCCTCTAGATACGCAGTTTGTGGTGAAATGTCCAATATTCTGGGAAAATTAGAGTCTGATACTAAAGAAAAACTTATTTTTAAGTCCAAAGAGCTCGCACTGAGTAAGGCCGTTGAAGTAGGTGTTGCTAACGAACAGGTTCCATATCTTTGCCAGTTTTGCCAGCACTGGCACCTTGGTAAAAACAGCAGGATAGGCAAGGACGAAAGAACTTTTGTTCTTCCAAACAAAAGCAATTATTTGCTACGTGATGAAGTTATAGAAGGCAGTCCTCTGGATACTGAGTCTGCCAAGATGGCATTCCAGTCGTTTAGCATAATGGCATTTGAGGAATTTAAGCTTGATAAGCTTGCCTCGAGAAACAAGTTCAGCATTAATCCTCACAGGCTGAAGTTAGTCACAATTAATCCCCAGTACAGGGCGGTTGCTTGGGCTCTTCACCTTCCTTCTCAGGATCAACCACTTATCCTAAAGATTGGTAGTAATTTTGTCTTTAGGAGCAGAGCGGGGGATTATTGGGGAGATGACATTGTGCTCTAAAGTTTAGTCCCTCGGTTATGCCGGGGGATTTTGATTTACAGTTGATAATTATTGACAACATTTAATTTTAGTTATATAATAACAATCTGAATCGTACCTGAAAAGAGAAAAGGACATGACCAGGAAAAAGCATAGCAAGCCCTCAATCGAGGGGCTACAGGTAGTGTGTGCAGATCTCCAAAGAAAGTTCCCAGAAAAATACAGCGGCGCTAGTGCGAAGATTGCATATGACTCTAAGTCCGAAGCTAAGGCTGGGGCAAAGCGGTTTGATGCAAGTCAGAGGCAAAAGCCATACCTTTGCAGGTGGTGTTGCTATTGGCATGTAGGTAAGAACACGAATATCGGCATTAACGAGTATCAGTTCGTAGTTCCTGTAAAGGAAAGTTTGCTACTAGCTGAGTCTATAGTCCCAGATTCGCCTCTTGCTCATGAGGCCTGGAAGCTAGACTTTGAAGATTTCTTTCCTGAAAACCGTGCTCAGTACAAAAGCCTCATGGGCTACACCAGGAACTACAAGAATCTTTACTCCATGGAGGATATGAAGATTTTTACCGTTCAGTCGTATGCCAGGGCGGTTGCTTGGGCAATCCATGTCGTTCCTTACCAGCCAGTTTTTCTTAAGGATGGCGATTATTTCGCCTTCCATAAAAATGCAGGCAACTATTGGATACAGCGTCCTAAGCTATTTTCCGATGGTTAGCACACCCCCGAAAGGGGGTTTTTATATGGTTGAATACCTTGACCAAACCTGATAAATAAGGTAAAATAAGCAAGTTAAATTAATTAACCTTTTTGCCCTAAGCAAAAGTTTAGGGACGATTGTGTCCAAGACACATGGGCCGAAGAGAGGAGTACTAAAATATGCGCAATTACGAAATTGCAGTAGTGTTACACCCAGATCTAGAAATCGATTTGGCTGCAACTCTAGAAAAAGTAGAAGGTATTATCACCAAAAATGGCGGTAAAATCACCAAAAAAGACAATTGGGGCAAACGTAAGCTTGCTTACAAGATCAACAAGCAAGACTGGGGAATTTATGTATTTTACGAAGTGTCTATAGATGCAAGTAAGGTGAATAAAGTAAACCAAACCCTAAGAATCACCGAAGAAGTAATGCGTTATCTTATCGTATCACTCGAAAACATCCGTTATATTAACAAGCCACAAAAGAAATCTACTTCTAAGCCAAAAGCTACCAAAGAAGTAAAAGAAGCTAAAGAGGGAGACAAAGAGTAATGGCAAAAGATTTCAACCAAGCAATAATTATGGGCAATCTTACCCGTGACCCAGAAATGCGCAGTACACCAAGCGGACAAAATGTAACATCATTTAGTGTTGCTACTAACCGCAGCTGGCAAGACCAAAGTGGCGAAAAGAAAGATGCTGTTGAGTATCACAACATCGTTGCCTGGGGAAAACTTGGCGAACTAGTTAATAGCTATCTTAAAAAAGGCCGAAAAGTACTAGTTGTTGGCCGTTTGCAAACCCGCAATTGGGATGCCGAAGACGGATCAAAGCGTAACCGTACCGAAATTGTTGCTAGCGATATCAACTTTGTTGGTGGTCAAAACGAAGGTGGCGGAGATTTTGGTGGCGACGATATGAATCAAGCAAAGCCAAGCAAAAGCGAAGAAGCTCCTATCGATGACTTGGGTGATGGCGATATTAACTTGGATGACATTCCATTCTAAATAAGAGGAAATAATTATGGCAGAATTTTACAAAGCAAAGCAGAACAAATTATATAGTGAAGAAATTGAAAACATCGACTACAAAGATGTTAAGACTCTTCAAAAATACGTAAACAGTATCGGCAAAATTGACTCACGCAAAAAGACCGGCGCCAGCATGAAGCACCAACGCATGCTAGCAGTAGCTCTTAAACGTGCAAGACACTTAGCCTTGCTACCATTCGTAGTTAAATAATGCTAAGTCCAACCGACCTTCGCAAAGATACTCTTATTAATTATGAAGGCTCGCCTTATAAGGTTTTAGAGTATGCTCAAAAGCAGATGGGTCGTGGTGGAAGTATTGTTAATACTAAACTCAAAAACTTAATTACCGGACAGGTAATCGATAAGACTTTTCGTAATGACGAAAAGGTCTCTCCTGCAGAGATAGATCGAAAAACTATGCAGTTTCTATATAGTGCCGGTAGTAATTACAGCGTCATGGATCAAGATACTTATGAAACTATCGAAGTCGATAACTCAATCGACGATAATGTTCCAAAGTACATCGTTGAGGGCGGTACCATCGACGCCCTAGTATATGATGACAAAATCATTGGTTTTGATTGGCCTAAAAATGTTACTTTGAAGGTTGTTAGTGCACCTGGTGCCGATAGAGGTAATAGTGCCAGTGCTACTACTAAAGAAGTTGAACTCGAGACTGGCTTAAAGATCCAAGCCCCTCAGTTTATTAAAGAGGGCGATGTTATCAAGGTAGATACCCGCAGTGCAACTTACCTAGAAAGAGCCAAGTAGCTAACAAAAAAGACCCAAATCAATTGGGTCTTTTTTGTTTACAAAATTTTAACTATGCCGGAACACAGTTACGTCGCCGTCCTGGAATTCGTAGTCTTTACCCTCTAGTCTAGACTTGCCAGCTTCTTGGGCACCTTGCCAGCCATTGCCTGCTACAAAATCTTCATAGCTTACTACCTCTGCGCGGATAAAGTTCTTTTCGAAATCACCATGGATTACGCCAGCGGCCTGAGGCGCAAGCGTCCCCCTGCGGATAGTCCAGGCACGTGATTCTTGCTCTCCACTAGTAAAGTAGCTAATAAATCCTAGAGTTTTATAACCTAGGTGAATAAGCGTGTCTAGGCCAGATTCTTTTTGACCCATACTTTCTAGGAGCTCACGGGCTTCGGCAGGGTCCAAATCCATTAGCTGGGCTTCGGTCTCGGCACTCAAGAACACACTTGGGTTTGGTGCCACCATCTCGGCAAGTTTTGATTTAACCTCATCATTACCCAAATCATTTTCGTCTATATTAAATACATATATAAATTTCTTTGCAGTTAGTAGCTGCAAATCTTTAATAAGTTCGATATCGATATCTTCATGTTCTGAAATTAGCTCGGTATTATTTAGTAATTCTTCGACTTTTTTAAGCTCACTAAGTACAGGAGCCAGCTTGGGGTCAGATTTTATTTCTTTTTCTAGTTTGCCTACTCGGTTCTGTACGCTGTTTAGGTCCGCCAAACATAATTCGGTACGGATAATATCAATATCGCGCTTCGGGTCAATGTGTCCCTCGACGTGCACGATGTCATCATTTTCAAAGGCTCGCACAACCTGCACTATCACATTGTTTTCACGAATATGACTAAGGAATTTATTGCCTAGCCCTGCACCTTCGGAAGCCCCTTTAACAATCCCTGCAATATCCACAAAAGTACAGCTAGCGGGGATAGTTTTGGTGCTCTTACTAATTTCGGCAAGCTTATCTATTCGCTCGTCCGGCACATTAACAACACCGACATTTGGCTCGATAGTTGCGAATGGGTAGTTCGCAGCCAACACTCGGTTTTTGGTTAGGGCATTAAATAGGGTAGACTTACCAACATTTGGTAAACCCACGATTCCAATGGATAGGCTCATCCCGTTACAGTTAGGAAACGCTTTAATCGATTTTTAATATATCGTTTGCCTACTCCTGATTTTAAATACTTCTCTCTGGTGTATGCATCTTGTTTGTCCATACTTGCTTCATAGTACACTAGTTCATAGGGACCTCTGTTTTTTGTAGACAACACTTTGCCAACTTGATGTTGCTCAAAGCGTTTCCGCAAATCTGAGGTTGAGCCAGTATAAAAATTACCATTACTCAGGCTTCTTAGAACATACACATATTGCATTTTAACTGTAACGGGACTCATAAGGTGTAATTATACCAGTTTTACAGATAGGGGGCTATATCATATTAATTTTATTTGCTTATGGTTTATAATGGTTATATTAAGAGGGTGACGTGGAAGAAAACTTAACTCAAAAAGATCAGCAGCTAAAGCATAAAATGCCGAAGCAAAAGCAAAGCAACGGAAGAGTTGTTATTATAGCTTTTGTTATAACATTAATTTTAATTATCTTGTCAGTGGTAATTTATTTAATTTGGACAGGCAAACTAAATCTTAGTCTTTCAAAGACAGCAAAAGTTTGCTCAGCGCCACAGCAGACTGAACTTATGAAAAGCGTAGGTGGTAGCCTCGATCCAATACAGGCATTCTTTTTAAAAGACTACATACCCAAAATACTCTCATTGAAGAATTATCAAAAAGATCCAAACTGTCTTTATCCCTTGGTTGTTTGGTACATAAATACTAGTAATGCAAGTGATGCTGAAAAATATTTAAAGCTACTACTCCCTATATACCCAGGGGAAAATAAGTTTATAAGTCAAATACAAATGCCAATATACTCAAAAGATCAATTATCTAAAACAGTAGAAGGACTACTGAAAACAAATGATGCTTTAAGAAATAGCAATGCGGTGGTGGGGGAATGAAAAATCTTAAATTTTTAAAATTTTCTGTGTTATTAATATTCTTTGGCTTGATATTTGCACTAAATTCGCCAAAAGCCAAAGCAGCTTGGGACTACAATGCTCAGCTGGGGGGAAGAATACCAGATAGCTTAATATATAATATTGCATATCATTGTAATGTTGACGGTTGGAGTATTGTTGCAGCTCAGTGGCTTTCTGCACCGGGTGCACCGGCAAGTACGACCGTAACCGTCCCATATAATTCCACTTCTGTTAGCATGGATTTAAATTACATTACATACAGATGCAAGGTGCAAACAAGCCCTTATGCACTAAAAGAGCAGGCTCAAATATACAATGCCGCCGGAACTGATTTGGGCACATACGATGCCGTTACGCAATACCCATCAAATAATGCGCGTTGGTACAATCTAGGAAAATTAAGAGGGGTCAGCTACAGTAATGGATCAAGACTTACGTCTGGCACATACAATATTAACTATAACAATAGGGGGATGTTCAATAAGTCCAATGGTGCTTGGTACTGCGCAAAACAAGTGTCGACTGATTATTCTGGCACCCCTAGCCCCTTTCCGTATGGAAAGTGTGCCGTGGGCACGGATACTTTTCAGATAAATGTAACGGAACAGCCACCAACACAAACTGAAACCGCTAAAGGTACTATCGCCATCGTGAAATACCCAAGTAACTATGGTGCAGCCGGTTCAACAGCTGGAACTCAATCAGTTTGTGGTGATGTTTATTCGATTGCTACGAATAATACTGCATCAGTTGGGTACATGGACGCGGACACCAGATTTTGCTCTAATTCAGTACTCTGGACTGCCGGAAATGACTTCAGGGTACATACACTTGCATGTACAAACATCGATCAGTGCCCTCCCTACGGAACTGCTTGGAATGGTGATGGAATAAAGATTTTTGGATACAGGATTAACAGGTCGCTAGCAGCAGGTGGGTACCAAACAATATGTGATTTGCCATGCCCCAATGTGGCTCAGGATCAAGTACAGATAGTAAAGTCGAGTATAGATGTTGTGACAGGGCTTACGACCTGGGTAGATGTTTTCTTTACGACTGTAGGTAAATTGAAAACTGCTAAGCTTTCTACCCCCCCACATACCGAGAGTAATATTTTAAAATCCGGAGACACACTTACGGCAAACAAAGCTATCGTTTCACCCAATGGCCTATATAGCACACTGATGCAGTCTGATGGTAATTTTGTTGTCTATAACCGCTATACTGGGGCTATCTTCGAGACCTGTACATATACTAATAACCCATGTGGTCGCGGCGTAGGTTCTTACGCTAAGATGGGTCCGGACGGGTGTCTGAGAGTATATAACTCAAGTAATGTTGAAATATGGAAGCCAACTCCTTGTGGCCCAACTGGTTCTCAATTATTTATGCAAGACGATGGTAATCTTGCGATTTGGGATTCAACCCATACAACTAATACGGGCATAGGTAATTTCTATTGGACAACAGGCTGGCCAGTGCCGGGCCAGGCTAACACGGCATCCGTGGATACTGAAGTCGCAAACGCACCAGTTAGATATTATTACTCTGGAGGTACATCCACCTGGTATCAGTTTGAGTCAAGCACTAGCAATCCATTCCTTAGAGAGTCGGTGTACACTACTGCAGGAAAATTCAAAGTAGAAATTGATGTTCCGACTGGTTATACCTTAAAGAGCGCATTTGCCGGCACAGATAATAAGCTAAGATATAACCAATCTTTTAACTTTACTTGTAACGGATCTGCTGCAGGAACCGGAACTTGTACTGTTACAGATATTGATATCAAGAAAGCAGATATATACAATATCGATTTTGTTTTTGAGGCTCAGACCAAGTATTATCCTTGGCTACAAACTAAACAAGGGGATGTGGTCGCAGATGGCAAGATAAAAGGACAAGTTACGTCTGGCGATGGTCTTGAAAATCCTGGTGCAAAGCTGGATTCCGTAAAGGATCAAGAAGCTGAGTTTTTAATTATTTCTGCAGTTGGCGGTGGGGATAATTTCTGCTCCACTTATGATTATATTTTAACCAATACCAATTCTCAGGGAGGTGATTGCAATAACGGTACTGGCTACAAATTTAATTCTACAAGTATAGATGGTTCGGGTGGAGTGGATAGGGTAATAGCAGGGGTCAAACAGGCCTTTGCAGATAATCCGGTGCCGGCAGGTCAAAGCTGCTCTTCAAGGGGGATAGCAACTGCTACTGCCACCACTGCTACTTTGCCTACTCTTTCAACAAATTGCGAAGGCGGAATTATATATAAAATGCCTGGCGGTAGTTCAATTGGCCTTAAAGATGTGAGTAAGGGCAGAGTTACTATTTATGTTGAAGGCGACTTGAATATAACAGGCTACCTCAATAGCACAGGAGGTTCTCAACAAGCAAACCCACTAAATGCGGCAAACTTGGCTATTGTAGCAACAGGCAATATAAATATTGTATCAACCATGAAGATATTAAATGCACAACTCTATGCGGGTGGCAAAATAAACACCTGCACCACAATCACCGGCTCTGCCACAACCACCAATGAATGCAGCGTGAACCAACTACTAGTTAAGGGTGCTATGTCTGCAAAAGGAGGCTTTGACTTTAAAAGAACCTATATTTATGGTGTTACATCTGGAACTATTTCTACCTGTACAGCATCGCCAACTACAGCACCTATTGAATATCCGACAAGTGCAGTTACTGACACATGTCCTTCGGAGCTGATAACACTTAACGCACAGGGTATAGCCTTCCCACCTCCAGGCATAGAGAGTCGTTATTTCTACAACGACTTTAGTGGCTACAAGTTAGACACTTCTGAATACAGCCCGAGATTTTAGTAGGCATCTTCACTGGCGCACAGTACATGGGTTATAATGCTTATATAAAGAGGGTAGAATGGATAATAATTCGTATACAAATCCTGCAGAGCAGAGCGCTAAATTAAAACATAGGTACAAAAAGCCAAAAAGCAGAAAAGCCCTGTATGCAACTTTATTTATTATTATTCTAATATTGTCGGCCACTGCCGGCTTAATTATTTATTACTTCATAAACTCCAAGAGCTATATGCCCTGTTCTTCAGATAAAAAGGGTAGTGTCAAAGAAGCAATTAGTAAAGATTTTGATTTAAACTCTCAAGAAAAGCTTAAGTCTCTAGCCGAACAAATAAAAAAGCAAAATAATTACATGAATGATGCTAATTGTTTAGTGGTTTTATCGGCATACGAAATATCAAATAATAACTACGATTCTGCCAATAATTACATCACTAAACTTGATAAGATCAAACAAAATTCATATAAGCTAGACAGTGTTTTTGGGAAATATGGAATTTTAAATATAAACGACCTAAAGACCAGGCTTCAGTTTATAAAGCTTCAGAGAGATAACCTTAAAAATAATGCAAGGTACTTTTGAGTCTATGAAGATTATTAGGTCCTATAAATATACCTACAGGTTATTGTTATTGGCATTTGTTTTTGTTGTCTCGACTCTTATTTTTGCGAATCCCGCCAGAGCCTTGACCAACAATTCTTCTTACTTGCCTTTTGCTGTTTATAATCTAAATAATTTTACTAGAGCCAACTGCGATAGGAATTGGGCTCAGTTTACCTGGATATCTGATGCGACAGATACAACTGGTTTGAATTCATTTACTGTAAGCTCAGGAGTAGATCAGAAATCTCTTTTACTGAACAATACTAGTATTGCTTGTGATCAAAATATATCTAATGGTGATATTGTTGATAATTCATTGCAAAAAACAAACTTTATTTTTGATGGCCCATTAACAGCATACACAACAGTAAATGGTGCTAGGGTTAATTTTTCAACCGCAGGCTTGTCCCAGAATCTCGTCTCCACAGTGGTTATGGATTGCACTAATTTTTGGAACCTACGCTATGGTAAGCAGTGTATTGGTACAGGACTCGAGACTGCCGAACCCAACCGTTTGCCTGTGGGCACCCCAATAAGTATTGGCGGACTAAGTCAGCTTGGGCCAGGAAATTATATTATAACTATGCAATATGACTATTATGCTTTTAATAATTATACATCTAATGCAAAGTGTGTAGGTTTCAATGAGGCTATATTGACTAGCATTTTTAACTTAAGAACTAGCTGTGGACGCACCACAATGACTTTTTATGTAGCTGTTACAATACCAGCCCCACCAGTCCCAGATGCAGGCACTCTGCAGACCTACAAATATTCTATATCTTCAAATAATCAATATTCAGACAGGTTTACAAGCACCTCTGTGACTTATGGCTCTCAGGTTCCTTCTGGAACTAAGCTTATTTCTAGCAATGGTGGCTTCGAGGCTATTTGGGATGAAAACAATGAGGGACAGCTAAAGGTTTATGACTTAATGGGTGGTGGGAGAGTCCTCCAGCAAACATGGGGCCCCAAATCTACGAGTACTATTACCAACAAGCTTTGTTTGCAAGATGATGGAAACTTAGTAATTAGAGCTAATGTAT
>Ga0214921_10006218_pt1 | contig 16453 bp, 13 predicted proteins | sample LL1505_MetaG_FD_177992 | JGI IMG/M metagenome (GOLD analysis project Ga0214921, IMG submission 177992) | Freshwater microbial communities from Lake Lanier, Atlanta, Georgia, United States - LL-1505 | ecosystem: Environmental > Aquatic > Freshwater > Lake | place: USA: Georgia | collected...
CGAAGAACGAAGGCATTGATTTTCGTGCAGATCGTTCAGCGGCAGATGTTCCCGCCATGGTGGCGCAATTAACCAAAGACGCTGAAGCGTCGGGTTCTGATGTTGTGATTGTTGATACAGCCGGACGTTTACAAATCGACGCTGATTTAATGTCAGAGATCAGTCGCATCCGCGATTTGATTCAGCCCCAAGAAATCTTTTTAGTCGCTGACGCAGCACTCGGACAACAAGCCGTAGATGTCGCTGCACAGTTTAATACCTCTACCCCACTCACGGGAATTATTTTAACCAAGTTAGACGGCGATGCCCGCGGTGGTGCGGCGTTATCGATGAAGTCCGTGACCGGTGTGCCTATTCGCTACATCGGAACAGGTGAAAAATCTGCTGACTTTGATACCTTCCATCCTGACCGTCTTGCTCAACGCATCTTGGGTATGGGCGACGTCGTATCGCTCGTGGAAAAAGCCCAAGACGTGGTCGATCAAAAAGAAGCAGCGAGAATGGTGGAGAAATTAAAGAAGTCGGACTTCGATTTAGAAGATTTCTTAGCGCAGATGGGTCAGATGAAAAAAATGGGGCCGCTCGGAGACATCATGAAAATGATGCCCGGTATGGGAAATGTACAAGTGGGCGCCCGTGAAGAAAAAATGCTCGGCAAAACCGAAGCGATTATTTTATCGATGACCGTGAAGGAACGTCGCAAGCCTGACATTCTCAATGCCTCACGTCGGGCCCGTATTGCGAAGGGTTCGGGCACTCAAGTGAGTGATGTGAATGCAATGATTAAACAATTTACGCAAATGCGTGAAATGATGAAAATGATGAAAGGCGGAAGAGCTCATGAACTCATGCGCAAAATGGGTGGCGGTCGCGGTGGATTCCCTGGTGGTGGCTTCCCTGGAGGTTTCCGCTAAAATGTCGGAAATGATTTCATTCGATCCTGCTCTTTTAAAAAAGAGAGGTTGGATTTTTGATTGCGATGGAACCGTGGCTGAAACCATGCGTATTCACCACCGCACTTGGACACACATCATCAGTAAACAACTAGGAAAGCCTTTTGATTTTCCTTGGGATTTATTTTGTTCGATGGGTGGCATGTCAGCCCATGACACCTGTAAGAATCTTAAGAAACTTTATAACGTCGATTTAGATGTACCGTTGTTATTAGCCGATGGACACGACTATCTAGAAATCCATTTAGCGAAGGATGTCCGTCCGCGAAAAGCAGTCGTCGCCGTCGTTCATCATGTGAAGAGCCTAGGTCACCGTACTGCGATTGCTTCAGCCGGACGTAAGAGTCACGTCCACACATCACTCACCGCCACTAATCTCATGCATCTGTTTGATGCCATTATTACGGCCGAAGATGCAACGCGTCTAAAACCACACCCTGACCTCTTTTTAACTGCCGCTGCACGTATTGGAATTGATCCGTCCGACTGCGTTGTAGTCGAAGACAGCCCAAGAGGTAAAGAAGCCGCCGATGCAGCTGGGATGGCCTGCATCTTAGTGGAGCCGGCTTAACCCTATTCAGGGGAAAAGTTGGCACGGTGACAGGTTGGCACGGGGAAAGGCATTCAGAATCTTTGACGTAGTTTTTCGTCACGTGCTCTACGCATTTTCACCGTACCACCGATCAGTCGTGCTACTTCTTCAATTCGCCTGGATACTTCATCCAGCGTTGCAGCAGTAATGAGCCCAATTTCTTTCGCGATATTAATTTGCGTTTCAAGTTCAGCCAGTGACCCACGTGCAATAAGTAAAAAACGCAAAGAGTCTTTATTCGTTCCACGCTCATCGCCCTCGGCAATGTTAGATGGAACGGAAACTGCTGCCCTATTTATTTGATCAGCTAGGCTGCGATGCCGCTCGAATGGCTGAGAAAGTGTAAGCTTATAAATATCTACCGCTAACGTTTTAGATTTTTGCCATACAACTAAATCTCGATAAGATTTAACCTGGCCTAAAGGTTTCGATGTACTCATCGGCATAGCCCAATGACATGATTGTTATTTGTCAGCCAATTCACCCTAGGTTTGATTCCTTAGGTATATTTTGACTGTATAAAAACCTTTTAAACCCAGTTCTATCGGCATCTCCCCGTGCCAACGTGTCACCTTGCCAACGTGCCCACTACGCCTGTCACCATGTCCCCTTGTCACCTAAGCTTTCTTTAACTTCGCGCAGAATCTCGCGAGACGCTCTAAGCCCTTAGCAATCGTTTCATCCGAAGTGGCGTAACTCATACGGATGTAGCCTTCTGAGCCGAAAGCAGAACCTGGAACAACGGCCATGAGTTCTTCTTCGAGTAAGCGATCAGCAAATTGCGCGGAGGTAAGTCCGAAAGCTTTGATATTAGGGAAGAGATAAAACGCACCTTGAGAACGATAGCAGGTCAGACCTGGGATCGCGTTTAATCCGGCGAGTAAGTTAAGACGACGACGGTCAAAAGCTTTGCACATTTCGGCAAGAGAAGCTTTGGCTTTGTCGGGATGTTGATGAACGGCGAGAGCACCAAACTGAGCGAAGGTGGTCGCGTTAGAAGAAATTTGGCTTTGTAAATCAGCTACGGCAGCAGCGAGGGCTTTATCGCTCGCAACCAAAGTACCTAAGCGCCAACCGGTCATGGAGTAACTCTTTGCATAGCCAGAAACAGTGATGGTAAGACGGGCAGCTTCGGGAGAAAATGTTGCTGGGCTGCAGGTGGTTTGATTATCGTAAACGAGGTTTTCGTAAATCTCGTCGGACATGATCCAGACGTTTGCCTTAACGCAAATGGCGACGAGGTCTTCTAATTCTGAACGAGAATAAACTGCACCGGTAGGATTGGAGGGACTGTTGAGAACCACCATACGAGTCTTCGGAGTGATCGCAGCGGAGAGTTGTGAAGGTGTAACTTTAAAACCCGTGGCGTCTTCAGCGTTAATGAATTTAGGAACGCCGCCCGCGAGTTTGACCATCTCAGGATAGCTCACCCAGAAAGGTGCAGGGATCACGACTTCGTCACCAGGACTGATGGTCGCTAAGATGGCGAGGTAGCAGGACATCTTACCGCCTGGGCTGACGACGACGTTGGCGTCCGCAATTCCGGTAAAGCCACGACGGGTATAGTCTTCAGCAATAGCCTTACGGAGCGCAGGAATGCCAGGAGTCGGTGCGTACTTAGTTTGGCCATCAGCCAGGGCCTTAGCGCAAGCGTCTTTAACGAATTGCGGCGTATCGAAGTCAGGCTCACCGACACCGAAGCCGACCACGTCTTTGCCAGCGGCCTTGAGGGCCTTGGCTTTGGCATCCACGGCGAGCGTTGGCGAAGGGGCTACATTACGGGCCCAAGAAGAAAGCGAGGCTAGGTTAGACATAGTTGCGACATCGGGAAAGCAATGGGAAGAAGCCCCGATGGCAAGAAAGAGTTAACAGCCCCTACCCTGACCTAAATATCAATCACGTCCTTAGGCGGTTCTTTACCCTCTTTGGCAGCTTGGGCACGACGCAGGGGCTTCAACTGATCAATGCCCACCGCCGAAGAAAAGAACCAGGAACAGATAGAAATCGTTAAAGTAGCGTAAGCCCAATTGCCTTCAATAATATTAAAACTCGAACCCATTAATTTGGCAGTTAATGCGAGTATGGCGCCGTTAGTTAAAAATAAAACTAAGTAGGCACCGAGACCTAACGTAACAATGAGGATCGGAATCGAAACAATAAGAAAAATCGCGAGCAAGAATGGACGCAGAAACGAATTAAAAATACCGAGTACCATCGCAACAACCACAAGAGTCGAAAAGTCTGTGTAGGTTAAAAAACCAAAGTGAGCAGCGACAAATACGCCTAAGGCCAGAGAGAACCACTCGAGAACTAAGACGCCAAGACGACGAAAAACTTGCATAGAAATAATCTAGCAAAAACAACCTGCTGGGTCGAGTGAGAAAACTATCGGCTTATCGGGCGTGGCGGATGTCTTCACCGGACAGAATAAAAATAACCTGTTCCGAGATATTTTTACTGTGATCACCGATGCGTTCTAAGGCTTTAGAAATGAAGATAAGCTCAACGTTAGAGGCTGAAACTTTAGCAGTGTCGCCTGCCCGACCGAAGAGAGCTTCGTAGTTTTTACGATTAAGCAGATCGATTTCTGCGTCGCGCGTAATCACGAGTTTTGCCTTGGCGATATCGCCTTCCACAAAACCGTCTAAGGCCAGACGAAGAACTTCAACAGCGATACGACCTTCTTCAGGTACGTGAAGTAAGTTTTTGAGTGGTCCACGTTGGGAAATCACTAAAATACGTTTAGCGATGACGGAGGCTTCATCCGCAATGCGTTCTAAGTCATGCGCAATATCGCGAGCGGCTAACAATAAACGAACATCGCTACCCATGGGACCAAACAGTGTGAGGTAGCGCATGATTTCACGATCGACCAACTTTTCCAAGTCATCAACTGCGTCATCCATACCGCGTACTTGGAGGGCCAACTTGTCGTCGCCCGTTTCCAATGCTTGCATGACGAGGCGAGTCATATCAATCGAACGCTCACCCATCAGAACTAAATTATCCTGGAGTTGGCGGAGTTCGTCGTGGAAGAATCGTTGCATAGGTATAGTTTGTTATAAAAATAATTAGAACTCAACCAAAACGACCAGAAATATAAGCCTCGGTTTGAGCTTGGCTTGGGTTCATGAAAATCTTCTCGGTCGTGTCATATTCAACGAGCTCTCCCAAGTAGAAGAAGGCCGTACGATCCGAGACACGAGCGGCCTGTTGCATCGAGTGAGTCACAATCACGATGGTGAACTGGGCTTTGAGTTCGTGAATGAGTTCTTCAATTTTACCTGTGGCGATGGGATCGAGTGCTGAGCAAGGCTCATCCATCAGCAGGATTTCAGGGCGATTAGCAATCGCACGGGCGATACAGAGACGTTGCATTTGGCCTCCAGAAAGTCCGAGGGCGTTATCGTTTAAGCGGTCTTTAACCTCGTCCCAAAGCGCCGCTTTACGCAGTGAAGTTTCACAAGCCTCATCAAGAGTAGCACGATTTTTTACACCCATCACTCGAAGTGCGAAAACGACGTTTTCGTAAATAGACTTGGGGAAGGGATTGGATTTCTGGAAAACCATGCCGACGCGACGACGCAGTGAAATAACTTCCAGACCTGGGTCGTAAATGGACTGACCTTTAATCGCAATATCCCCTTCATGACGAATACCGTCCACCAAATCATTCATACGATTGAGATTACGTAAGAGCGTAGATTTACCACAGCCCGAGGGACCAATAAAGGCAACGACGTGGCGCTCTGGAATGTCGAGCGACATGGACTTGAGGGCCTTTTTTTCGCCGTACCAAAAACCAAAGTTCTTGATGCTGATAAAGTCAGGTCGACCTGTGGTATCGGCGGCGGGACGAGGTTGGATGCGAGCGTTACTCATGGCGTTATAAAATTAGAAGGAAGCGCCCTTAAAGCGGGCACGGAGTCGGTTGCGAATGGTGATGGCACCGAGATTTAAGCAAACGACTAAAATGATTAAGAGAAGCGTTGTCGCAAAAACCATTGGGCGAGCTGCATCGGAGTCAGGCGACTGGAAGCCTAAGTCGTAAATATGGAAACCGAGGTGCATGAACTTACGATCGAGATGCAAGAAAGGAGCTAAGCCATCAATCGGTAACGTAGGCGCGAGTTTCACAACACCCACAATCATGAGCGGAGCGACCTCCCCTGCCCCACGTGCCATCGCTAAAATCACACCCGTTAAAATACCAGGAGCCGACGCAGGTAATAAGATGTCGCGAATGGTTTGCCACTTGGAAGCACCCGCCGCGAGTGACGCTTCGCGCATACCACGAGGTACTGCTGATAAAGCTTCTTCGGTAGCCACAATCACGACTGGCAATGTCATCAAAGCGAGTGTTAGCGAACACCACAATAAACCGCCCGTGCCAAAAACAGGGGTGTTGTTATTGTACTTCAACTGATCGGAGAAAAAGAGTTGGTCGATAGTACCACCGAGAACATAGACGAAGAAACCGAGGCCGAAGACGCCGAAGACGATGGAAGGAACACCGGCTAAATTATTAACGCAAATGCGGACGACGCGTAAGACGGTTCCATCTTTCGCATATTCTTTTAAATAAATCGCTGCAATCACACCCACGGGCGTAACTAATAAACTCATAAATACCGTCATCACGAGCGTGCCGAAGATGGCAGGCATTAAACCGCCTTCGGTATTAGCCTCGCGCGGGGCATCGAATAAAAATTCACGCATTCGGCTGAACAATAAACCAATGCGATCCATCGTAGTCATCCGATTCGGCTCCCAAGCTCGCACAATACCTGCGAACGGAATCGTCACGGAGCGACCTTTAGCATCAACTCCTTCAAGATGTGCCAGGGCCGTAAGTTTCGAAATTTCGTCAGCCTCTTTTTTTAGTTCGGCGAATTTTGTATCTAAAGCTTTAAGCTTATCCGTCAGTTCAACCGTGGGTTCTTGGCGATCTTCGGCACGACGTAATGAAATCCGTGTCTCTTCCATTTCTGCATTCACGAGGCCGATTTTATTCTGGTTAATATCTAAAACACGCTCGCGAATCTCAGTCGCTTTTTCCACCTCAACATTAATAATAGTAAAAGCATTGGCATCAATCGCGTGCTGTTTGCCCGCGGAGTCGACAATCGTTTTGGGAGTAATAAACGCTGGACCGTTTTCCATTCTCTCTAAACCCATTGTTTCTGTAGTAAATTTTTCGTCGGTGATGTTAAGTTCATCGACCCAAACATAGGAGGTGTTATTTAATTCACGGAGGCCGATTTGGTATTGGCGTTCGTATTGTGGATCCGAGGCAGGTGAGTTGGGACGAATGCGGCGTTGGACAAATTGTCCGACGATTTCTGTACCATCTTTAAGTTTAACGGTTGGCACTTGCGGTGCCCAGAAAACGGAGAAGCCATTAACTAAAACCAACACCAACAAGCCAGCGACCATCGACAGACCAATCAAAAGTCCCACGCTGGTAAACCAAACCCATGGCTCTCCTTTAGGCGTAGCATTATCGGAAGTTGAAGAGGCCATGTTTAGTTCATTTTATAGCGCTCCCTGAGGCGCTGACGAAGTGTTTCGGCAAAGGTATTAACGACGAAGGTCAGAGCAAATAAACAACAGGCACCTAAGAAAAGTGCACGGAAGTGAGTTTCGCCGGCCGCGGCTTCAGGCAGCTCAACCGCGATATTCGCTGAAAGCGTACGCATACCGTTGAATGGATTGGCCTCCATGACTGCCGTGTTTCCAGTGGCCATTACGACGATCATCGTTTCGCCGACGGCACGTCCAAAACCAATCATGATCGCTGAGAGAATTCCAGAAACGGCCGTGGGCACAACAACAGTCCAAACGGTTTGCCAGCGACTTGCACCGAGGGCCAATGAGCCCGAGATTAAAGAGTTGGGCACATTGGATAAGGCGTCTTCTGCAATCGTGAAGACGATAGGGATGACGGCGAAGCCCATCACAAATCCCACGACGAGCGAGTTACGTGCATCGTAACTAAGCCCGGTGCTTTGACGCCACCATTCACGGAAGTCAGCGATGTTTTGTCCGGATGCCAAATCTTTCACTGTAAAGAAAGTCGATTCAATGACGGGGCCCAATTGCCAAGCACCATACGCACAGAGCACAATGAACGGGAACAGGTAGGCAAATTCCCAACCGGCACCGACGCGACGACGAACGGGCTGTGGTAACTTCGACCAAACATAACCGGCAAAAAGAGCACTCGGAGCGAGGATTGCGATCACGCAAAGAATCGGAATTAAATGAGTATCGACGAGTGGAGCGAGCCAGAGGCCAGCAAGGAAGCCCAAGACAACCGATGGCAACGATGCCATGATTTCCATCAACGGCTTAATGAAAAGTTTCCACTCGGGTCGTAAAAAGTGAGAAACATAAACTGCCGCTAAGAGTGCAATGGGAATAGCAAAAAGCAGAGCGTAAAAGGTACCCTTCACGGTGCCGTAGATTAACGGAATCAAAGAGTACTTCGCTTCAAATTCATCTGAGCCAGAGCTCGACTGCCAAGTGTAGTCTGGACCTTCCGCACCTTCGTACCAAATTTTACCGAAGAAGGTATTCCACGATGCTTCGGGGTGGTGATCGGTAATTGCCCAGCGATAAATTTTTCCGTCCTCACAAAGTACGGAGAACCGATTATAATTTCTGGAAAAAACTACTTGTTTAATCGGCGAAGCAGGGGCAGCTCCCTCCCAACGTACTGACTCATTCGTCATATTACGAATTTGCATACGACCACCCGCCACCGAGAGATAACATTTATTACCGGCTGCTGGGAAAATACCCTGCCCTACTCCCGCAAGCGTTTCGCAATCATGAATCTTGCCCCAGCGACGAAGCATTTGTCCATCAGCCTGTTTTTGAGGATAGAGAGACCAAACCACTTCTTCGTTTTGATTACCCTGGAATACGACAGATACATTTCCGAAAATAAAACCAGCCGCAGCGATTTGTGGATTTTTAGCCTCACCGAAAGGTTTAAATGACTGGAGTAGAGAAAAAGTATTTTCGTTGTTCTGATAAACTCTTACTTCGCCCGTTTTGCGAATGACTAAAAGTGAATCGGCCGTGGAAGGAACTAAAACGCGCTCGAGGTCGACGACGTCAGCAGCGATGGAAAAAGGTTCACTGACCGTAACTTTGGCTTTTCCACTCAAGCCCTTACGTTCAATCAAACGGCGGCCCGTGATGACGTCGTGACCGTCTTTTTGTTGACGACAGAGATAGAGTTTACCCTCAGCGCCCTTAACACTCCAAGCTTCTAAAATCGGCCCATTCAATTCGCTGATTTTACCTGCATACTGCAGCTCTACACTCGGCTCGAGTTCACGAGTACCATTTTTTGCGAAGGTAATTTTATAACTAATTTTTAATTCTCTGACACTCCCATCAGCTAATCCCAATAAAACTAAACCATCGCGCGAGTAAGTTTTAACTGCCGTAACCGGGATTGTAACCGCAGGTGTGGTTTGACCCTCAATCGTGGTTGGGGTGGTTTTAAAGTCTGCTGTCCAAGTTTTGACGAGTGATCCATCCTTGGCTTTGCGAAACGAAATATTTCCCTTCGCATCGCAGCTGTATGGCAATTCCCCGTACTCATCTTCGCCCCAAGCGACACTGCTGGCTGACGTGAAATCTACCGGAGCCAGTGGCTCAACCTTGGCCTTCGAGAATAATGGGAAGATTTGAGAAACTAAAAAAATCAGCATTCCAAACACAGCAATCACGACGCTGATTCCACCGAGGCGGATAATTCGCCCCATCCATAAATCAATCAACAGAGTCGACCGACTCACCTGAAATCGAGATTCAGAGAGTTGTTCGGTAGACTTAGATTGATTTTCCTCCATGTAATTTATGCAGAACGGTTGACAGACGTTAAATAAAACATGGCAGAAAAATCCGCCAATCTAAAAGAGGAGGACCCGAGTCCGTACCCATTGCACTTTATTAACCGGCCAAACGGCGTGGTGGCAATGGGACGGATCGAGACCAAATTACTCAGCGCTGTAATACTTCAGAGCGACGCGGCTTTCGGAAGCAACATCAGCAGGAAGTGGGTAGTAACCATCTTTGACCGTGATTTCTTGGCCTTGTTTGGAAACTACGTAAGTGATAAATTCGCTGGTGAGCTTATCCATCTCCTTGTTAGGAGATTTGTTAACATAGACGTACAGATAACGAGCTAATGGGTAGGTACCATTGAGGCAGTTTTCGTAGGAAGGCTCAACGAAAGGTCCGCTGTCTTTAACCGCTAAAGCTAAAGCCTTAACGCCTGATGTTTTATAACCGATACCGGAGTAACCTACGGCGCTGAGGTCAGAAGCAACACCTTGAACCACGGCTGAGGAGCCTGCTTGTTCTTTCACTGAACCTTTGTAGTCACCATTCTGTAAGGCTTTTTCTTTGAAGAAACCGTAAGTACCAGAAGCGGAGTTACGACCGAAGGTTGAAATAGTTTTGCCAGCGAGATCACCTTTCGCACCGACGGCACCCCAGGTGTCAGCAGCTTGCGCACCACGTTTGCGGGTCGAAGAGAAGATGGAGTCTACTTGAGCGAGGCTGAGTCCGTTGATTGAGTTATCTTTGTGTACGAAAACGGCGAGTGCATCAATCGCTACGGCAATCTTCGTAGGCTTGTAACCAAACTTGCCGGCGAAAGCAGCAACTTCACTGGACTTCATTTCGCGGCTCATAGGTCCGAGTTGAGCGGAACCTGAAGTAAGAGCGGTGGGAGCAGTTGAAGAACCTTTACCTTCGATTTGAATGTTTACGTTAGGATATTTAGCTTTGAAACCTTCAGCCCAAAAAGTCATCAAGTTATTCAAGGTGTCGGATCCAACTGAATTTAAGTTACCAGAAACACCAGAGCTGACAGCGTAGTCAGGAAGCGCTGCATCAATGAGAGTTTTTGGCTTTGCTGCGTCTTGAGCAGAGAGCACAGAGGTTGCGAAAACGAGAAGAGACAATGAGGTTAAGGTTTGTTTCATAAGAGGACCTAAACTATAACATTCTTTTGTGACAAACGAGTGACGACAATGTACCACTTGGGGTTAATTTTTAGACCTATAAACCCTTAAAATAGTCTTTTAAATACTCTCTTGAGCGCATTTCGGCCGTATCGAGGGGTAAACCGTGATTGACCAAGGGGTGGTTAGATCCCGTTTCCGAGAGCCAGGCATTACGAAGTACGACCATACTCTTATAAAGCGGCCTCAATTTGGCACTATCGGAAACCCAAGGGGTATCCTTCGACCAAAACATAGAGGGTGCCAACCCTGCCCAAACGGAACGAGCAATCAAACTGTGCCCTTTTTCTGTCGGGTGCACTCCGTCGTTGGCAAAAATAAATTTCGGATCCGCAAGTTTAGCATTTTTATATTCCAGCAATAAACGCGAATGCACATCAATCACCTGCCAACCCACTTTGCGCTGAGCGACCATCCACGCTGAGTACGCCCGTAAAACTTTTTCGTACTCCTTCTCTTCGGGAAGTTGATCAGCCGCATAGAGTGAAGGTGTTAGTAAAATAATTTTTGCGCCCGACTTGATGCAGTCGTCTCTTAAATTGATAATACCCTCTTGGAACGCCTTGAACCGTTTCTCATCCATCGGTAAATAAATACCGTCATTCATACCATACTGAGCTATGACCAAAGTCGGTTTGTATTGAGTCAAAACTTGATTCAATCGGTTCTTCAAATGTGGCCGGGCAAAACTACCACCCGCATGCCCTGGCTCGGATAAACCTGAAACGGTTTCACTCAACAGTCCCATGTTAACAATACTTGCGCGGGCATACCCTCGTTGCGCACGAATGGCCGACTCCACTTCGACAACCCAGCCACCGTGAAAGGTATTATCATCTCCTAAAAAGAGAATGCGCGGCTCAGACTTATCCGCGTAAAGGGCCGGATGTATCCAAATCAGACAGATAAAAAGTAGCCATGGCATGGACTTCACCATGAACGTTTACAAGCGGGAGAGAAAGTGATTTAAATAAAAGTTATTAACGACCAGCCAAAGTCATTAAATACATTCTGGCTGATTTGCGGTTTTTCCTTAAAAAGCTAAATAAATAAGACTTTGAGTTCACCCATCCACATCAAGGGCGCCCGCACCCATAACCTGAAAAACGTCGAACTCATCATTCCGCGACATCAGTTGACGGTGATTACGGGCGTGAGTGGATCCGGCAAATCATCGCTGGCTTTTGACACCTTACATGCGGAGGGCTCGCGACAATACTTGGAATCCCTTTCGGCCAAAGCACGCGGCCTGCTTGAATCTGTCAATCGACCCGATATCGATTTCATCAAAGGCCTCTCCCCTGTCATCGCCATCGCCCAACGTACCCAGGGTAATACCAACCCGCGTTCCACCATCGCGACCCTCACCGAAATCGCCGACCACGCGCGGCCTCTTTGGATTTTAGGAGGTCAGCGTTTCTGTTTAAAAGACGGTGCTCCCATCAAACAGCGTTCACTCGATGATACCCTGCGTAGTTTAGAAAAAATTCCCGCAGGCACTAAAGTCATCATCGTTGCACCAGTTAATCACGATCGTCCTTCCGTGCTCCTTGAAAACTGCGCCGATCTCAGTCGACGTGGCTTCACGCGTGTTCGTCTCAATAAACAAATTGTCACCACCGAGGAAGCTGAAGGTATTCTCAAAGGTCGCGAAAATTTAACACTCGAAGTCGTGGTCGATCGTCTCGTCACTGGTGCAGATCAACGTAGTCGCCTCGCCGACTCACTCGAACTTGCCTTCCGCGAGGGCCGTCAAAGAGCTGTCGTTTTAGCTGAATCCACCGACCAAACTTGGAAGGAATATCCGGTTTCTCTTAACTTATCCTGCGAGAAATGCGGTGAGGTTTACGAACCGTTAGAGCCGCGCGCACTTTCACACAATCATCCCTCGGGCGCCTGTCCTGATTGTGGCGGATTGGGTCGACAGCTTAAATTCCAAGAGGCCCTTTCGATTCCGAACGAAAAACTTTCCATCGATGAGGGTGCCGTAAAACCTTGGAAATGTGCGACGCGCAAAACCTTGATTCGTCGTAATGCGATTACGCGAGCACTCGCCGAACAATTACCGTTCGACCTCAAAAAACCTTGGTCAGAACTTTCTCCTGAAATAAAAAAGATATTATTACACGGAGACCCTCAAAGAATTTTTTTACTCCCACCGAAAAAAGGTCGCAAACTGATTGAATCAAAATGGGAAGGGATGTTTGCAGAGTTAGCCGAAGCTTTTCGCACAACTACGGGCGAATCTCTCCGCCAAAGGCTCTTACAGTTCCAATCGGGATCGACTTGCACAACTTGTCACGGACAACGTCTCAATCCTGCCGCCCTCTCACTTAAACTCGCGGGAAAAAATATCGCAGACTTTTTAGCACTCACCATTCCTGAAGCTCTAGGTTTCACACAAAAACTTTCTGAATTAGATTCGGTTAAGAGTCTCGAAGAAGCCCGACGTGGACTCGAACAAAGGCTTACCTTTCTAAATGATGCGGGCCTAACTTACCTCACACTTAATCGAGAAATTAATTCTCTCTCCGGTGGCGAAGGTCAACGCGTTCGTCTCGCCACCCAACTCGGACTCGGGCTTGTAGGCGTTACCTACGTACTCGATGAACCAAGTATCGGACTTCACCCAGCAGATCACAGCCGCCTGATTAAATCACTCCACGGATTGCGCGACCTCGAGAATACCTTGGTCGTTGTGGAACATGACCGCGATATGATGCTAGCCGCAGATCACCTCGTAGAGATGGGGCCTGGAGCTGGTATCGACGGGGGTAAAGTCATCTTTGAAGGAATGCCCGATCAGTGTAAAAAACATGCTACTTCTCGAACTGGGGCCTACCTGTCAGGTCGGGCCAGCTTAGAAAATATTATTAAACGTAAAGCGATTGGCCAAGAATTCATCACCGTGAAGAATGCCAAAGAAAATAATTTAAAAAATCTGACAGTGAAATTTCCGATTGGAAATATTACCGCTGTCTGTGGCGTTTCTGGTTCTGGTAAAAGTACACTCGCTATCGATATTTTATCTGCTGTCGCCGCACGCAAAATTAATGGCGCGAAACTCATTCCCGGAGTACACGGCGGGATTGAAGGACTCGAAAAAATAAATGCATTCACCGCAGTCGACCAAGAACCTATCGGACGTAGCCCACGATCCAATCCTGCAACCTTCACGGGCATTATGGATTTAATGCGCGAACTCTGGTCATCACTCCCACTCGCTAAAGTGCGCGGATACAATGCCGGACGATTTAGTTTTAATGTTCGCGGTGGACGTTGTGAAACTTGTACGGGCGAAGGCTTCGTTGCCCTGGATATGCAATTCCTTGGAGAGACTTTCGTGGAATGTCCAAGTTGCGCAGGTCGCAGATTTAATCGCGAAACCCTCGAAGTGCGCTTCAAAGGATTAAATATTTCCGACGCCTTAAAGCTCTCGGTCAAAGAAGCCGTTGAAGTCTTTAAAGCCCAACCCCGCTTGGCTGAAAAGCTTCGCACACTCGAAGAAGTGGGTCTTGGTTATCTAAAATTAGGTCAAGCTGCCAACACCCTCTCAGGGGGCGAAGCTCAACGATTAAAACTGGCCTCTGAACTCTCCCGACGCGATCACTCAGGACGACTCTACGTGCTCGATGAGCCGACCACGGGACTACATTGGGATGACATCGCCAAACTTTTAAAACTTTTAGGACGACTGCGCGATGCGGGTGCGACGCTCATCGTCATCGAACACCAATCTGATGTCATTTTATCCGCAGATTGGGCGATTGAGTTAGGACCCACGGGAGGTAAAGAAGGTGGCCAAATTATTTTTGAAGGCCCACCGGAGAATCTCAAGAAGACCAAAGATTCACCCACGGGACAGGCCTTAAAAAATTAAAATCCTTTTTGAATAATTTTTCCGATGAGATCGATTCGGGAAATCTCTTCGTCCGAAAACTCATAAGGCTGCATTTTTCCGATTCCCAAAACACCGACGACTTTATTTTCGGCATTGATTAAAGGAATGGCTAAAGCGCCTTGAACATTAGTCTGTCGAGCCGCCGGTTTAGCCACCCCCGTCGCATCGATTTGCAAATTACACAGTTGGACAGCTTCACGTCTCTCCGCCGCACAACCGGCAATCCCCTTTCCAAAAGGTATCACCTGAATCTTATCTAAAACAAAAGGAGGAATGCCTTGGTGTGCAGCCAAAACGAGCATCCCTGTCTGAGCATCAGTGCGGTGAATGGTTCCCGTGACACATTCAAAGTCCTTTAAAACATTCGATAATACCATCGCCCAGTCGACGGGTGACTTGATCAAATTATTCCATTTTTCAGACTCAGCACTCATTTATAAATTATTTTTAGATAAATATTCTTTTAACCAAATCAGCCCAGAAGATTCATCGGTAAATACTCCATCCATTTGTGCTTCATTCGCATCATTGAGAATTTTTGTAAAAAGACCTGAAGGCTTGTAACCCAAGGCGATGAGGTGACGTCCCATCAAGATTGCTTTGGGAGCCGAGGCTTCTACGTGCAGTGCCTGTGAACGCTCGAGTAACCATGCACCTTGTGGTGATGGCACACCGCGAGAAGCGGGTCCACGGCCCTGACGATCGGCTGAATCGATGCGTATTAATCGATCGATACGATTCACTTTTTTGGCCAAGCGACGCACCGAGGCATCGCCTGATTTAGTTTTCCATAACTCATACGGCTGACCATGCCAGCGGACCAAAGGTAAAATCGATTCTATTAATTTAGTTTCGCGCGTCATTTGCTCCAAAAACTTGAGTGCCAACGGTTCACTTTCAGCTTCATGACCATAAGCATGAATACGTCCATCGGCTTCAACTTTAGTCGTCACCGCTTTACCTAAATCATGAAGTAATACGGACAATCCGACGATGAGGTCTTCATCGCGATCATTGAGTCTTTCAGCAGCAAAAACATCCATGCACTCAAGCGTGTGGACCCAGACATCTCCCTCGGGATGCCATTGCGCATCCTGCTCCACACCAATCATAGCGTGCAATTCTGGGAAGAATTTCGTCCACCCACATTCACGTAAGAAATTCAATCCCAAGGAAGGCTTAACACCACGAAGAATTAATTTACTCCACTCTTCAAATAATCTCTCGGGTGGAAGATCATAAGGATTAAGTGAGGCACAAAGCTTTACGGTTTCTGGAGCGACGGTGAATTGTAAACGCGCGGCAAACTGCATTGCACGAAGAACGCGCAGTGGATCTTCGCTAAATTTTAAAGAAACGTGACGCAGTACTTTTGCTTTAAGGTCAGCCAGGCCATTGTACGGATCAACAATTTCACCCGTGGCTGGATTCCAGGAAATGGCGTTGATGGTGAAGTCACGACGCTCAGCGGCGTCTTTCGGCGTCATCGTCGGATCCGCCTGCACTTCAAAATCGTGGTGGCGGGCTCCCGTGCGATTTTCACGACGAGGTACCGAGACATCGATCGGCAGATCTTTTAATTTGGTAACACCAAAAGCGGCGCCGACATTGATGATTCCAAATCTTTTACGCAGAGCATTTTCGATATCGCGCGTACCGATGCCAAAAACTTCGATATCTAAATCTTTTATCGGCAGGGCCAACAGAGCATCACGCACGCAACCACCGACAATAAATGGCGTACCCCCGGCCTTCCGCAAAAGTTCTAAGACTTCGGCGGTGTCGGCATGTTCGCCCGTGAAGGCGATGAGATTGGGTCTGACGTCAGGCACGGTGATGATTTAAACCTCTCACCTAAATGTGGCGAGTGGTTTTAGTAATTAAAGATTTGTAGTATAGCCCTGCTTCACGAGCCAAGCTTTCGCGGTTTCGCGTCGATCACCCTGCAATACAATTTCAC
>Ga0214921_10006219_pt1 | contig 16452 bp, 24 predicted proteins | sample LL1505_MetaG_FD_177992 | JGI IMG/M metagenome (GOLD analysis project Ga0214921, IMG submission 177992) | Freshwater microbial communities from Lake Lanier, Atlanta, Georgia, United States - LL-1505 | ecosystem: Environmental > Aquatic > Freshwater > Lake | place: USA: Georgia | collected...
TGCCAGGCGACAACGTCTCGATCACGGTCAAGCTGATCAACCCCATTGCGATGGAAGAAGGTCTGCGCTTTGCGATCCGCGAAGGCGGCCGTACCGTGGGCGCGGGCGTGGTGGCGAAAATTATTGCGTAGTCAAACAAGAACCAACAAGGAACACACATGGCTACCAAACAAAAAATTCGCATCCGCTTGAAGGCGTTTGACTACAAACTTATTGACCAATCCGCGGCGGAAATCGTTGACACAGCAAAGCGTACCGGCGCGATTGTCAAAGGCCCAGTGCCATTGCCGACTCGTATGAAGCGCTTCGACATCTTGCGCTCACCCCACGTCAACAAGGCCAGCCGCGACCAGTTTGAAATCCGCACGCACCAGCGTTTGATGGATATCGTGGATCCCACGGACAAGACCGTTGACGCGCTGATGAAGCTCGATCTGCCCGCCGGCGTGGACGTGGAGATCAAGCTGCAATAAAAATTGTGCGAATAAAACGGGCGATGCGCGCGGCGCAACCTGTTTAACGCATATACTCGCGGGCTCGATCCGCATTGGATTGAGCTTTACCAACAGTCTTTCGCATCAAAACGGCGCGGCCAATTGAAGTCGCACCGGCGGAAGTAACGGAGAAAACAATGAGTCTTAGCAATCATTTAGGGTTGCTGGGTCGCAAAGTTGGCATGATGCGCATATTCACGGACGAAGGGGACGCAGTTCCCGTGACCGTGGTAGACGTGTCTAACAACCGCGTGACGCAGGTGAAAACCCAGGTCCATGACGGCTATGTCGCCTTGCAGGTGACTTTTGGTGCCCGTCGTGCTTCGCGCGTCACCAAGCCCATGGCTGGTCATCTTTCCAAAGCTGGCGTTGAGGCCGGCGAAATCATCCAAGAATTTCGTGTCAGCGCAGAAGTCGCTGCGCAGTTTCAAGCCGGTTCTGTTGTATCCGCTTCTGGCCTCTTCACCCCCGGCCAAAAAGTGGACGTACAAGGTACCAGCATTGGTAAAGGCTACGCTGGCACGATCAAGCGGCACCACATGTCGTCGCAGCGTGCGTCCCACGGTAACAGCCGTTCGCACAATGTGCCCGGCTCCATCGGTATGGCTCAAGATCCAGGTCGCGTGTTTCCCGGAAAACGCATGACCGGTCACCTTGGCGACGACACCGTGACGACCCAGAATCTGGACGTGGTTCGCGTTGATGAAGCCCGCCAACTACTTATGATCAAAGGCGCAATCCCTGGCTCGGCCGGTGGTTTTGTGACCGTTCGCCCGGCCGTCAAGGTCAAGGCGGCGTCTGCCAAGGGAGCGAACTGATGCAACTCGAGCTCTTGAATGACCAAGGCCAGGCAACGGCTAAATACGATGCGCCCGAAACCGTTTTCGGCCGTGAATACAACGAAGACCTCGTGCACCAAGTCGTAGTGGCCTACCAGGCCAACGCGCGCCAAGGAACCCGTGCCCAAAAAGACCGCCAGCAGGTCAAGCACTCGACCAAGAAGCCTTTTAAACAAAAGGGAACGGGCCGCGCGCGTGCCGGTATGACGTCTTCGCCTATCTGGCGTGGAGGCGGCCGCATATTCCCCAATATGCCGGATGAGAACTTCAGCCACAAAATCAACAAAAAGATGTACCGCGCCGGCATGGCTTCCATCCTGTCGCAGCTGGCCCGCGAAGGCCGTCTGGCGGTGGTGGATTCCATGCGCGTGGACTCGCCTAAGACCAAGCCTTTGGCTGCCCGCTTCAAGGCGATGAACCTGGAATCGGTGCTGGTGATTGCCGAAGAAGTGGACGAGAACCTGTACCTTGCTTCGCGCAACCTCGTCAATATTCTGGTGGTCGAGCCCCGTTATGCCGATCCGTTGTCTTTGGTGCATTACCGCAAGGTCCTGGTGACTAAGGCGGCGATGGACAAACTCAAGGAGATGTTCGCATGAGCCACGGACCTAAACCGGCGCATTTTGATGAAGGCCGTTTGATGCAGGTGCTGGTAGCACCCATCGTTTCGGAAAAGGCCACCATGGTCGCCGAAAAAGGCAACGTCTTCACTGTCAAGGTGCTGCAAGACGCGACCAAATACGAAATCAAGGCGGCTGTTGAGCTGATGTTCAAAGTGAGCGTCCAAGGCGTATCCGTCATGAACACCAAAGGCAAGTCCAAGCGCTTCGGGCGCTCCATGGGCCGCCGCGACAACGTCCGTAAAGCCTATGTGACCTTGGTCGCAGGCCAAGAGATCAACCTCGGCGGGGAGACAGCGTAATCATGGCCGTCATTAAAATGAAACCCACCTCGCCTGGTCGGCGCGGTGTTGTCAAAATCTCCCGGGATCACCTGTACAAGGGCGCGCCCCACGCGCCGCTGCTGGAGCCGCAATTCCAGCATGCAGGCCGTAACAACAATGGCCATATCACCACCCGCCATAAGGGCGGTGGACATAAGCACCACTACCGTGTGGTTGATTTCCGTCGCAACAAAGACGGCATCCCTGCGAAAGTGGAGCGCATTGAGTACGACCCGAACCGCTCGGCGCACATCGCTTTGATCTGCTACGCCGATGGCGAGCGTTCCTACATCATTGCCCCGCGTGGCTTGGATGTGGGCGCAACCATCGTCAGCGGCTCTGAGGCGCCTATCCGCGTGGGCAATACCCTGCCGATTCGCAACATTCCTGTGGGCTCCATCATCCACTGCATCGAGTTGCAGGTGGGTCGTGGTGCGCAGGTGGTGCGTTCTGCTGGAACCTCTGCAACGCTGCTGGCACGTGAAGGCACGTACGCGCAAGTTCGTATGCGCTCGGGTGAAGTTCGCAAGATCCACATCGACTGCCGCGCCACGATCGGCCAGGTCGCCAACGAAGAGCACAGCTTGCGCCAATTGGGCAAGGCCGGTGTGAAGCGCTGGATGGGTATCCGCCCAACGGTTCGCGGAACAGTTATGAACCCGATCGACCACCCGCACGGCGGTGGCGAGGGCAAGACCGGCGAAGGCCGCCATCCTGTCGATCCTTGGGGTAATTTGACCAAGGGCTACCGTACCCGTAACAACAAGCGCACGCAGGTCATGATCGTGTCGCGTCGCAAGAAGTAAAGGGGCTGGATAAATGACTCGTTCTCTGAAAAAAGGTCCCTTCGTGGACCACCACCTGATCGCCAAGACTGAAAAAGCCGTGGCGACCAAGGATAAAAAGCCCATCAAAACCTGGTCACGCCGCTCCATGATCCTGCCCGATTTCATCGGACTGACGATTGCGGTGCACAACGGAAAGCAGCATGTGCCGGTGTACATCACCGACCAGATGGTGGGCCATAAATTGGGTGAGTTCGCGCTGACACGAACTTTCAAAGGCCACCCTGCGGACAAAAAAGTCCAGAAGAAATGAGGAAGTGACCATGGAAACTCGTGCAACTCTTCGTGGCGTTCGCCTCTCGGTCGACAAAGGCCGTTTGGTAGCCGATCTCATTCGCGGCAAGAAAGTCGATCAAGCGCTCAACATTTTGCAATTCACGCAAAAGAAGGCCGCAGTCATCATCAAGAAGGTTCTGGAGTCGGCGATTGCCAACGCCGAACACAACGACGGTGCTGATATCGACGAATTGAAGGTTAAGACTATCTTCGTCGAGCAAGGTGCCTCGCTGCGCCGCTTTACTGCCCGAGCCAAAGGCCGTGGTAACCAAATTCGCAAACCTACCTGCCACGTGTACGTGACAGTCGGCAACTGATAGAGGCTAGGAAACTATGGGTCAAAAAATCCACCCCACAGGCTTTCGTCTGTCGATCAGCCGCAACTGGTCTTCGCGCTGGTATGCGAGCAACCGTGATTTCGCCGGCATGTTGGCCGAAGACATCAAGGTGCGCGAGTACCTCAAAGAAAAGCTCAAGAGCGCATCCGTTTCCCGCATCCTGATCGAGCGTCCTGCCAAAAATGCCCGCGTCACCATTTACTCGGCCCGCCCCGGCGTGGTCATCGGTAAAAAAGGTGAAGACATTGAGAACTTGAAGCGCGAGCTGAGCAAGCAGCTCGGCGTTCCGGTCGCGGTGAATATCGAAGAGGTGCGCAAGCCTGAGATCGATGCCAAGCTGATCGCCGACAGCATCACCCAGCAACTTGAAAAGCGGATCATGTTCCGCCGCGCCATGAAGCGCGCCATGCAAAACGCGATGCGCTTGGGTGCCCTGGGCATCAAGATCATGTCTGCTGGTCGCCTGAACGGTATCGAGATTGCTCGTACCGAGTGGTACCGCGAAGGCCGTGTGCCACTGCACACCCTGCGCGCTGACATCGACTACGGCACGTCCGAAGCCAAAACAACCTACGGCATCATTGGCGTGAAAGTCTGGGTGTACAAGGGTGATACCTTGGGCCGTAACGACCTGCCTGCTGCCACCGACGCCAAGGGCGATGACGAGCGCCGCGCCCGGGCTCCTCGTCGCGATGCGCGCCCTGCCGGGGACCGTCCGCCCGCACGTCCTGCCCGCCGTGTGGAAGGCGCCGTTGGCGCTCCGAGCGACGGCAGCGACAAGGCTGTGGCCGGAGTCGATACCGATAAACCCGTGGTGAAGCGCGTCCGCAAAGTCGCCGCACCTGCTGACGCGGCTCCCGCGGCAGCCAAAGGAGAATAAGCATGCTACAACCCGCTCGCCGCAAATACCGCAAAGAGCAAAAAGGCCGTAACACGGGCATTGCCACACGTGGCAGCTCGGTCGCCTTTGGTGACTTTGGTCTCAAGTGCACGGACCGCGGTCGTTTGACTGCGCGCCAGATCGAGTCAGCTCGCCGCGCCATTTCGCGCCACGTCAAGCGCGGTGGCCGCATTTGGATTCGCGTGTTTCCTGACAAGCCGATTTCCCAAAAGCCCGCTGAGGTGCGTATGGGTAACGGCAAAGGAAATCCCGAGTACTACGTGGCTGAAATCCAGCCTGGAAAAATCGTGTTCGAAATTGTGGGTGTTCCAGAAGCTTTGGCGCGTGAGGCCTTCCGCCTGGCTGCCGCCAAGCTGCCATTGCGCACCACATTCGTGGCCCGCATGATCGGCCAGTAATCGCCAGGAGAATCTTATGAACGCCGCTGAACTCCGCCAAAAAGATGTTCCTGCTTTGCAGGAAGAAATCAAAGCTTTGCAACGCGCCCATTTCGGGCTGCGCATGCAGAAAGCCACGCAACAAATCACCAACACCACTTCGCTGCGCCTGGCGCGGCGTGCGGTTGCCCGCGCCAAGACCATTCTTGTGCAAAAGCAACGCGGTGCAACCCCCTCGAAATAAGGAGCGACCGTGACGGAAGCCAAGAAATCACTCAAGCGCACCTTGATCGGCAAGGTGGTCAGCGACAAGCGCTCCAAGACAGTCACTGTGCTGATTGAGCGCCGTGTCAAGCACGAGTTGTACGGCAAAATTGTCGGCAAATCGAGCAAGTACCACGCCCATGATGAAACCGGTCAGTACAAAACCGGTGACATGATCGAAATCACCGAAAGCCGTCCGATATCGAAAACCAAAAATTGGGTCGCCACCCGTTTGGTCGAGAAGGCCAGCGCGGTATAGGTCTATTGAAGGTCCCCAAGGCCTTTTTTCATGAAGCGGCTCACCATGTGGGCCGTTTTCCGTTTAACCACCCTTAGCTATTTTTAGGAGCCAGCATGATCAAAGTCGGTGACACCATTCCCCATTCCACCTTGTACGAATATTCAGAAGTCGAAGGCGAAGGCTGCAGCATTGGCCCCAACGCGGTCGATGTCGCCAAAGCCGTTGCCGGCAAGACCATCGCCATCTTTGCGCTGCCCGGCGCTTTCACGCCCACCTGCTCGGCCAAGCACGTACCCGGCTATGTGGAGCATGCGGCTGCGTTTACGGCCGCTGGTGTGGACGAGATCTGGTGCCTCAGCGTGAACGATGCTTTCGTGATGGGTGCTTGGGCTCGCGACCAGAAGACCAATGGCAAAGTCCGCATGCTCGCCGATGGCAGCGCAGATTTCGCCAAGGGCACCGGCTTGACGCTGGACTTGACCGCGCGGGGCATGGGCCTACGCAGTGACCGTTACTCCATGCTGGTGAAAAACGGCAAAGTCGCCAGCCTCAATGTCGAAGCCCCCGGCAAGTTCGAGGTCAGCGACGCAGCAACGCTGCTGGCGCAAGCGCGCGGCTGAGCAAGCGGTCCGACTAGCCGCCTTCGGTGCGGCTAGAGCGTGGCCATCAGGTAATGCGCGCCCGGGATGGGGTTGAAGTAATAGGGCGGAATTTCTTTGAAGCCCAGTCCCTGGTACAGCGCTCGGGCGGCTTCCATGTCGCTCAGCGTATCGAGCAGCACATGCTTGTAGCCGTGCATGCGCGCACGGTCCAGGGCGCGTTCGGTCAGCATCAAGCCCAGGTTTTGTTGCCGCATGGCCGGGCGCACATAAAGGCGACGCAGTTCGCAGGCGTTAGGGTAGTCCGTGCCATCCAAGGGAGCCAGTGCGCAGCATCCGGACCAGACGCCTTGCACCTGCGCCATCCAAAAACCGCCCCGCGCAGCAGCGTATCCGCCGGGCAGCGTCGCTAGTTCCTGTTCGATGTTCAAAAACGCGGCGTCGATTTGCAGACTGTGCAGGTATTCCTGTAGCAGGCTGCGGGCCTGCCCCCACTCGACCGCATGAGACGGCTCCAGGATTTCCCGTTGGTCTGCGATCCCACCCCCTCGCGTTGTCACCATGTTGCGCGGTTCCGCTTGCGGCTTTGGGGATCGGCTTCGCTGCGAATCGGATCAATCACATGCTTGCGCATAAATGGGCGGGCCGGGGCCGGGTGGATAGGAGAAAAAGCGTACCACAGCCCCCACCAGGGGAAACTGGGGAAATCCCGCCTCACACCTCGTTGAGCAATTTTTCTATGCTTTTTGCCAGTGCCGCAAAGTCCGGCGCTCCGACAAAACGCTGGACGATTTCGCCCTTTCGGTTGACCAAAAAGCTGGTCGGCGTTGCCTCCACGCCGCCCCAGGCGCGGGCGACAGCGCCGGTGTTGTCGATGACCACATCAAAGGGCAGTTGCCGGCTTTCGCTGTAGTGGATGACCGAGGCCGGCGGGTCGTACACCATTGCCACCGCAACGGTTGCAAAGCCCTGACCCTGGTAAGTGTTGAACAGTTCCACCATCTGCGGCATCTCGGCGATGCACACACTGCAGCTGGTCGCCCAGAAGTTCACCAGAGTCACCCGGCCCGCAACCGCCGCGCCGGCGCGGGTGCTGCCATCGAGCAGCACCACGGTGGTGGCGGGTGCCTTGTCGATGCGCAGGCCGAACCACAGCCCCCCGACCAGCGCGAGGGCCAGCGTGAGGGCGATTGAAGCAGCGCGTCGTGGGAATGGCATCGAATACAGTGCGGGGGTGAGAGCCTTGCGTGACCCTAGCCTGCAATTGTGCGCCAAGCTGCGCCGTGGGGGGCGTGCCGTCACCGTGTTGGCGTTAATCGCCATGCTGGTGCTCAGTGCCTGTAGTCCGGCGCTGGATTGGCGCACGGTGGAGTTGGAAGGCCTGCGCACCGTGTTGCCATGTAAGCCGGATCGTGCTGCGCGCGACGTCGTTCTCGGCGAACTGCCCGTTCGGATGTCGATGGCCGGTTGCGAAGCCCAGGGCGCTTTGTTTGCCATCAGCCAGGTGGCTGTACCCGCCGGCACCGACGCCGCTGATTTGGAGCAGGCCTGGCGTAGCGCCGCGCTGGCGCAAATGCAAGCCAGCCACAGCGAAATCTTGACGCTAGCGCAAAGACCTCAGTCCCCGACCGTGCGCCTGACCCGCGCCATTGGCCTGCGCCCTGACGGCAGCCCGGTACAGGCAAGCTTGGCTTGGATCACCCACAAGGGTTCGGTTTATCACCTTGCGGTCTACGCCAAGGCCCTGGACGCCACGTTGACCGAACCGCTGTTGGGCGACCTGCAATGGCGCTGATCCGTGGCTGAAGCCCCAGGGCTGGCCCGCGCGCCAGACACGCTCTCACCCGAGGCGCAGAAAGTGCCCGCCATCCCCTTGTTTGTGGCCTTTGCGTCGGCGTATTTTTTATCTGCGCTGATCCGCGCCATCACCGCCACGCTGGCACCTACGCTGGTGCGGGAGTTCGCGTTGACCGCGTCGGACCTGGGTCTGCTGTCCGGGGGTTACTTTTTCGGCTTTTCGATGACCCAGTTGCCGCTCGGTACATGGTTGGATCGCTTTGGCCCGAAGCGGGTATTGTTGGCGTTCTTGAGTATTGCTGTGATCGGTTGCTTGTGTTTTGCCGCAGCCGACTCGTTTTGGACCTTGTGCGCCGCGCGTGTCGCCTGCGGTGTGGGCCTAAGCGCTTGTCTGATGGCCCCCTTGACCGCCTATCGCCGCTGGTACCGCCCCGATAACCTGCAGCGCGCCAGCTCCTGGATGCTGATGACCGGCTCGCTCGGTTTTGTCGCTTCCACCTTGCCGGTGCAATGGCTTATGCCGGTGATGGGCTGGCGCGGCATCTTCGGCTCCTTGGCCGCGCTGCTGTTACTGGCTATTGCAGCAGTGGCCTGGGTGGTGCCACGCTGGTCTGCGCCCACCGTCTCCGCGCCGCCGGACGGCGCGCCGGGCCAGCGGCCAGGCGCTTATGCGACCGTGTTCCGCCATCCCTATTTCCGCAGTTTGACGCCCTTCGGTTTTTTTGCGTACGGCGGTATGGTCGCCATGCAAACCCTGTGGGCGGCGCGCTGGCTAAGCACGGTTGCGGGCTACACCCCCGAGGAGGCGGCCACGGGTATGTTCTGGCTCAACGTCGGCATGATGGCCGCCTTTTTGGGCTGGGGCGCAGCCTCGCCCTGGTTGGCACGCCGGGGCTGGAGCAGTCATGTGTTGATGGTGCGGCTGATGCCGGTCAGTTTGCTGGTCTTGCTAGCCATTGTGCTGGGTGGCCCCGTCTTTGGAGAGTCCAGCGCCTGGATGTGGACCGCTTACTGCGTGTGCGCGTCGGTGGTCACCTTGTCGCAGCCTGCGGTGGGTCTTGCCTTTCCGGCCCACCTGGCCGGGCGGGCTTTGTCGGCCTTTAACCTGGTCATTTTTTCGGGTGTGTTCACCGTGCAATGGGGCTTGGGTCTGGTGATTGATGCGCTGCTGGCCGCAGGCTTTTCGGTGCATGGCGCATACCAGGGTGCGTTCGCCGTGTCGGGAATCTGCAGCCTCTTGGCATATGGTTTTTTTCTGGCGGTGAAGAAGTCATAATTCCGGCTCACACGAGGAACAAACCAATGAACGTGGGAATTTTGCTGGTTGCGCACGCCCCACTTGCCAGCGCTTTGCGCAGCTGCGCGTTGCATGTCTTCCCTGATGCTGCGTCGGACATTGCGGCGCTGGACGTCGCGTCCGATGACCCGTCCGGCGACATCTGCCAGGCTATTGCGGCTTTGCGCGCGCAGTGGCCCGACCAGGAGTGTCTGGTTTTGGTGGATGTGGCCGGTGCCACACCCTGCAATCTGGCGCGCCAGGCGCCGATGTCTGGCCTCGACACCCCGCTACCGCCCTCGGTACTGCTGGCCGGGGTCAATCTGCCTATGCTGCTGCGCGTGATCAATTACCGCCACGAGCCCATGAACACCCTGGTGGCGCGGGCGCTCGCCGGTGGTACGCAAGGCATGCTGCAGCTGGCCTTGGCCAGCGAAACCCAACCCACCGCCTGAATGACTCGCTGACCCTATGCCCGCAGCTACCACCACCATCATCAACAAACTGGGCCTGCACGCCCGGGCCTCGGCCAAACTGACCAAGTTGGCTGGCAGCTTTGCCAGCGAGGTATGGATCACCCGGGGCGAGCGTCGGGTCAATGGCAAAAGCATCATGGGCGTGATGATGTTGGCCGCGGGTATTGGCTCGGAAGTGCAGCTGGAGACAGAAGGGCCCGATGCCGATCAGGCACTGGCCGGGCTGCTCGCCTTGATTGCCGACAAGTTCGGCGAAGGCGAATAAGGTCTTAGCCAGCCACAGGAGCGATTGGACATGGCTTTTTCCATTCACGGTTTGGCAGTGTCGCGCGGCGTGGTCATGGGCCGCGCGGTGCTGGTGGGCTCCAGCCGCAGAGACGTGGCCCACTATTTCGTCGCGCCCGAGCAGGTGGCCGGCGAAATTGACCGGGTGCGCCAGGGCCGCAATGCGGTGATTGAGGAAATCACCCGCTTGCAAGCCAGCGTCCAGCAACTCGGACCCAAAGACGCGCCGCAGGAATTGAGTGCCCTGCTGGATGTGCACTTGATGCTGCTCAAAGACGAAGCCTTGGGCCACGGCGTCAAAGAGTGGATCAGCGAGCGCTTCTACAACGCGGAGTGGGCGGTGACGGCCCAACTCGAGGTGCTGTCACGCACCTTTGACGAGATGGAAGACCCGTATTTGCGGGATCGCAAAGCAGATCTGGAACAGATTGTGGAGCGGGTGCTACGTGCCATGCAAAGCACGGCCAACCCAGCTGGTTTGCGCCTGCAAGACCGGCGGCGCAAACCGCACAAAACCGATACCGAAACCGGCGCGGCTACAGAAGAATCTCTGGTCCTGGTGGCGCATGACTTGTCGCCTGCGGACATGCTGCTGTTCAAAAACAGCGCCTTCTCGGGTTTTGTGACCGATGTGGGCGGCAAGACATCGCACACCGCCATCGTGGCCCGCAGCCTGGACATTCCGGCTGTGGTCGGTGCGCGCACGGCCAGCCAGCTGGTGCGCCAGGACGACTGGGTCATCATCGACGGCGACGCCGGACTGGTCATCGTCGACCCGTCCCCGGCGATACGCGCCGAATATGCGCACAAGCAGGCGCAGGGCCTGGCCGAGCGCGCCCGCCTGGCGCGCCTGCTGCACACGCCCGCGCGCACGCTCGATGGTGAGGTGATCGAGCTGATGGCCAATATCGAGGTGCCCGAGGATGTGCCAGGGGCCTTGGCTTGCGGCGCGGTGGGGGTCGGACTGTTCCGCAGTGAATTTTTGTTCATGGGCCGTCACGGTAATTTGCCCGATGAGGAGGAGCAATTCGCCGCCTACCGCCGCGCAGTGGAGGATATGCGCGGGCTGCCCGTGACCATCCGCACGGTTGACATTGGCGCTGATAAACCCCTAGATGGCTCACAACATGATGACGCGCACCTGAATCCTGCGCTGGGCCTGCGGGCCATCCGCTGGAGCTTGTCCGAACCGGCCATGTTCACCACCCAGTTGCGCGCCATCCTGCGCGCGGCGGCCTTCGGGCAAGTCCATTTGTTGGTGCCTATGCTGGCGCATGAGTCCCAAATCCACCAGACGCTGGCCCACCTGGAGCGGGCCCGCGCCAGTTTGGACCGCCGAGGCGTGGCCTACGGAGCGGTGCAAATCGGCGCCATGATTGAAATTCCCGCCGCGGCGCTGAACCTGCGTCCCTTCCTCACGCACTTTGACTTTTTGTCGGTGGGGACCAACGACCTGATCCAGTACACCCTGGCGGTGGACCGCACGGATGAATCAGTCGCCCATTTGTATGAGCCGCTGCATCCGGCGGTTTTGCGGCTGGTAGCGGACACGATTGGACAGGCCCGTAGAAAAGGCAAGGGCGTGGCGGTATGCGGTGAGATGGCTGGCGATGTGGCAATGACCCACCTTTTGCTGGGCTTGGGTTTGCGCAGTTTTTCCATGCACCCCTCGCGCATCCTGTCGGTCAAAGAAGAAGTCTTGCGCGCCGATACCCGGGTGCTGGCTCCCTGGGCGGCGGGCGTGGTTGCTGCCGATCAACCCGAGCAGGCGATTCTGTTGCGCTGAACCGGGCCTGGCTGCTGCTGTCAGCGGTCGCGCTGTGCGCTGCCGAAGTAGTGGCGGCGCCAGAAATACCAGGCCAGGCCGCACGCGATCAACAGCATGAATAAGCTGGCCCAGACCAGGCTGTGCGCACCGTGCAGCATGTCAAACGTCTCAAAGTTCATGCCGAAGTAGCCGGTGATCAGGTTCAGCGGCAAAAAGATGGCCGTTACCGCCGTCAGGGTTTTCATGACGTCATTGGCGCGGTTGCTCTGCAGGTTGAAGTGCATCTGAACTGCCGTTTCCGCGCTGCGCTCCAAGCGGTCCACGTGGTGCACCACGCGTTCGATGTGTTCCAGCAGATCGCGGCTGCGCACCCGCAGCATCTCCAGATCTTTGGGCCGGAAGGTGTCATCGGCTTGCCAGGTGTCCAGCGCCTCCAGCCAGTCTTGGATGGTGGCGCGCTGGTCTTCGCACACCTCGTCCAAGTAATGCAGGGTCAAGCGCGAATCCAGCAGGGCACTCCAGTTGTTGAAGCGGGTGCGCGGGTTGAGTAGCTCGCTTTGCCAGTGGTCCAGCTGGCGCGTCAGCTCGCGGCGTAAATCCAGATAGCTGTCCACGATCGTGTTGAGCATCCGCAGCATCAAATCGGCAGGGTTGCCTGGCAATCGGTGAGCCGAGAGCCCCGGCACCACCGGCGCTGTGTTGAGCAGCTTGGCGGCGAAGCTGTCGCGCACCGCGCAGTCGGCCGGGTGCACCGACAGCACAACCCGATCCAGCACTACAAATGCCACCGGGCTGGTGTCGATGCGGCGCAGGATAGGCGGGCCGCCTGTCGAGCCGGTGCGGTGCAGCAATTCGCCCGGTTGGCTGATGTCGGTCTCCGACTTGCCACGCGCCAGGCGGCGGAAAACGAGCAGGTCGTAGTCGGATGTGAAATCGAAATGCGAGGGCAGCTGGTTGTTCAGCAGCTCGGTCATGTGCAAGTCATACAACTGCACCCCGCACAGGGACTGCAGCAGACTTTGTACCTCGTACTGCAGCACCTCAAATTCGCGGCGCGAGAACGACAGCCACAAAAAGCCTTCCGGCGGAAGCGCCTGCGGCAGGGTGTCACTCTCGGTCAAGCCCTGTGGCGCGACGATGAAATTGCGCATGGCGTCCTCCGGTCAGGGTATTCCGCAGACGATGACGCCGGGGTCATTCATGGCCACCGCAAGGCCGTCTTTGGCGGGTCCTACCCGCATCGCCAACGGCAAGTCCACGCCGTTTTTCACGGCCAAAATTTCGCCCATGATGCTCACTGCGATTTCCGGTGGCGTTTTGCTGGCGATGTACAAGCCAATCGGGCCGCGCAGGCGTTGCAGCGATTCGGCGGTCTCATCGAAGTGTTCAATCATGCGTTGCTGGCGCGCCTCGTTGTTGCGCCGCGAACCAATGGCGCCAATGTAGAAAGCCTCGGTTTTCATCGCCTCCAGGAGCGCCAAATCGTCGAGCTTAGGGTCGTGGGTGAGCGCCACCACGCACGTGCGGCGGTCGGGCCGCATGTCGATCACCACGTCGTCGGGCATTTCGGTGCGCATAGTCACTCCCCCCAGCGCCCAGCTGCCGCGGTATTCCTCGCGCGGGTCGCATACCGTGACCGCAAAACCGCAAAAAATGGCCATGGTGGCCAGGCATTCGGTCAGCGGCCCGGCACCGATCAGCAACATCCGGAATTCGGGGCCGAACGTGTTGACCACGTGCGTGTCCGTGGCATGGCAATCGGCGGCGACGCTGCAAGCCTGCAGTTGCGCATGGCCATCGAGGAGCTGGACGCTGCGCTGCACCAGGCTGCCCGCGTCGAGCTGGGACACCAAAGTGGCCAGGCTCTGCGCATTGGGGTCAAATTCCAGCAGCAGCTCCAGCGTGCCGCCACAGGGCAGGCCAAAGCGGTGGGCTTCGTCGGCGCTGATGCCGTATTTCACCCACTCCGGTGGCCCGTTGGGCAGGCTGCGCGCGATACCGGGCGCGTAGGCCTGGGTGAAGCGGTGAATCAGGTCGTCTTCAATGCAGCCGCCAGAGACCGAGCCCACCACCGCGCCGTCTTCGCACAAAGCCATGATGGAGCCTACCGGCCGTGGCGACGAACCCCAGGTCCGTACCACCGTTGCCAGCAGCGCATGTTTTCCCGCAACGCGCCAGTCGCGCAAGGTGCGCAAAACCATGACGTCCAGGTTTTCCATCTCAGTCCGTTGCGCTAAAGCCGCCTGCCCGTCTTTGGCGCAGCTGGAAGAACAGCCGGTACAAGCCCACGCTGACCACCATGCCCCAGGTCATGCCGACAAACATGCCACCCAACATGCCCGCCACCGTGGAGCCGGAGGACTGGGTCTGTACCCGTACCAGCCAGAGTGCTCCCAATGTCATGCCGATCAGCATCCATCCCGAGCACATGACATTTTGTGCAAACAGCGAGCAGAGGTAACGTCCGCAATGCGGGCGCAGCACGCGCAGGCTGGGGATCGCCAGCAAGCCGCCAGCCAGCATGCCCAGATGCATACCGGGTAAATACGCCACGTGCAGCCAAAAACTGTCGTACAGGGTCAGTGATGCAGATTGGGAGCACAAGCTGGCCAGCCTGTCCGCGCCGCCATCCAGCACATCCCACAGCAGCCCCAGCAGCATGCCGCCAAAACCCAGGGACAACATCACGTGCGGGGGTGATAGTCCGGCGCGCTGCGGTCGTACCGCCGCCAGCGCCGCGCAACCCAAACCCACCAGCAATACCGCGGTACCGATCAAGACGCCCTGAACGCCCGGCACCATGCGGTCGACCCGGCTGATCCACAGCAGCGTCAGGGCGACCAATAGCACCAGCAGCGCTGGTGTGGTGGAGGCCGAACCGATGCTGCGGGCAATCCAGTGGGCTTGAGTAGGCGTCTGCATAGGTTCGCCAGTATCCACCATGGCGCACCCACACACCGACCCGGGGGACTTCCATTTTTCGCAAGTTGCCCTGCAAACAGGCCCACCAAAAGTGGAATAGGGCCGGTAGCTGAAAATTTATACAAATTTTTATGAGCTGCCGGGGGCGCATTGGGGTGAGTCCTAGTATCCGAGACACCAAACTCGCTTAGAGTCGCCCCTACTCGGTGGCCGATTCGCCCTGGGTCCGACAAACATTTGAGGAGCTGCCGTGATTCCACCCGCATTCGATTACCACGCACCGCGTACCGTGGGCGAGGCCATTGCCCTGCTGTCATCCCTGGGCGACGACGCCAAGTTGCTTGCCGGCGGCCACAGCTTGCTGCCGATGATGAAGCTGCGTTTTGCCCAGCCCGGTGTGCTGATTGACATCAACCGCATTCCCGAGCTGCGCGGCATCAGCGAAACCGGCGGCGTGATCCGCATCGGCGCGATGACCTCCGAGAACGAGCTGATCGCCTCCCCCCTGCTGCAAAAACACCTGCCTCTGCTGGTTGAGGCCGCGCTGTTGATCGCTGACCCCCAAGTGCGCAACCGCGGCACCATTGGCGGCGATATCGCCCACGGCGACCCCGGCAACGACCATCCTGCCATTGCCATGGCGCTGGACGCCACCTTTGAGCTGCAAGGCCCCAAGGGCACGCGCCAGGTCAAGGCGGTGGACTTTTTCCACGGCACCTACATGACCGCCCTGGCGGAAGACGAAATCCTCACCGCCATCCTCGTTGCGCCCTTCGCAGCCGGTACCGGCTACGCCTACCAGAAGCTCAAGCGCAAAACCGGCGACTGGGCCACCGCCGGCGCGGCTGTGATCCTGCGCATGTCGGGCGGCGTCGTCAGCCATGCCAGCATCGGCTTGACCAACGTCGCACCCACCGCTTTGCGCGCCAGTGCTGCGGAAGCGGCGCTAATTGGCCACGCCCTGACCGAGGCCACGATCAGCCTGGCCGCGTCGGCCGTGCGCTCGATTTGTGACCCGGCCGAAGACCTGCGCGGCGATGTGGAATACAAAACCGCGATGGCCGCCGAAATGACCAAGCGCGCCATCCGCGCTGCCGCCGCGCGCTGTGCCTGAAAAAACCTGAAACTGAACTTGAGCACCACACCATGAGCAAAAAAATCGTATCCATGAAGGTCAACGGCAAAACCGTTGAAGAGGCCGTCGAGCCGCGCACCCTGTTAGTTCACTTCCTGCGTGAAAAAATGAATCTCACCGGCGCGCACATCGGCTGCGAAACCAGCCACTGCGGTGCCTGCACCGTAGACATTGACGGCCAGTCGGTGAAAGCCTGCACCCACTTGACCGTGCAATGCGACGGCAGCGAAGTCAAAACCGTTGAAGGCTTGGCTAACGGCGGCGTGTTGCACGCCCTGCAAGACGGCTTTTACAAAGAGCACGGCCTGCAATGCGGTTTCTGCACTCCGGGCATGCTGATGCGCGCTTACCGCCTGCTGCAAGACAACCCCAACCCCACCGAACAAGAAGTACGCGTGGGCATGTCGGGCAATTTGTGCCGCTGCACCGGTTACCAAAACATCGTCAAAGCCGTCTTGCACGCGGCCGCCACGCTCCAACAATCCCAAGCCGTTGCGGCTTGATAGCCCACGAAGGAGACTCTGATGAACGCACCCCTGAGTGACCGCGAAAAAGCCCTGATGGGCATGGGCGAAGCCCGCCTGCGCAAGGAAGACGCCCGCTTTATCCAAGGCAAGGGCAATTACGTTGATGACATCAAACTGCCCGGCATGGTGCACATGGACATCGTGCGCGC
>Ga0214921_10006220_pt1 | contig 16450 bp, 17 predicted proteins | sample LL1505_MetaG_FD_177992 | JGI IMG/M metagenome (GOLD analysis project Ga0214921, IMG submission 177992) | Freshwater microbial communities from Lake Lanier, Atlanta, Georgia, United States - LL-1505 | ecosystem: Environmental > Aquatic > Freshwater > Lake | place: USA: Georgia | collected...
ATGGCAATGCCGAAGGCGCCTATGGCTCCAACGTCAACAACCTGGTGGAGAGCAGTCGCTGGAGCGATGAGGGTGAACTGGCCGAGACCTACAAGCGCCGCAAGGGCTTTGCCTACGGCCGCACCGGCCGCGCGGTGCAGCACACCGCCTTGCTCACCAGCGCCTTGGCCGACGTGCAGCTCACCTACCAAAACCTGGACTCTGTGGAGCTCGGCGTCACCACGGTCGACAACTACTTTGACACGCTGGGCGGCATCACCCAGGCCGTGAAGGTGGCCCAGGGCGGCAAGACGCCTCCGGTGTATATCGGCGACCAAACCCGGGGAGAGGCGTCGGTACGCTCCTTGAAAGAGCAAGTGGCGCTGGAAACCCGCACCCGCATGCTCAACCCCAAATGGTTCGAAACCATGCTGGAACACGGCTACGAAGGCGTGCGCCAGATCGAATCGCACGTCACCAACACCATGGGCTGGTCGGCCACCACCGGCCAGGTGCAGCCCTGGGTTTACCAGCAGCTGACCGAGACCTTCATGCTGGACCCTGCCATGCGCGAGCGTCTGGCCCAGCTGAACCCCACCGCGTCGGCGCGTGTGGCGAACCGATTGATTGAAGCATCCGAGCGCAATTTTTGGCAACCGGATGCCCCCACGCTGGACGCCTTGCGGCGCGCCGGAGAAGAGCTAGAGGACCGCCTTGAAGGCGTCTACGAAGGAGCATCTGCATGAACGTTGAAACCCTGCCTTTCCCCACTGTACGGCGTTCTCTGCCCCGCTTGGACGGCGACGGTAGCGTGCAAGTGCAGCTGGACCCCAACCTCAAAATTGGCAACGCCAAGGTGTTTGCCATTTACGGCAAAGGGGGTATCGGCAAAAGCACCACCAGCAGCAACCTGTCCGCAGCGTTTTCCAAGCTCGGCAAGCGGGTGTTGCAAATCGGCTGCGACCCCAAGCACGACAGCACCTTTACCCTGACCAAGAAGATGCTGCCCACGGTGATTGACGTGCTCGAGACGGTGGACTTCCACGCCGAGGAGCTACGGGTCGAAGATTTTGTGTTCCCGGGCTACAACGGTGTCATGTGCGTTGAAGCAGGCGGGCCCCCGGCGGGCACCGGCTGCGGCGGCTATGTGGTGGGCCAGACGGTAAAGCTGCTCAAGGAGCACCACCTGCTCGAGGACACCGATGTGGTGATTTTTGATGTGCTGGGCGACGTGGTGTGCGGCGGCTTTGCGGCCCCGCTGCAGCACGCCGACAAGGCGTTGATCGTGACCGCCAACGACTTCGATTCGATTTTCGCCATGAACCGCATCGTGCAGGCGATCGGGGCCAAGGCCAAAAACTACAACGTGCGGCTGGGCGGCGTGATCGCCAACCGCAGTGCGGCTACTGACCAGATCGACAAGTACAACGACAAGATCGGTCTGAAATTAGCGGCACATTTCCCGGACCTGGATGTGATTCGTCGCAGCCGCCTGAAGAAATCCACGCTGTTCGAGATGGAGCATTCGCCCGAACTCGAAGCGGTGCAAAACGAATACCTGCGCCTGGCCGCCACGCTGTGGCTGGGAGGAGAGTCTTTTTCTGCGGTCCCGATGAAAGACCGCGACATTTTCGACCTGCTGGGTTTTGACTGAAAGGCGCCTACCATGAGCGACATCACCTACCAGGAACGCCGGGGTCAGATCGAAAACTATTTCGATCGCACTGCCGCGGCCGCCTGGGCCAAGCTGACGTCGGATGCACCCGTCGGCCGCATTCGCGCTAGCGTGCGCGCGGGGCGCGACCAGATGCGTGCCACCTTGCTGTCGTGGCTGCCCTCCGATTTGAACGGCGCGCGCATTTTGGACGCGGGGTGCGGTACTGGCGCCCTGGCCGTCGAAGCCGCGCGCCGGGGCGCCGAGGTGGTGGGGATTGACCTGTCCCCTACGCTGGTGGACCTGGCACGTACCCGGCTGCCCGCCGATGTCGCACACCGGATCGACCTGCGCAGCGGCGACATGCTTGACCCCCGCTTGGGCACGTTTGACCACGTGGTGGCGATGGACTCCATCATCCACTACCAGACCGAAGACGCGGTCGCCGCGCTGGCCCAGTTGGCCGAGCGCACCACCTGCTCCATGGTGTTTACTTTTGCGCCACGCACACCTCTGCTGGCCGCCATGATTTCGGTGGGCCGCCTGTTCCCGCGCGGCGATCGGGCGCCGTGGCTGGAGCCCATGGCCGAAGAAAAAATTGCCGCGCTAATGGCCACCACCCCGGCGCTCAACGCCTGGCAGTGTGGCCGGAGCCAGCGCATCTCCAGCGGCTTTTACAAGTCGCAGGCCATGGAGTGGAGCCGGTAATGCGGGCCAACACCTTTAGCAAGTTCGCGCGCAAACTGCCCGCCAGTTGGCTGCCGTTTGCCGACGTGGCCAGCCCGGGCCTGCCCCTGGCACGGCTGCTGCGCCTGTCCTTGTTCAAGGTGACGATGGGGATGACCACGGCCTTGCTGATCGGCACACTGAACCGCGTGATGATTGTCGAACTCGGAGTCTCCGCCTGGCTGGTGTCCATGATGCTCGCCCTGCCGCTGCTGGTGGCTCCGTTTCGGGCGGTGACCGGATACCAGTCTGACGTGCACCGTTCGGCCTTCGGTTGGAAGCGGGTGCCGTTTATGTGGGGCGGCACGTTGATTCAGTTTTTTGGACTCGCGGTGATGCCTTTTGCGCTGCTGGTGCTGTCTGGCGGCGGGCAGATTGCCACGCCGGATTGGGTCGGCCAGGGCGCGGCGGCGATTGCTTTCCTGATGGTGGGCGCGGGGCTCCAAACCTCCCAAACGGCGGGACTCGCCTTGGCCACCGACCAGGCCAGCGAAGACACGCGGCCGCGCGTGGTGGCGCTCATGTACGTGATGCTGCTGGCAGGCGCCGTGGGCGGCAGCCTGATCTTTAGCCTGTTGCTTGCGCACTTCACCCCTGAGCGCTTGGTGCAGGTCGTGCAGGGTTCGGCCCTGGTGGTGCTGGTGCTTAACTCCATCGCCTTGTGGAAGCAGGAGCCGCGCAACCCCCAGCGCGCAGCGGCCATGAAAACCCAGGTGCAGCCCAGCTTTCAGACCGTCTGGGCGCAGTTCATCGGCCTGCCGCACGCGCGGCGTTTTTTATGGGCGACGGCGCTGGGCACCATGGCCTTCAACATGCAGGACATTGTCTTGGAGCCCTATGGCGGCGAGATATTGCACTTAAGCGTGGGCGCCACCAGTGCCCTGACCGGCATGTTGGCGGGTGGCGGCTTACTCGGCTTTGTATTGGCCGGGCGCCAACTGGCGCGCGGCGTCGACCCTTTGCGCCTCGCGGCCTACGGGGCGCTGGCGGGTTTGCCGGCGTTCTCGGCGGTCATTTTTTCGGCGCCGCTGGAGGCCGGGTGGCTGTTCCGGGCCGGAGCTTTGGGTATCGGCTTTGGCGGCGGCCTGTTTGCCGTCGGAACCTTGTTTTGCGCCATGCGCATGGAAGGCGGCGGATTTGTCGGCCTCGCGCTGGGCGCCTGGGGGGCGGTGCAATCCACCGCCGCGGGCCTGGCGATGTTTTTTGGCGGCGCGCTGCGCGACGCCATCAGCAGCCTGAGCGCCTCCGGTCTGCTCGGACCCGCACTGGCCCCGCCGTCCACCAGTTACAGCGTGGTTTACCACGTCGAAATGTTGTTGCTGTTTTTCACCTTGGTGGCCATTGGGCCGCTGGTGCAACGCAACACCCGTTTCACTCCCCCCGTTTCACCACCGCTCGGGCAGCCCACGTTGTCCGCTTAAGTCCACCAGCCTTCCATTGATTGCCACTTACCAGGAGAAGCCCTTATGCAAACCGTTGGCTACATCACTTCCCACCTCGACCTTGCGCAGCTGCTGCTGTACGTGTTCTGGGTCTTTTTTGCCGGCCTGATTTATTACCTCGTGCTGGAAAACCACCGCGAGGGTTACCCCATGGAGTCCAGTAGTACCGGACGGGTGGTGGTCAAGGGTTGGCCGATTCCCGAGCCCAAGACTTTCAAGCTCGAGAATGGCCAATCGGTCACCGTGCCTGATTTGGCGCGCAAAGAGCCCCCCCTGCATGGGCGGTCCACCGGCTACGGCTCGGGTGCGCCAATGGAACCCCAAGGCGATCCAATGAAGGCCGCGATTGGCGCCGGTGCGTATTCGATGCGCCAGGATGTGCCCGAAATGACCTCGCACGGCACGCCCGTGATTCAACCCCTGCGTCTGGCCTCTGATTACAGCGTGGCACCGCAAGATGTTGATCCGCGCGGACTCCCGGTGATGGGCGGCGACGGCAAGCAAGGGGGCACCGTCAAGGACATCTGGATCGACTCCGCCGAAATGATGTTCCGCTACCTCGAGGTCGAAACGCAGACCAGTGCCGGCCTGCGCCACGTGCTGCTGCCGATTCCGTTTGCGCAGATCCGCCGCAACCAAGTCGAAGTGCACGCTATTTATGGCCGCCACTTTGCCGACGTGCCCCAACTGCGCAATGCCGACCAGGTCACCAAGCTCGAAGAAGAAATGATCACTGCCTACTTTGGTGGCGGCACGCTGTACGCGGATTCGCATCGCAGCCAACCCTTGATCTGAGCGCCCCTGACTGATTGTTGGAGATTTCCATGAGCACACACCAGCGTGGCCACGAGCATGAGTTTGAACCGCAGTTCGGCCTGCCCGAGCGCCTTCCGGCCAACGAACAAATTCTTTGGCAAGGTTCACCCAACGTGGCGACGCTGGCACGCAGTGCGTTTCACCTGAACAAGCTGGCGCTGTACTTCGCCTTGTTGCTGGTGGCCCGCGCTGCGCCGGAAGTCTCCGCCGGGGCGAGCGCCCTGGAGGTGTTGCTTTCCCTGAAGTGGCTCGCACCCGTGGCGCTCACCGGCCTGATGATCGTCTGGACCTTGGCTTGGCTAACCGCACGCACCACCGTGTACACCCTGACCAACAAGCGTGTCGTGATGCGTCTGGGCGTCGTTCTCACGGTCACTTTTAACCTGCCTCTGTCACGCATCGCCGCGGCCGATCTGCGGGCGCTGGCCGCCGGTCACGGCGATATCACCCTGGCGCTTAAGGGCGAGGACCGGATCGCCTGGGTCCACCTGTGGCCGAGCGTACGGCCATGGCGCATCGCGCAGCCCGAGCCCACCTTGCGGGCGATTCCTGCTGCGGCTGCAGTCGCGATCCAGCTCAGCGGCGCGTGGTCTGCCATGAACGGACAAGCGGCCACCCCGGCCACACCCGTGCGTGTGCAAGCCAATGGCCCCGCACACGCGCTGCAAGCGAGCGCCTCATGAGTGCCAGCCTGTCTGCCCGCGCCGCCGGCCGCGCGCCCGACACCTTCCCCAAGTGGGTGCTGTACTGCGCCGGGGCCATCATTGCCTTTTCTCTGATTTCGGTGGGCTTGGTGCGCATCACCGGCAACGGCCCGGATCAGCGTGCCGCGGCTCCCACGTTGGAGCGCTCGCTGCGCTTTGAGGACCTGCCGGACCACGGCGTGCGCGTCGCTGACGGCTTAACCGGCCAGACCTTGACCGTGCTGTATGGCGAGCAGGGATTCGTGCGCGGTGCCTTGCGGGCCCTAAGCCGCGAGCGGCATGCGCGAGGCATCGGCTCAGCCCCACCGTTCAACCTGGTGGCCCGCACCGATGGCCGTGTCACGCTCATGGATCCAGCCACCGGTCAGCGCATTGACTTGGAATCATTTGGCCCGACCAACACCGCTGAATTTGCGCGCTTTCTGGCGCTGCAACCTGAATAACCCTGCCCTCCGGAGCCCCCCATGTCTGCCCCCATCGCCATTGACTCTTCCGCCAAAGCCTCGCAAAAAGCCGTTGAAAGCACCATGCTGAGCCCGCGCTTTTACACCACGGACTTTGCGGCGATGGACCGGCTAGACGTGTCTGCCATGCGCAGCGAATGGGACGCCATGATGGCCGAGTACGAGGGAGACAACAACCACGACCATTTCCAGCGGACACCCGAGTTTGGACAAGAAGTGGCCGAGCGTTTTTCGCAGGTCAGTCCCGAGATGCGCCAAGAGTTTTTGGAATTTCTGATCTCGTCACTGACCTCTGAGTTTTCAGGCTGCATTTTGTACAACGAGATTTTCAAGAACGTCGACAACCCCGACATCAAACAGCTCATGCGCTACATGGCACGTGACGAATCGCGCCATGCCAGCTTTCTGAACCAGTCGCTCAAAGACTTTGGTCTGGGTATTGATTTGGGTGACCTCAAGCGCACCAAGGCCTATACCTACTTCAAGCCCAAATACATTTTTTACGCCACTTACTTGTCGGAAAAGATTGGCTACGCGCGCTACATCACAATCTACCGCCAGCTCGAAAAAAATCCGGACAAACGCTTCCACCCCATCTTCAAGTGGTTCGAACGCTGGTGCAATGATGAGTTCCGCCACGGCGAGTCGTTTGCGCTGATCATGCGGGCCAACCCGCACCTCCTTCGCGGTGGCAATGTGTACTGGATCCGCTTTTTCTTGCTGGCGGTCTACGCCACCATGTATGTGCGCGACCACACCCGCCCCATGCTGCACCACGAAATGGGGCTGGAGTCCACCAGCTACGACTACACCGTGTTTCGCATCACCAACGAGATCACCAAGCAGGTGTTTCCGGTGAGCCTGGACATTGATCACCCGGCGTTCCGCGCGGGCTTGGCCCGCCTGTTTCATATTCAGACGCAGATGGATGCGGCCAAGGTCCAAGGCGGCGTCTGGGGAACGCTGCGCCGGGCAGGCTGGGCAGCGGCCGGCGTGGCAACCTTTGTGCGCCTGTATTTCCAACCGGTGCAGCACCACGCATTGCCTGAGCAAGTGCGCATGGCGCCCGCCTGGTAGCGCACCCTCGGCTGCGCCGCTAAGCCATGCCTGCAATGACTGACACCTCGATTGCCATTGGCTTCGCCATCTTCATCTGGTGGTTCAGCACAGGGATCGTGATCTTGCTGAACCGGATGTCGCGCACCGCCATCCGGCTGAGCCTGGTCTTGTCGTCCTTGCTGGGAGTGGCGGCCCTGGTGGGGCTCGGGCATACGGCCCAGCAAACCGGCGTCGCCGGGGCCTACTGCGCATTTACCTGCGCGCTCTTGGCCTGGGGTTGGAACGAGTTGAGCTTTTTGACCGGCTGGATTACCGGACCCCGCACCAGCGCCTTGCCTTTGGGTACCGTGGGCTGGCCTCGGTTTGTGGAGTCGTTTCGTGCCGTGTTATGGCACGAGTTGGGCATCTTGTTGGTGGGTCTGGCGATTGTGGCAATCACCTGGGACGCACCGAACCAAGTGGGCACCGGCACCTATTTGGTGCTGTGGACGATGCGCACCAGCGCCAAGCTGAACCTGTTTTTCGGCGTACGCAACCTGAGCGAAGAGTTTTTGCCGGCGCATCTGGCCTACCTGGAGAGTTTTTTTCGGCGGCGGCGCATCAACGCGTTTTTCTTCTTTGCGGTAGCGGCGGCCAGCGCTTGCCTTTTTGTCTTGGTGGCCGGAGCCCATGATGCCTTGAACAGCGCTGCCCATGCGGTGGGCTACGCACTGGTGGCCACCATGCTGGCACTGGCCATTCTTGAGCATTTGCTGCTGGTACTACCGCTGGACACCACCGCCCTATGGCGCTGGGCCATTCGAAATCGCACGCAGGCATGACTCCCCGGCGTCCCACTGGAACCTCATGACAAACTACTTCAAATCTGTTGACGGCGGGCCTGGCGGTCACGACGGCGGGTGGGCCGGGACACTGCCTGTCGCAACCGACCAGGATACGGCCCCTCTGGCGTTGGTGATCGGCACCGGCTTTGGCGGTCTGGCGGCGGCGATTCGCCTGAGTGTCAAGGGCTACCGGGTACAAATGCTTGAAAAGCTCGACGCGCCCGGGGGACGGGCCTATGTGCATAAGCAAGACGGCTTCACCTTTGACGCCGGACCTACCATCATCACGCTGCCGCACCTGATTGCCGAGCTTTTCACGTTGTGCGACCGGCGTATGGAAGACCATGTCGACCTGCGCCTGATGTCTCCTTTTTACCGCATCCGGTTCGACGACGGCAGCCACTTTGACTACAGCAACGACGACGAGTCCATGCTCGATCAAATTGCAAAAATCAGCCCAGAGGACGTGCAAGGGTTTAAAGACCTGATCAAGGCCTCGGAGCGTTGCTTTCAGTTGGGCTTTGTCGAACTGGGCATGGTTCCCTTTGAGTCGATTACCGACGTGATTAAGGCCATGCCCAACCTGATCAGAATGCAGGCGTGGCGCTCCATACACAGCCTGGTGGCCCAGCACATCCAGCATCCCAAGCTGCGCATCGTGATGAGTTTTCATCCGCTGCTGATTGGCGGCAACCCTTACTCGGTCACTTGCGTCTATTCGCTGATCCATTCCTTGGAGCGCCGCTGGGGCGTGCATTCGGCCATGGGGGGCACCGGTGCCATCGTGCGCGAATTGGTCAAGTTGCTGCAAGAACGCAAGGTGCCGATCCGCTACAACGCGCCGGTCACCCAGATCCGCGTCGAGAACGGGCGGGCCCGCGGGGTGGAGCTGGCCAGTGGCGAGTTCATTGCCGCAGACATCGTGGTCAGCAACGCGGATGCCGCCTGGACCTACCGCCACCTGATCGCCCCACAGCACCGCAAACACTGGACCGACAAACGCATTGCCAAAGGAAATTACTCCTCCGGCTTATTTGTCTGGTACTTCGGCACCAACCGCAAGTACGAGGACGTACCGCACCACATGATGGTGCTAGGGCCGCGCTACAAAGGCCTGCTGCAAGACATCTTCAAAAACCACACCCTGTCCAAAGACTTCAGCCTGTACCTGTACCGCCCCACCGCCACCGACCCCTCACTGGCACCCGAGGGCTGCGATAGTTTTTACGCGCTGTCGGTGGTGCCCAATTTGAGCAGCGGCACCGACTGGGCGGCAGTGGGGGAGCAATACCGCCAGGCCATCGCCACGGCATTGCAGGAATCGGTGCTGCCCGACTTGAACCACCACGTGGTGAGCTCGCGCTTCACCACACCCCAAGATTTTCAGGACCGACTGTGGTCTTACCAAGGCGCAGGTTTTGGGCTCGAACCCATCCTGCAACAAAGTGCCTGGTTCCGACCGCACAACCGCAGCCAGGACGTCAAGGATTTGTACCTGGTGGGCGCCAGTAGCCAGCCCGGCGCGGGTGTGCCTAGCGTCCTGATGTCCGCAAAAATGCTTGAACAGGTGGTCCCCGATGTCAAATCTTTTGTCTAATGCGGCCGCAGCGCCTGCGCTGGTGTCCGCCTATGACTTGCAGGCCTGCACCGCGCTGATGCGCGGTGGCTCCAAGTCCTTTTTTGCCGCTTCCAAGCTCCTGCCTTCGCGCCTGCGACCGCCGGCGACGGCCTTGTATGCCTACTGCCGACTGGCCGATGATGCGATTGACTTGGGGACTGATCCGGTGCTCGCCATGCAGGACCTGCAGCAACGGCTGGACGCCATTTATGAGGGCCGCCCCGGCGACCAAGACGCCGACCGCGCGCTTGCCCATGTGGTGCACCACTATGGCATCGCCCGCGGTTTGCTCGATGCCTTGCTCGACGGATTTTTGTGGGACTCGCAAGGGCGTCGCTACGAGACGCTGGCCGACGTCGAAGCCTATGGCGCGCGCGTCGCCGGTACCGTGGGTGCCATGATGTCGCTCATCATGGGGGCCTCCAGCGAAACCGCCATCGCCCGCGCCTGTGAGCTGGGCGTGGCCATGCAGCTCACCAATATTGCCCGGGACATTGGCGAAGACGCGCGCAACGGACGTCTCTACATCCCCCGCGCCTGGTTTCGGGAGATCGGCATGGACGCCGATGCATGGCTGGCGGCACCCGTGTTTGACACGCGCATCGCAAGCTTCACGCAGCGCCTGCTGTTGCGCGCCGATGTCCTGTATCGGCGCGGAGAATTTGGCCTGGCCGAGCTGCCCTGGGACTGCCGACCGGCGATTCAAGCGGCCCGCCTGGTGTACGCCGAAATTGGCAAGCAACTCGAGCGTGAGGGCCTGAATTCGATCGACCAACGCACCGTGGTTTCCACGCCGCGCAAGCTGGCCCTATTAGCGCGTGCAGCCACGGTCGCCGTCAAAGCGCCGGGCCTACCCGCAGTGACCTTGAGCCCTGTCCCGGCGATCGCGTTTCTGGTCGACGTTGTAGCCCGTGACCGTAACCCGGCGGTCGACCACAAGCCCTGGACCATTCCCCAGCGCAGCTTCGATGAACGCGTCGAGTGGATGGTGGATTTGTTTGGTCGGCTGGAGCAACGCGAGCGCGCCCGGCGCTAGGGGTGGCGCTTGCTGAAACTGGTTGAAGTAGTCGTCTTGCTGTGTGCGGGCGCTCTATTTTTCATCTGGCAGTGGCGCGATCTGCAAAAAGCACGCGAACATACCCGCCGACAGCGCGAAGCGACGCACGACGCCACCCGTCCCAAAGACCCGCATGGAACCTAACCTGAAAGTCGTCCACTTGGTCTGCGCTTGCCTGTTTCTGGGCAACGTCATCGTCAGTGGGGTCTGGGCGCTGTTGGCCGAGCGCACACGCAACCACGCTGTGATCCAGTTCAGTAACCGCATGGTGCTGATTACCGACGCGATGTTCACGCTGGCGGGTGCCATTGGCGTGGTGTGGACCGGCCACGGCATGGCGGTGCATCTGGGGGGCGAAGCGTCACATCCCTGGATCCAATGGTCCTATGGGCTGCTCAGCTTTTCGGGACTGATCTGGCTTTTGGTGTTGGTGCCGATTCAGATCAAGCAACACGCCTTGCTACGCGCCAGCGACACCGTGGGAGAAGACTACTGGCGGCTCTCGCGTATCTGGCAAGCCGCCGGGGCGCTGGCCACGCTCTTGCCGCTGCCCATCGTGTACCTGATGGTGACCAAGCCCGCGTAAGCGCGGCACTCCGCGCTACCGTCCCCATGGCCGCCTCCCAAAAATCACTCCAAGGCCAGGTCATTGTGGTCACGGGCGCAGCCTCTGGAATCGGAGCGGCCACGGCGCTGGAACTGCTGCACCGCGGAGCCCGTCCGGTGCTGGTCGACTGCGACGCCGAACCGTTGGCACGCATGGCCGAGCGATGTGGCCCCGGCACGCTGCAATGGGTGGCGGATGTGACTCGCCTTCAAGACATGGAGCAGGTCGTAGCCCAGACACTGGCGCACCATGGCCGCATCGACGCCGTGTTTGCCAATGCTGGCGTGGCCGCGTTCGGGCCGGTGGCCTGGGTGGACCCGCAGGCCTGGAAGCGCTGCTTGGAGGTCAACGTCTTTGGCGTATTCAACACGGTGCGCGCCGTCTTGCCCGCAGTGATGCAAGCGCGTGGCTATGTGCTGATCAATGCCTCGGTTTCGTCGTTTGCGCACCCGCCGGTCATGTCGGCCTATGCGGCCAGCAAGTCGGCCGTCGAGGCCATGGGCAACTCCTGGCGCATTGAACTGGCCTCGCACGGCGTGGACGTGGGGGTGGTGCACGCGGGCTGGGTGAGCACGCCGCTGGTCACCGAGGGGGCGTTGCACCCGGGGTTTATGCGCCTGCGCGCCACCATGCCCGGCCCCATGAACTCCGAAACCTCGCCCGCCGACGCTGCCCGCGCTATCGCGGACGGAATGGTCCTTCGCAAAAGCCGCATCTTTATCCCGGGCTGGTTGCGCCTGCTCTACGCGCTGCGCGCGCTCTTGCACCTGCCTTTTGCCGAACGCGAGCTGCGCCGTGCGGCACCGGAAATCGAAGCCATTTACCTGGAAGGCCTGCAGTCCGAAGGCGCCCTTGGCTCGTCGTTTGGGCCGCGTGAGCGCGAACGGACGCTGGAGCGCGCGCGGCGGGATGGCCAAAGCGAAATTGAATGAGTGACTTGAAGGCTCGCCCGCGCTAATGCACTGTGCTGCGATAGGCAATAGCAAAACGAACCGCGAGTTCAGCCAGTCCCTTATCTAGCCTCCATAGTGCGGCGCTTGGGGTAATCACGGTCAAAGCCAGTATTGACAAATCCACCAAGCCGCGACCCAATCCGATGGGTTGAATCAGCTTGGCGTGGGCTGATCAGCTACGCGGATGGCATCACGAGAAACCACCGAAATCAAAAAGCGCAAACAGAAACACGCCTACCAACTGTTGCTCACGCTAGTCGATAGTGAGGCGATCATCAGGCGCCAGATCAGTGTGCCAGGAAACATGACGCTGGCAGACCTGGACCGCATCATCCAAGCGGCAATGGGTTGGAACAACAGTCATTTGCACCTGTTCACCGTTGACGGTCAGGTTTAGGGCATGCCTGATGATTAATGGATGGATGAGATGCCCACCCTGCCCAACGACGAATTCACCTTGGAGGAAGTGCTGGCAACGAAGATCAAAAGCTTCTCATACGAGTACTACCTAGGGGATGGTTGGCGACATCAGGTGGCTCACCGGTATTGAATGGAAGCTTTGGGCTGTCATAAGGTCTTCATCTGAATGAACGATGGTTGACCAGCGGCAACTGGCCGCTGTACTTTCAAAAGGATCGAATAATGTCTGAAAACACAGCTACCTTGATGGACGAAGAATTTACTGATGACGAGGACACCATTGGAGATTACCACCGTATGGCTGCACATCATTTCAACGCCTGTGCAAAGCATCACATGGCTGCGGCACAGGCCGATGATGAAGGCAATGAAGAAGCCGCAGCAAAACACGCTTACCTGGCCTATCGCCATCAATTAAATGCTGTCCAATATGCGGAAATTGCAGCGATGGAAAGTGAAAGCCTTGACGATGAGTTCGATATTCCTGCTGAAGTTGAAAACGCATAAGACCTAGATAGAGCCACCCTAAGCTTTTCAATAAGCCTAAGATCTCTTTCCAATTAGCAGGTTAGCAGTCGCAGGTATAAGTTCGAATCGCGCATCGATTAATTCAAATCTCTATTGAGAAATGCGCCAGACCGTTTTTAGACCAGTGAACGCCTCGACGCTCTTCAACTCTAAACCAGTGTGCTGCATCCGAATCCGAGGGTTCGGATGCAATCGTGATCAAAGCCGGAGATCGGATGCATTACCCCATCGAGTGGTCCAATTCACCTGCACCCGGAATATCACCGCATTGGACGCAGGCATCTGATGACAGATGGCACCTGCTACCTGAGCGAGCGAGCGCAATGTTGGTGGATCATGGATGCTGTTGCTAACCACCTCGATGAAACCTCCGTGACGGTGCGGCTCATAGTCGCAAATTGGATTTGCGTTTGAAGTGACGTGCGCCTTTGTTCACTGCTGCCCAGTGAGTATTGATCACATAAAGAAGTAAAAGTACACGATAATCTGCATGCGACGCAGGCCATCTGCGCGTCCGATCTGATGCCCAGAGCCGTCATAAATCCTCTCCCCATCTATCCGACCCATTTGCGAACCCGAGGCGCTGTAGAGCCGTTCACCGTCGATGCGGCCAATTTGGCTGCCTGATGCGTTGTAGATGCGCTCCCCTTCAATGCGGCCTAGTTGCCGACCAGAGCCGTCATAAATTCGATCGCCATCGACACGTCCAATCTGATGGCCGGATCCGTCGTAGTAGCGCTCGCCATCCACTCGGCCGATCTGGTGACCGCTGCCGTCATACATGCGCTGGGCAAAGGCAGCGTTTAGAAATGCCAGCGTTATCGATACTGCTATAAAGAACTTTTTCATTGGCGAGCGCATGGAATCAAATGGTGATTTTGAAATGTTCTAAACCGCTCTCAGTCCAATGCACGCCATGGCTTTCCTCAACTTTAAACCAGTGGGCTGCATCAGAATCCGAGGGTTCGGATGCAATAGTCGTTATCGGGTGTCGTCCACTTTCGCTTGCTCGCGTGTGCGGAGCGCCGTAGTACATGCTGGGTGACTGATCGTCACTGGAATACCTAAACGCCCAAATGTCTGCGCCATTGGTCAGGGCGCAGGAAATACGCATCGGCTCATCTGATGGGTGTTGATCCATGATGCGTCTTACATCGCGCATCGTTGACTGGATGGCAGCTACCGGGTCATGCACTAGCCCTTTGCTCAGTGCCACAAGAAACAAGGCCTCACTGTCCGTAGTGCCCTCGCGGTGGGGATAGTGCACATGGTCTATGAGGTCTTCGACATCTTTACGACATTTGTGCCAGTTTCCAATTTTTCCGTTGTGCATGAAGGTCCAGTTCTTCCAAATAAATGGATGGCAGTTGCTTCTGTTCACAGCTGTTCCGGTGGTGGCACGGACATGGGCGAAAAATAGCCGAGTCTGAATATGCGCCGCAAGTGACCTTAGGTTGCTGTCATTCCATGCAGGCAGGATATCCTTAAACAGTCCCGGCGTAGTACGCTTGGTGTACCAAGCAACGCCAAATCCATCACCATTAGTGACCCAAGACGATTGAGTTGCCGCTAGGCTTTGCTGGACTATGGAGTGCTCCTGATGAAAGATTAAATCTTCAAGATAAATCTCCGGACCGGCATAAGCAACCCATCTACACATGATGATCTCCGCAAGGAACCAAATCGAGCCCCATGTTCATTAAATTATTGAAATTTGAGACTAACTTCACTATGAATTATCCACTCCAAAATTAAAAAAACATTGAAAAATTCAATGCTTTATGAGTTGACTCCTCAACCTGGGCTCGAACCAGGGACCTACGGATTAACAGGAAACCAGGTTCCTGAAATAACTATATAAATCAACGACTTATAGGGACAAAAATTGACCGTGTAATAAATCGTGTAATACTTGATTTTGTTGCATTTGCAACAAACTGGTTTTTCGCCGCATTTTCACTCAGCCTAAATTTAATAATCAAGTGGGCCAGAAAGATTTCACGTTGATTGGCCAGGAATCACAGGGAAATCACTAAAGATAATTTTCCTGCACCAACGTTATCTCGTCTACCATATGAGCAACTCACTTGATAACTGATTGACCTTCGCTTTCTCGCATTTTTGTCAACTCAGTTGCTGGGATGTGGACATTTTTTCCGTCCACGACAACCACAATGCGGGTGTTGGTCTTTATTGCGAGATCCTGAGCAGATCGAGGTGCGCGTTGCATGGCAGCATAAGAGCCCGCTAAATCCGGATCCGGCGATTTTCTGATGTCTGTCGGATTCATTTTTCACTCCAATCAATAAGTACTGGCTGAAAGCCAGAGCTGTCATAAAGCGCCCTGCATCACTTCAATCCCGGATGCTGATCAGCTAAACACACCACCGTACTGCTTGCGCAGATCGCCCTTTTGCACTTTGCCGGTGCCACCCACGGGCAAGGACTCCAAAAACACCACGTCGTCGGGCACCCACCACTTGGCGACCTTGTCTTCCAGGAATTTCAGGATTTCTTCCTTTTCCAGGGTGACGCCGGGTTTGCGCACGATAAACATCAAGGGGCGTTCGTCCCACTTGGGGTGTTTTACGCCAATCACCGCCGCCATCGCCACTGCGGGGTGACCCACGGCGGCGCTCTCCAGGTCAATCGAGCTGATCCATTCGCCCCCGGTCTTGATGACGTCCTTGGTGCGGTCACGAATCTGCATGGTGCCTTCTGGCGCGATGGTGGCAATGTCGCCGGTGGGGAACCAGCCGTCGATGAGAGGGGACTTTTCACCCTTGTAATACGAAGAAACAATCCAGTGCCCGCGCACCATCAGCTCACCTTGGGAGGTGCCGTCGCGCGGCAGTGTTTCTCCTGCGTCGTTGACCACCTTGATTTCCACACCAAAAGCGCTGCGTCCCTGCTTGGCCAGCAAAGCCTGCTTTTGCTCGGACGTCCAGCCTTTGGCCTGGGGCGGCAAGATGCCCATGGTGCCGATGGCGGTGGTCTCGGTCATGCCCCAGCCGTGGCGCACGTCCACGCCGTACACGTCCATAAACTTGGCGATCAGCGCCTGCGGCATCGCCGAGCCCCCCACACCGGTGCGGCGCATGGTGCTAAAGCGCAGCCCGTGCTGCTCCATATAGGCCAGCAGGCCTTGCCAAATGGTGGGCACGCCAGCGCTGATGGTCACACCCTCGGACTCCATCAGCTCATAGATCGACTGGCCATCGAGTTTGGGGCCGGGCAAGACCAGCTTGGTGCCGCCAATGGGCGCGGCATAAGGAATACACCAAGCGTTGATGTGGAACATGGGCACCACCGGCAGAATCGCGTCGCTGGGGGACAGTGACAGCAGACCGGGCATGCACCCCGACATGGCGTTGAGCACGATGGCGCGGTGCGAATACATGGCACCTTTGGGATTGCCGGTGGTCCCCGAGGTGTAGCACAGCGCAGCGGCGGTGTTTTCGTCAAACTGCGGCCAGGCAAACACGTCACTACAGGGCGCAACCAGTTCGTCATACGACAGCACGTTGGCTACCCCGTCAATGGCTGGCGTGTTGGCTGCGTCGGCCAGACAGACCCAGGCGCGCACGCCCGGGCAATGC
>Ga0214921_10006221_pt1 | contig 16447 bp, 11 predicted proteins | sample LL1505_MetaG_FD_177992 | JGI IMG/M metagenome (GOLD analysis project Ga0214921, IMG submission 177992) | Freshwater microbial communities from Lake Lanier, Atlanta, Georgia, United States - LL-1505 | ecosystem: Environmental > Aquatic > Freshwater > Lake | place: USA: Georgia | collected...
TTTGTAGAAAGCGCGATGAATCCGGTCGCACTGTCATCGGCCAAAGCGGCGGGGCTTTGGCAGTTCATTCCATCCACAGGAAGGAATTACGACCTTTCCCAGAACTGGTGGGTCGACCAGCGTCGAGACGTTTTGCAGTCCACCAACGCCGCTCTGGGTTATCTCACCCGAATCTACGAAATGCAGGGCAATGACTGGTTTCTGGCGCTGGCGTCCTACAACTGGGGCGAAGGAGCGGTCCAGCGAGCCATGCGCAAGAACGCGACGCGCGGGCGCCCGACGGATTACCTGTCACTCGACATGCCCAACGAAACCCGGCACTACGTTCCCAAATTGATGGCGTTGCGCAACATCGTGGCGCGTGCGCAAGCCACCGGATTCGAACTGCCTGGCATCCCCAACGAGCCCTATTTCGCAACCCTCGAAAAGCTTCGGCCGATTGATCTAAGCCTCGCAGCTCGTTTCGCAGGCATGACGGTTGAAGAGTTTCTCGCCCTCAATCCTGCCCACAATCGCCCGGTGATTACCGCAAGTCGTAACAACGTGATCATTTTGCCTACTGAGCGGGTTCAGCGCTTTTTGGAGGCGATGGACCAGCACTCCAGCGCGCGCAAACCGCTGGCCTCGTGGCAACCTCTGACGATTCGCCCGGGTGAAACCATTGACGCGGTCGCGAATCGATCGGGTCTGAGTGGTGGCGAATTACGTCGCGCCAACGGCCTGAACACCCAAGCCCGCCTGCTACCTGGAACCCGAATCCTCGCACCGCAGAAGGAAGTACAGGATGAGAGCCTCGTCGAGCAGTTCATCGCACCACGTGTCTACGAATTGGTGGATACGCCTGCTCAACGCCACTTGGTGGGTCGGCAGGAGAATATGCAATCGATCGCCAATCGGTACGGAATCACCGTCGCCGCGCTTAGGGCCTGGAACGGCCTTCGGGACACCGCCCGACGCGGGATGCGCCTCATCGTTCGGCCCGCTCAATCTCAAACTGTAGTGACGACCGAGAACGGCGAACGTCAGGTGATCAAAGTCGCTCTCGCGGAGCCTGACCCGCCACCGGCCGCCTCGCAGACAAGCCCCAAACCAGCGCCGACCACCCCGACCGCGCCTGCGGTAACCGCCAAAGCGCCGACAAACCCGGTTGCCGCGCCAGCGATGGGCCCGCTACGAACAGCAGCGCTCTCGAGCACGGCAGCACCAGTCCGACAAGAGCCGCCGCGAACCCAGTCGATCCAGCCCCGAACCCAGTCCGCTCCTCCCTCCAAGTCGGAGCGCGCGATAGAGCCCAAGCGAGAATCAAGCGTCAAAGGGCGAGCCGTCCCAGCGCCAAAAACGCCCGCAAAGGGCCGGACAGCAAAAGTTGAGAATCCGCGAGAGCAGCGCCGCGCCGGCCAACGAGAGTCCTCCAGAACGCCTGCTGCTTCGAAGGCCAACGAGCAAAAGGGCTTACGCAAATCCACCCCTGCTTCACGCGACCGCCCCACGCGTCAGCGCTGATGCCGTGAATCGATGTGCGTTGCCACTTAGCTCCCCGCCTAATCCCTACTTTGAACTGAGCCACCATGGGTTTTCTTGCCGGCAAACGAATCCTGATCACGGGACTGCTTTCGAACCGATCCATCGCCTACGGAATCGCAAAAGTCTGCCACCGCGAGGGGGCTGAATTGGCATTTACGTATCAGAATGAGCGGTTTCAGGAGCGAATCGCAGGGCTCGCCGCCGACTTTGGCTCGACCATCACCCTGCCCTGTGATGTCGCCGAAGACGCTCAAATCGACCACCTCTATGAGGCGCTGGCGACGCATTGGCCCGATGGATTTGACGGGTTGGTACACGCCATCGCGTTTGCACCACGAGAGGCAATTGCAGGCGAATTTCTCGCGGGAGCCACCCGCGAATCGTTTCGGATCGCCCATGACATTTCCGCTTACAGCTTTGTCGCCTTGGCGCGAGGTGCTCTTCCTGCGATGCAGGGCAGACGCGGCGCCATGTTGACGCTGTCGTATCTCGGCGCAGTTCGGATGGTTCCGAACTACAACACCATGGGGCTTGCGAAAGCCTCGCTCGAGGCATCCGTCAGGTATCTGGCCGAAGCGGTTGGCCCTCAGGGAATCCGTGTCAATGGCATCTCGGCTGGCCCGATCCGCACCCTCGCCGCGAGCGGAATCAAAGGCTTCTCGGGGATTTTGGATGTGGTCGCGAAAAACGCACCGCTACGCCGCAACGTCACCACAGAAGAGGTGGGCAACGTTGCCGCCTTCCTGCTGTCCGATCTCGCCGGTGGAGTCACCGCTGAAATCACCTACGTTGATGCCGGTTTCTCCACCTCGATGGGCAGCGCCATCGGCACCAACCCGCCGCCAGAATCGACCTAAAAAGTGACCAAGATGCAAGACACACGCTTCCCGCAACGCCCGCCCCGCACAGCGATTCCGCTCCTTGTATCGGCGATCCTGCTGATCACCCTCTCCGGCTGCAGTGTTCTGGCAGCCCCATGTCGGATTTCGGCTGCAGTCGTCAAGACGGTCCCGGTCGTTGGCAAGGCGGTGGCCGTTCCACTGGATGCTTGCGCGGATATCATCGACTGATGGCGGCAACGCCAAGAGGCGACTGTGCGCTGGTCGTTCGAGGCGTCGGCCGACTTCACCGGAGTGCCCGATCGGTGCAAAGTGATCGTTGGGTACTTCGCGAGATCGACCTTGAGGTCAGCTGTGGTGAGTGCGTCGCGATCATTGGTGAATCTGGCGTCGGCAAATCCACGCTGATGCATCTCATTGCTGGACTCGACCGCCCCGACGCCGGGTCGATCGAACTCCGGGATAACGATCGGATGGTCCGGATCGACCAACTGGAAACCGATAAGGCCGCGCGCCTGCGCGGACGTCTGATTGGATTTGTTTTCCAGGCCTTCCACCTCATCCCACACCTCGATGTCCAACAGAACATTGCCCTGCCACACCTGCTTGGGGGTGGCAACGAGCGGGCCGCGAAGATTGCAGCTGCAGACCTTCTGAGAAGACTGGGGTTGGGCGACCGGCTGCGAGCGCTCCCTGGTGAGCTTTCGGGTGGCGAGCAACAGCGCGTTGCACTTGCTCGCGCGCTCATTCATCGACCGCAAATCATTCTGGCCGACGAACCGACCGGCAACCTGGATCCACATTCGGCCGAACGTGCGCTGACCTTACTGCGTACGGAGGCTCGAGCAGTTGGATCATCGATTCTCATGGTCACGCATTCGACCCAGGCGGCCGCAGGTGCCGACCGCACCCTTCGGCTAGAGCCCGATCGACTGGTTGATCAAACCACCCGCCGATGACCAACCACTTTGGCGTGATTGCGCGCTGGTGGCTCCTGGCCGCGTGGCGCATGCAACCGGGGCGCTGGCTAATCGCGATCCTTGCGATCGCGAGCGGTGTCGCGATGGCGCTGGCGATTCATCTGGTGAATGGATCCGCTCTCGATAAATTCCGCGACGCGATTGCTCGCGTCAATGGCAATGCACAGTTGCAACTGGTCAGTTCCGCAGGCCTCTTCGATGAATCCGTCTGGCCAGTCGTCGCCAGTGCACCAGAAGTGGCGCAGGCCAGTCCAGTGCTTGACCTACGCCTCGGTGCTTCGCGGCAGGATGCGTACCGAGTCGTCGGAATCGATGTTCTTCGGGCGGCCGCTGTCACGCCAGCCCTCCTCCCAACCCCGGCGACCTCAGAAACGGATAGCGGCTCTTTGTCTGCCCTGTTTGCAGCCGACCAGGTATTCCTGTCCGAACAATCCCGCAAGCAATTCGGTTCTCCAGCCAACGGGGATTCGATCGAACTGGTGGTCGGCCTCAGCAAAATCAGGCTCGAAGTCGCAGGTTCTGTCGATCTCGATGACCGAATACTGCTCACGGATCTGGCGACGGCTCAGTGGCGCTTTAATGCACTCGGGCGACTGAGCAGAATCGACCTTCGTCTCGATCCGACCCTGCCCAAAGCGGCTGCGATCAGCCGCCTGCACGATCGCTTGACCGGGGCTGGTTTCAAGGGGCTCGAACTGCTGGAGCCCGACGCCTCGGTTCAAAGAATGTCCAATCTGTCCCGGGCCTATCGGGTCAACCTCGCAGTCCTGGCCCTCGTCGCCCTGTTCACCGGGGCGTTTTTGGTCTGGACTGCGTTGACGCTCGCGGTCCGACGTCAACGGTCGGTTCTGGCACTACTCGGAGTTCTGGGAATGCCACCGAGCGGGGTCACTTCGCTGGTCGCCTTGCAGGGTCTGACGGTTGCGCTGACGGGAAGTTTGCTGGGTATCGGCCTCGGCGTTCTGGCCGCGCAAGGGCTATTACTGACCGTCGGCGGCGATCTGGGTGGGGGCTATTTTTCCGGAACTGCCCGACTGCGAGCGGACCCACTGACTTTGTTAGCCTTCGTGGCCGCAGGCACCCTGGTCGGCGCGTTTGCCAGTTGGGCGCCAGCCAGAGCGACGAGTCAGATGACCCCGATCGATGGCTTGAGAGACACAGGCGGGGAAGTAATTCCGCGCAGTCTAACTCGACAACTGACCTGGGGGTCCTTAGCACTCGTCGCCGCTGGCGCCCTCTTATTGCAAGCGCCGACCATCGAAGAATTGCCCATTCCGTCTTACATCGCCATTGCGTGTTGGCTTCTGGCCGGAATCACCCTGGTCCCCGTCATGTTGTCGATGGGTACTCGACGTGACTCGATTCCCTGGGGGTACCCCCCCTTTTGGCTTGCCCTCACGCGCGTTGTTCAGGCGCCGTCGCAGTCGACCGGCGTTGTCGCTGGCGTGGTGGCGAGCTTCGCCCTGGGGTGTGCGATGGCGATCATGGTGCAAAGCTTCCGCGATTCGGTAATCGACTGGCTTGATGTCGTACTTCCCGCCGACTTGTACCTGCGGGCGCCGAGCGCAGGCGGTTCCGCAGCATTTTCACCGACGATGCAGTCCGCATTACAAAAAATCCAGGGCATTTCGCGGATTGAATTCTTGCGCAGCCGAGAGCTGATTCTCGACCCGCAACGCCCGGCGGTTGCGTTGCTCGCGCGTCGGATTGACCCCCAGCACCCGGAGTCTGGGCTGCCCATGACAGGGCCCACGATCAAGAATCCGGCAGGATCGATTCCAATCTGGATTTCGGAGCCGCTGGCACGCCGTGATGGCCTTCACCCCGGCATGCGAATGGTGTTGCCGCTGGACGGGGCATCCTCCTTCTTTATTGTCGGAGTCTGGCGGGATTATTCTCGCCAACACGGATCAATCGTCATGCAGGCCGAAGACTATCGACGCCTGACGGCCGATGATTCAGTCAGTGATGCCGCAATCTGGCTTGAGCCCGGTGCAAACCCCGACTCGGTGAGTGCCAACATTCAGTCAGTTCTGCCTGTCGACGCCCGCTTTGATCTTCGCAGCTCCGCCCAAATTCGGACCCTGTCACTCACCGTTTTCGACCGCAGCTTTGCTGTGACCTACGCGCTGGAAGCCGCCGCCATTGGCGTTGGGATCCTTGGCGTCGCCGCTGCATTTGGCGGGCAATCGCTTGCCCGCAGGCGCGAATTTGGCATTCTCAGGCACCTGGGTGCAACCCGCAGCCAGTTGCGCCAGCAGATCACGATCGAAGCGCTCACCATCGCCAGCCTCGGCGTCATCTGGGGCGGCATGGTGGGTGCGGCCATCGCCGCCATCCTTGTTTTTCAGATCAATCCGCAGTCTTTTCACTGGACCATGAACTGGTCGGTTCCCTGGGGACTCCTACTAGCCACCGGATCGACTTTGGTCGGTGCAGCGGTCTTCGCTGCAAGGCTGGCCACGAGGCAGGCACTGGACGAATCCCCTGCGAACGCCGTACGGGAGGACTGGTGAGTTCAACGCCCCTGCGGGCCAAATCCCTGCGACGCGCATTCCTTGAACGCTCGGTCAAAGCGGCGGCCCTGGTCGGGGGACCTTCGCCTGACTTGGTTTTGGCTCGGGGCGCGACCGAGACCCAGACCGACGAATTTGAAGCGGTTCGGCCGCGCCGCCTTCAGTTCCCCGAAGATCACGGCGCCCATCCCGGTTTCAGAACAGAGTGGTGGTATCTGACCGGTTGGGTCGAGCGCCAGAATGCGCGCCCCTGCGGCGTGCAAGTCACTTTCTTCAGAGCCCGAACCCGCCACCCCGAAGCAAATCCCAGCCGCTTTGCACCCACCCAGCTCCTGTTTGCGCACGCAGCCCTTGCACTGCCCGAGGAAGGGCATCTGCTGCATGATCAGCGCGCGGCACGGAGTGGTTTCGGGCTTGCCCAAGCCGCCAGTCACGACACACAGGTTCAGATCGGTCCCTGGAAACTGGTCCGAACCGCAGATGACCACTATCGGGCCCAAATCCGAAGCCAAACCTTCGAACTCGCACTCGCGTTCAAGGCGGCGGGGGAGCCCCTGCTTCAGGGCAACAACGGCGTTTCCGCGAAGGGGCCGAACCCGGAACAAGCCAGCTTTTATTACAGCCGCCCGCAACTTCAGGTCAGCGGTGAGATTCGGGTGCGGTCGCAGACTCAACCAGTCACTGGCCGCGCCTGGCTTGATCATGAATGGTCCAGCACACTTCTCGAACTGGGCGCTGTCGGATGGGACTGGGTCGGAATCAATTTGCATGATGGCGGTTCGCTCACCGCGTTTCGAATCCGAGATACTGGTGGCAATACCCGATGGCGGCATGTCGCATGGCGGGATCCCCAGGGACGCAAAGTACGATCGCGCCCGGGGTCGACGCAACCGGTAAACGACATTCTGTTCGAGCCCCTGCGTATCTGGCGATCAATCCGAAGCGGAGCCGACTGGCCGGTATCGATGAGGATACGGTTGCGCGACCAAGCTTCAAAAACAGAACAGATTTTCCGCTTGATCCCTCTGCTCGACGATCAGGAAGTCGATGCCCGTGCAAGCACGGGCGGCTATTACTGGGAAGGTGCGGTTCGCCTGGTCGACGGCGATTATGCCGAGGCACCCGAAATCGGCCGGGGCTATCTTGAACTCACGGGCTATGCTGGGCCCGTAGCACTCTAGAGGACCGATACGGTCTGAAAAACCCCGGTCAGGCGACAGGCGGCATCATGACCGAAGCATCCAGCGCATCAGCCGCATCCGGTTCACCGATCGATACCGCCAGCACTTTATCAATGCGCTTGGCATCCATATCCACAATTTCGAACGACCAGTCCTCCCAGACCACCCGATCCGTGACACCAGGCAGGCGTCCGAGCATGAGCATCATCATGCCGGACAGGGTATGGAAACGACCTTTATCCTCCTCGGGCACCGATCGGAGTCCCAGCCGGTCTTTCAGTTCCGGAACCGGAATCAATCCGTCGAGCAGCCAACTCCCGTCAGTTCGTTGCACCGCCCAGGCGTCCTCAGCGTGACGGGGCTTGAATTCGCCCGTAATCGCTTCCATGACGTCCTGCAAAGTGACGATCCCGAGAACCTCACCGTACTCATCGATCACGAAGGCAAGCTGAACGCCAGACGAACGGAAATTCTCAAGCAACTCCATTCCGGTGAGACTTTCGGGCACAAAGACTGGCGGTTGAAGGAGGCCCTCTCGCGCCAGATCCAGAGGTTCGCCGCGTAACGTCGCCCCCAAGAGCGCCCGAGCTGCAACCACGCCAACGACATCGTGGAGACCACCCCGAACGACCGGAAAACGGGAGTGCTCCGAGGCCTCCAGCCGCCGCAGATTTTCTTCAGTCGGTACCAGCCGATCGAGCACAACCACGTCGCCACGAGGCACCATCAAGGACCCGATCTGACGATCATCGAGACGAAACACGTTGCGCACCATGGCATGTTCCTGGGCCTCAATCGCACCCGATTCAGAGCCCTCAGCGAGTAGCGCATCAATCTCCTCCTGAGTCACAGCGGGCATCCCGCGCGCGTTCACCCCGAACAATCCAAGGACCAGCTCCGTGGACCCAGTCAACAAGCGCCCGAATGGCCGGGTGGCTGCAGCGAGCCAAAGCATGGGACGCGCCACGGCGCGGGCAATCGTCTCTGGGTGAATCTGACCAAGGCGCTTTGGAACTAATTCCCCCAAAACGATCGACACGTAAGTCACGATTACAACGACCAAACCGGTTGCCAGCAGCCCCGCGGTACCCTCCTGAAAATCGTATTGAGATTCCAGCCAGAGCGCGAAGGGCTGCGCCAGAACCATTTCACCGACAATCCCGTTCAGGATTCCGATCGATGTAATGCCGATCTGCACGGTCGACAAAAATCGGGTCGGGTCCTCGCCCAGGCGGACGGCCGCCGCTGCGGATCGATCGCCTTCATCCACCTGACGCTGCAGCCTCGACCGACGCGCAGTGACCAGTGCGATTTCCGTCATCGCAAACAGACCATTTATAAAAATCAGAAAGAAAAGCAGCGTAACTTCAAGCCAGGCCATTTCAACGCACCAGTTGATTGATTTCAATGATTGGCATCAGAACCGCCAACACAATGACGAGCACAATGCCGCCCATCGCGAGGATCAGCAAGGGTTCCAACAGTCCAGTCAATGTCATCGTACGACGCTCGACCTCCTGTGCCTGCAGTGCCGCCGCGCGTTCAAGCATCGCGGGGAGTTCGCCGGTCGCTTCGCCGCTTGCGATCAGATGCACCAACATTGGTGGGAATCTGCCCTGAACGGCCAGAGATCTCGACAGGGTCGCCCCCTCCCGAACACGACTGATCGCATCGTCTACATTGACGCGCAGCGCGCGGTTGCCAAGGGTTTGGGCCCCGGCCTCAAGGGCCCGCAAGAGCGGCACGCCCCCGGCTGCGAGGATCGCGATCGTACTGGCGAATCGAGCGGTATCAAGGCCACGTACAAGCCGCCCGACAATGGGAAGTTCGAGTAGCCGAGCATCCCAAATCATCCGCACAGTCGGTTGCGCAAGCATCGCGCGCCCTGCCACCGCCGCGGCTCCAAGGGCGACGGCGAGTAGCCACCACCAGGCGCGCAGGAAATCGCTGGTCGCAATCAACATCACCGTCAGAAGGGGCAATTTTTGACGCGTTTGAGCAAAGACACCGACGACCTGAGGTACCACGTAGGTCAGCAAACCCACGATCACCAGCAGCGCCACGGCGGTGACAATGCCCGGATAAAGAAAGGCCATGGTCACGCGGGACGCGAGCGCGCTGCGGGATTCGACCCAATCGGCCAAACGGGTCATGACCACGGCGAGATCGCCCGATTGTTCTCCCGCGGCGACCAATGCCCGATAGACCTCAGGAAAATCTCTTGGGAAACGTCCCAGCGCCGACGCAATCCCGTGACCAGCCACAACCTCGCTTCGAACGGCCGCAAAACGATCGCGCACCCGTTGATTTTCAGCCTGTTCGATCACCGCATTGAGCGCCTGCTCGAGCGGCAGACGCGCGCTCAGCAGCCCAGCCAGCTGTCGAGTCACCAGCGCGAGATCTGCCTGACTCAGGCGTCCTGCCCAGCGCGAAGTCGTGGCTTGATCCACTGCCACGGCAACGGCCTCGACGAACAGTGGCGCCAGGCCGCGCTCGCGAAGGATCGAACGAGCGGCTCGTGCACTGTCAGCTTCGAGCAAGCCCGACTCTACCCGACCCGTCGCACTGGCCGCCTCAAAGCGAAATGCTGCCATTTGTCAGCTTAATGTTGGGGGCTTAATCGCGGGTCACACGGATCACTTCGTCGAGCGAGGTGATGCCCTGATTGACCCAGCGTTGTCCGTCGTCACGCATCGTCAGCATTCCTGCTGCCAAGGCAACTTGGCGAATGTTCGCTTCGGCCGCCCGCTCGTGGATCTGGCTTCGAATCAGGTCATCGACGATCAGCAATTCGTAAATCCCGGTGCGGCCCTGAAATCCGGTGCGTGCGCATGCGGGACACCCGACAGCTCGCCAGTTACCGCTCATCAACGGATCGGGTTCACGGCAATTCATACACAACCTGCGCACGAGGCGTTGCGCGCAGACACCGAGGAGGCTCGATGACAGCAGGAAGGGCTCAACCCCCATGTCGATGAGACGGGTGATCGCACTGACGGCATCGTTGGTGTGCAGCGTGGCCAGCACAAGGTGGCCGGTCAGACTGGCCTGCACCGCAATCTGAGCGGTCTCCAGGTCGCGAATTTCACCGATCATGATGACATCGGGATCCTGGCGCAAAATCGATCGCAGGGCCTTGGCGAACGTCATCTCAATCCGCGGATTGACCTGCGTCTGACCAACCCCCTCGAGGTCATACTCGATCGGATCTTCAACGGTCATGACATTGGTCGTTGTCGCGTCCAGTCGGCCCATGGCCGCGTATAGCGTCGTTGTCTTGCCCGAACCGGTCGGGCCCGTGACCAACACAATCCCGTGGGGTTGGTGGGAAAGACGGTCAAATGAAGCCAGGGTGATATCGCTCATCCCAAGGCGTGACAAATCGAGCCGCCCGGCCTCCTTGTCCAGCAGCCTCAAGACCGCCCGCTCTCCATGACCGGTCGGAAGAGTCGAGACCCGAACATCCATTGGACGCCCGCCCACCCTCAGGGTGATTCGACCGTCCTGCGGCAAGCGCTTTTCCGCAATATCGAGCTGGGCCATGATCTTGATCCGGCTGACCAGAGCGGCATGCAGCGCGCGCTTAGGCCGAACCACATCCCGCAACGTGCCATCGACGCGAAACCGAACCAATGAGAACGATTCGAACGGCTCGATGTGGATATCACTCGCGCCATCACGTGCCGCCTGGGTCAGCAGCGCATTAATCATCCGGATCACTGGCGCGTCATCTTCAGTCTCCAGCAGATCCTCAATTTCGGGAATGTCCTGCAACAGGCGCGAAAGATCGAGATCGCTTTCGACCTCCTCGGCCACTGCGGCAGCGTTCCCGCCTGAACCTGAATAACTCTGCGCCAGCGCCGAATTAAATTCGGCGGCACTCTTACGAACCGGATTAAGGCGCAGCGGCACCATCCGCGCGAGTTCAGCCAAAGCGCTTGGTCGGGTTGCTGGATCAATCCAGACTTCAGCACGGCCTGCATCAACGGACATCACAAGGACGCGTTGGCTCCGCGCGAATGCGTAAGGAATTCGGATCAACGGGGCGCCGGGGAAAAATTAGGAACCGCGAGCGGAGCGGGAGCGACCGTCGGAGCGGGCGGCAAAACGAGGCCCGAACTTCGGGGGATGAGTCCCGGCACCAGTCCAGGTGAAGGCGCAATTGCCGGCGCAGGCGCCTCAACAGATCCGTTGGGTAGAGGTCCAACTGCCCCAGGTCTCGGGGTCATCGGCGGCAACTGAGTTGAGGTGAAGTTAGGCAACACCTGGTGAGGTGGCAAGGCAACATCGGCCTGCAGTCGGCGCACGAAATCATATCGATCGGCGGTTAAATTCCAAGAGGCCTCGGCTGAACGCAACACCACTGGGCGCAAGAACACGAGTAAATTGGTTTTCTTGCGCGAACGCTTGTCAAACCGAAACAACTGCCCAACGACCGGCAGATCACCGAGCCCGGGAACTTTTTCGATCGAACCCTCAACCGTCTCCTGGATCAGCCCACCAAGCACCACCATCTGACCATCATCGACGATGACATTGGATTCAATCGCACGCCGGTTTGTAATGAGACCGGCGGAATTACTCTGCGAGGTGTCAACACTCGCAACTTCCTGGAAAATCTGCATCTTGACGAGACCGCCCTCGGAGATCTGAGGCCGAACCCTGAGTGTCGTACCAACGTCCCGGCGCTCAATCGTCTGAAATGGACTGACGCTGGCCCCGGTATTGGCGGTTAGAAACTGCCCCGTGATGAACGGTACGTTCTGACCGATCGTGATCCTTGCCTCTTCGTTATCCAGCGTCAAAAGGTTGGGAGTCGCCAGGATATTCGCAGCACCACTCTCCTCGAGCGCACGCGCCAGAAAACCCAGGTTGACCACTGAAGAACTGCTGATCCCCGGGATACTGACATCGCGGATGACACCGACATTTAAACCTCGGGCCGCGCCGGCAATGTTTTGCGCAAGCCCGATGATGTTGGTCGATGACCCCGCTGCGGTGAAATTCGTGCCGCCGATTCCGCCCGTTCCACCCGCTGAAGGTGATTGCAAGAACTGGAACTGCACACCGAATTCGGCCGACTTGCTGACCGTGACTTCGACAATCAGCGATTCAATATAGACCTGAGCACGCCGAGCGTCCAGGCGGTCGATCACCCCGCGTAAATTGCGGTAGATTGGTTCGGCCGCAATGATGATCAGCGAATTGGTGGCCGTGTCTGCAGCGACCGTCGCGCCGCCAGATGTGAAGGCTTGCTGCGACTGCGAAGGGTTGGCACCACTGGGGTTGGATGCGCCGAACCCACCACCCATGGCGGTCCCTTGCCCGCCCTGACCAGCGGTCTGACCGGTCTGGCCTGTTTGCCCGAACCCGCCCGCAGAACCGGCACCCGCCGCAAAGCCGCCCTGTCCAGCCGCGCCCTGGGCTGCCCCAAAGCCGGCAGTGGACCCTGGATCGATCGTTCCGCCACCCGAACCCAGCGCGCCGCCAAGGACTCCGCGCAGGACCTGGGCCAAACGACTTGCCTCCGCATTACGCAGGTAGACGACATGCAAATTGCCCGGTGTAGCCGACGGTTGGTCGAGTCGATCGACCAGGCTTCGTGCCAAGGCGATCTTGGCCGAACTCGTCGCCCGTAACAACAGGGAGTTGCTGCGCGAGTCCGCGAGCACGAGGACTTTTTGGCCAGGGTCAACCTGCGCCCCCTGGCCGGCGCGAGCAGCGTCATCCAGCAATCGACTGAGGACCGCGGCGACATCCGACGCGATCGAGTAACGCAGTGGCAGGACTTCGACATCATTAACGGCTGGGTTATCGAGGACCTCAATCAGGCGACCAATGCGCTGGAGATTGGTTGCATAGTCAGTGACTACAAGGGAGTTGTTATTCGGATACGCCGTGATCGTATTGTTGGGCGCGATCAGAGGCCGCAAGACCGCGACCAGATTCGATGCCGACTCGTTACGCAATTGGTAGACCTGCGTCAGGATCTGATCACCCGAATTTGCACCGCGGGAGACTTCACCAGCGGCCGTCGCGACCTTGCCGCCCTGCACCTTGGCGTCCGCTTCGGGCACGACGCGCAGCAGTCCGCCCGCTTCGATGATCGCAAACCCCTGCATACGCAACGACGATTGGAGCATCTGCAGCGCCGTCGCCCGCGGCACCGGCTTCGGCGTCTCCAGCGTTAATTTGCCTTTAACCCGGGGATCAACCACAAACGTGCGACCGATGAGATGGCCAAAGGCGCCAATCACCGCATCCAGGTCCGCGTCTTTAAAGTTGAGCGCCACTGGCTCATTGGGGTTAGCAACGGATGGGACCGAGGGCGACGCCGAGGTCGCATTGGACGACGAGGACGAGGACGAGGACGAGGACGAGGTCGGGGCCGGGGTCGGAGTCGAGGTCGATGCCACCGTCGCTTTTTTTGCCATTGCCGTCGAAACAGGCGTTAGTGGCAGGCAAATGACGAGGCAAAGCAGACCAAGCCTTGGAGCCGATTCCGTCATCCTGCAGGCTGTCACGGTGGGCCACTTAAGCCAGCGCCCGCGCCGACGAATGCAGCGCGCATCTTCAATGAACAAGTCAGGCTCCCAAGCGAATAATGGTCCGGCCGCCTTCACGCGGTCCGATCAGGTTGAGCAACGGGGTCAATACCGTCTGCATCGGTGGATCCGGCCAAGCCGCTAGCCGCAAACTGAGCCCGCCGCGTGCATTCCATTGACCTTCTCCTTCAAGATTGACCGGCCCGCTGAGGGTCTCCATGCGCAAGGCTGCGCTCTCACCGGCCGCGCGAACGGCCAGTCGCCAGGACCCGAGCGGGCGCACCGGACTCATCGCGGAGGTCACATCTGCAAGCTCAAGCGTGAGTGTGCCCCGGATTCCCGCGGAGTCAATCACCATCGGCTCCCATTGAACGCGCAAAGATCCGACAGGACGAACCGTGTTCCAGGGTGAACCCAACCCGGAAAGCGCCAACCCGATCCACTCAAAGCGTCCTGCATCAACTCGCACCCCCGTTGCAACAGACCCCACGACGTGTACGGGGATGCCCCCTTCGGCCAGCGTCACGCGGGCGTCCAGCAATCCGATCAGCAGGCGTGGAGAGAGGGTCCAACGCATGACGCCCGGTAATGCAAGACCCTGTAATGGTGCCGGTGAGGGACCGGAAGCCTGCGTTGAATCCAACACTCGGGCGGGGTCAACCAGCACAATCCGAGCCGCACCTCGCCAAAGCGTGCCCTCAGTTTGTGCCAAACGGACCCGCCCCCCCGTGGCGTAAGTCAGCCAGAGATCGAGCAAGGAGGTCGGTGGGGCGATCGCCAGGACCCCCATCGCAACGCCTGCTGCGAGTAGCAGAGTCAACGCGACTTTCGGTAACCGACTCAAGGCGATTCCACCGGGGGCCGCTCGAAGCGGATTCGAGCCGACACCATTTCAGGAGTCTTGGTGCGCTCAATCTCGAGGCTGGTCGCACGGACGCGAAGATCACGCTGCGTGTCGGCAATCCACTGCAGCAGACGAGTTACCTGCACGCTACTAACCCGAAGCTCCTGCGAGGTCGTGTCCCCCCCCGGAAGTAACTCGGCGGGCAGGGCATTTGCCTTCAATAACCGTTCGAGCTCTGCACCAAGCGTTTGCGCCGATGGTGTACCTGCCCGGCTGGCGAGCCCCGCGAACTGATCCGCCATCCAGTCGACCTGTGCCAACTGCGCACGTCGTTGCGGCAACTCCCGGTCGAGCCGAGCAATTCCGCGCAATGCTGGGGAGACAGCGAATTGATCGAGCACAAACATGACCATCACCAGTGCAGCCACTCCCAGCAACCAGCGCTCACGCGCAGCGAGCGCATCCCAGCGTCCGCGGGCCTCAGACTTCCAACGGGCGATCTGGCTCTGGTCCGCGTTCATGACCCCAGGCTCACAATCGCGACCGGGTCACGTTCTTCGAATTGCAGACGCAAGCGTTCGCGACCAGCAGCCTCTCGCAGCGACTCTCTCGCGGCGGCTGCATCAGCCCAGCCGGGTTGAAATCGCACCCGCAAACGACCGTCCCGATAGTCAGCGGAAATCAACGCGTCCATGGCCCTTGGGCCAAGGGCCGCAGCGAGCCGAGTCAAGAGCGCAGTTGCATCATCAGCGGCGGGCTCACCAGCACGAATTCGCGCCACATCAAGGCGACGCTGCATCTGTAACGTCGCGTCCACGATCGGTATCCGTGCCGGCAATACGGTACGCACCCGCTGTTCGATGGCGGCCTCGATCGCTGCGGACTCTTTTGACATCAGCCCCCATTGCAGATTGAGGCAAATGATCGTCGTCATTGCACACAAGGCCCCCAGTGCCAGCGGCCAGCGCCATCTTGGCCAGGACACCGTCACAGCGGGACGCCCTTGCCGCGACCGCCCCGAAATCGCCTGATGGAGGTCAATGGATGCTGGAATCGGGGTCGGCATGGGGTTTGTGACCCCAAGCAGGCCAGCCGCGCGAACGGCAGATTGGATTGCTTTCAGGGCCTCGGCATCGTCGGCGTAAAGGTCCACCGTTCCATCGAATGGAATAGTCGTCTGAGCCAGAGTCAGCAGCGCCGCCGCTGACGATTCGAGATTGGGGGTTTCCGCTTCGATTCCAAAACCATCGGCAAATCCGAGCCGAATCGTCAGCGAGGAACCAACCCAAGCGATTGACCAGGTGCCCTCCCGCCAGGGAATCGCGAGGGGCGCAGGCCAGGCCGCTGCGACGCGGATTCCTTGGCGAGCAAACCCGGCAATGACAAGGTCGTACCATTCCCGATCTACAACGCCCAAAACCCGCCGACCTTCCCCGAGCTCAGGGCCCAACGCGATGCGGCAAGCTGCAGGATCCTGAAGCAAGGCATCTTCAATCAAATTCGGCAGAGCCTGTTCCAGACGGGCCCCAGTCAGGGGTGGCACCGTGGCAGTAACCAGCAGAACATCACGAGGGTCGAACACAACGGCGATTTCTTTGACGCCCTTCAAAGTCCCCAGAGCGCATCGCTCAGGTCCAATACCGGGGTGACGCCAAACGGTCAGGGCAGCCGTTTCCGCCAGGCCGTCGGCCGGCACTGCGGCCGACGCGGAGGCGCGGGCTGGCAACCAGACAATGACCCCGATCGGAGCGCGTTGCCGCTGAAAAAAGGATCCTAGTAACGGTCCTGCCATACCAGTTCGACGAGTTCTCGGCCTTTGCGTTCCAGAAGGGTGTCACTGCGTGACTCGATCCGATCGTAACGTACCGCTCCCCGGACGAGAAACCATGCGGATGTGACACCCCAACGTTCGGCCTTGAAAATCTGCGCCTGCGGCTCGTAGGCCTGGTTCGCATCGGTCAGATCCCGAAAGGGAACGCGCTCCCGGGCGGCCACAAACGCTCGCGCCTGAGACAGTT
>Ga0214921_10006222_pt1 | contig 16445 bp, 19 predicted proteins | sample LL1505_MetaG_FD_177992 | JGI IMG/M metagenome (GOLD analysis project Ga0214921, IMG submission 177992) | Freshwater microbial communities from Lake Lanier, Atlanta, Georgia, United States - LL-1505 | ecosystem: Environmental > Aquatic > Freshwater > Lake | place: USA: Georgia | collected...
TAATCGACACAAGGAAACGCCCGATTCAGTTCGGCGAATGGGGTTGAAATCGGCGTTCCGAACGCGGTGACAAACCGTGTGACCAAGGTCCGCGCCGCCTAGAACCCTGTCAATCTCGGCTGGGTCGGTATCAAGGTCAAACGCTTGATTGGTGCGGGACAGCACCACCGCTAACTCGCTGGCAAGTATCTCGTCACAACACAATTCCAGAGCATGGAGCGCTGGCCGATGCGTGACCTCGATCCATCCAATCTTTTCAAGGTCCTCGTCTGTTTTGACTGCGTCGACGGTTTCAATCCGCACCACTCTCCGCTACGCCTGATCAGTGACTGACTCAATCCCTGGGATCGACCGGTCGTACAAAAAATTGAGCAGCCCGTCAAAGTCATAAGGCGGCCGATAAGGCAGAACAACCGTGAGCGAACCCGTGCCACCATTCACTTGCACTGCCCTGTCGTTAAGTCGTGATGGGTGCCAAACATCTCGGTACAACCTTACAATCCATCCGGTCGTCCCGAGGATTGGCTCAGTTTGGGGGCGCCACGCCGATCTTGCCCTATCCATTATCGCGCTTGCAGATGTCTATATCCCTCGCCAGCATTCCGTTTTTCGCTAACCTCAATGCGGCGGACATGATGTCCCTGATGGCGGCAACCAAGACGGTCGAGGTTCCAGGGAACACGACAATTTTCTGGAAAGGTGATGCCCCTGATGCCCTCTATATCGCGCTGAGCGGCCGTCTAAAAGTTTTTGTGCGCGATCAAAAAGGGCGAGAAACGGTGTTCGCCACCCTCAAGCCGGGGGATTATTTCGGCGAAATGGGAATTATCGATGGTGAGCCACGTTCGGCCAACGTCGCGACGATCGAACCCTGTACGCTCTTGCGCCTTGGCGCAAATGAGTTCGAGATCTGCCTGCAGACCAACTTTCGAATTGTGCGCACGGTACTGAAGGGCTTGTCGGCGAGAATGCGCGAGCTGAATGCTCGAAACGTGGCGCTTCACCGCTGAGGTCAGTTTGTCGGAAATCATGAGAGCCACATGAACTCTAACGTCCATCAGGACTCAATCCAGGCGCAGTTCAACTCGGGTGCTTCCAGGCGCATCGAAGCCATTTACCTCACCCCTGACGTTGTCAAGCAGAGGGAACTTGCAATCCAGCGGCTCGCACCCCAGCCAGGGGAGCGCGTGCTGGACATTGGTTGCGGCCCAGGCCTCACCACCCTCACGCTAGCCGCAGCGGTTGGCCCCCAAGGGTTAGTGCATGCCGTGGATATTTCCGAACCCATGTTGGCATTGGCACGCAGCCGATGCGCCAGCCAATCCCATGTTCAGTTTGAGTATCAAGACGTCGCCCGGTTGCGGCACGCGGACGGCGCATTTGATATCGCGCTCGCTACCCAGGTCTACGAGTATTTGCCCGACATCGACCAGGCATTGCGGGAGTTGCAGCGGGTGATCCGTCCAGGTGGGCGGGTCCTGTTGGTCGACACCGATTGGGAATCTGCCGTTTGGGCCAGCCGTGATGACCTACGGATGCGCCAGATCCTTGAGGCCTGGAACCAGCATATTCCATGGCCGCAGTTACCGCGACAGCTGCAGCAACGTCTGCTGCGGGCCGGATTTTCGGACGTCGAGGTGGAGGTGATGCCGCTCCTCAATACCCGCTTCGACCGCCATACCTATAGCGTGGGGATGCTCGAGGTGATCGGCGCTTTCGTGCGGGGGCGAGGTGAATGCACCGCGCAGATGGTCGCGGATTGGCAGGACGATGTGTGCAGTATGGACGACGACACGGGCTATTTTTTCAGCTTGAATCGTTATCTGTTTTCTGCGAAGGCCTGAGCGTCGCTCAGCGAGCGCTTCGGAGTGTGACTTCGGCCACATTTAACCCTTACTCGCGCCGCGGATTAATCACCTCAAGACCATAACCATCAAACACCCCGGAATCAGGCGCTCTATACGGAAACTCCGAAATCACATTTGAACGCGTCAGGGTTAACACCAGCTACCACCCCGCTTCAGTCACCAGCAAGCTAAGTTCGATTGGCGACAATAGCGCCTTCGAAAGCACCCTCCAGGAAACAAGCACGATGGAAATTCAAGGACAAGCCGCATTGGTCACCGGCGGTGGATCCGGGCTCGGCGAAGCAACCGCACGCGAACTGGCTCGCTGCGGTGCAAAAGTTGCCATCCTGGATCTCAATCTGGCCAGCGCCGAGCGGATCGCGGCAGACATTGGTGGCATTGCCATTCAATGTAACGTTAGCGATGCCGACAGCATGCAAGCTGCAATCGATCGAGCGGCTGAAGCCCACGGTCCGGCGCGCATCCTGATGCAAATCGCGGGTATCGGGACGGCTAAACGGGTCGTTGCCAAAGATGGCCAAGCTGCGCCATTACAAGATTTTGTAAAAGTAATCGAAGTCAATCTGATCGGCACCTACAACGCCTCACGGTTGTTTGCCGCTGCCGCAGCCAAACTCGAACCCCTCGAAGACGGCGAGCGCGGCGTCATGGTCTGGACCGCATCCGTCGCGGCCTTTGACGGACAGGTCGGCCAACAAGCCTACAGCGCGTCCAAAGCCGGTGTGGCCGGGATGACATTGCCAATGGCCCGTGACCTGGCACAACACGGCATTCGGGTTTGCACCATCGCACCGGGTCTGTTTGCAACCCCGCTCATGCAAACCTTGCCCGAGCATTTGCAGCACTCCCTCGCCGAGAGCATCCCCTTCCCCAAGCGTTTGGGCAAACCCGAGGAATTTGCCCAGTTAGCGGCCCAGATCGTGACGAATACGCATCTCAATGGTGAAGTTATTCGTCTGGACGGTGCCCTCAGAATGGCGCCCCGCTGAGTGATGTCACAGGGCACAAAAACCGTCACTCTCGACGTCGACATCGCGTTTGGCGATTGCGATCCCGCCGGAATTGTCTTTTTTCCGAATTTCTCAAAATGGATGGACGCGTCATCCCTGAATTATTTTGTGAAGTGCGGTGTGCCGGTCTGGCGTGAGTTGGTCAAGACCACCGGGATTATCGGCACGCCAATCCTGGAGTTAAGCATCCAGTTCAAACAGGCGGCCACCTACGGCGAACACATTCAGGTCCATACCAGTATTCAGGAATGGCGCGACAAGGTCTTCATTCAAAAACACCGGGTGATGCGCGCCGACACGCTGTTGTGCGAAGGCCTCGAAACCCGCGCTTTCTGCGTTAAACACCCCGACAACCCGGACCGAATCAAAGCGATCCCGATCCCCACCGATATCAAGTCATTGTGTTCATGAACTGACAGGGCTCATCAAGAGGCTTGGGTTTCAGGCCTGGTTTTCCAGCCCCAGCAACCGGACCGCATTGCCCTTCAGGATCCCAGGCATGACTTCGGGCTTGAAGCCAGCAATTTCAAAGTCCTTCATCCAGCGTTCGGGCGTGATCAGCGGGTAGTCGCTGCCGAACAAGACGCGGTCTTTCAGAAGCGTGTTGGCGTACTGCACCAGTTGCTTGGGGAAGTACTTGGGACTCCAGCCTGACAGATCGATCCAGACATTGGGCTTATGGGTGGCCAGGCTGAGCGCTTCGTCCTGCCAGGGAAAGCTCGGGTGTGCCATGACGATCTGGATATCGGGCCAGTCGATTGCCACATCCTCGAGCAGCATCGGGTTACTGTTTTGCAAGCGCAAACCACCCCCGCAGCGCATGCCCGAACCGATCCCACTGTGGCCGGTGTGGAAGATGGCTGGCAGTTTGTGCTCGTTGATCACCTCGTAGATCGGCCAGGCCATGCGGTCGTAAGGCAGGAAGCCCTGCACCGTCGGGTGGAACTTAAAGCCCTTGACACCTTCCTCTTTGATGAGTCGCTCGGCTTCGCGTGCGCCCATCTTGCCCTTGTGCGGGTCGATGCTGGCAAAGGCCATCATCATGTCGCTGTTCTCGCGCGCTGCCTGCGCGATCTCTTCGTTCGGGATCCGGCGACGCCCGAGTTGCGCCTCACTGTCCACGGTGAACATCACCAGACCAATGTTCTTTTCGCGGTAGTACGCGATCGTCTCGGCGATTGTCGGCCGGCGATTGGAGCCGAAGTACTTGTCGGCGGCGCGATCGTATTCCTCGCCGTAATTATCAAACGGGTTCCAGCAGCTCACTTCGGCGTGGGTGTGGATGTCGATCGCGATCAGTTCTTGGTGTTTCATGGTGCTGGGGTCTAGGGATAGTCCCAAGAAGAAAAATGCAGCGATTACTGACAATATGATTATCGATGATAACTTGTTTGATCTTCAGATCAAACGTCGCAAAGGAACTTGATGACCGATCCAATCCTCGAACGTGCAGCGAAGAATGGCATCACCCTTGAAATGCGTGGTGCTGTCGCTCTCGTGACCCTGCGCCGTCCGGCCAAGCGCAATGCGCTGTCCGACCTGCTGATCGAAGCGATCCGCGACACCTTCCAGAACCTGCCCGCTGAAGCCAAAGCAGCGGTGATCGACGGGGAAGGCCCGCACTTCTGCGCGGGGCTTGACCTGTCCGAACTCAAGGAGCGTGACGCCGGCGAAGGCGTGCACCATTCGCGCGGGTGGCACGTCGCACTGGATGCCGTGCAGTACGGCCGCGTGCCCGTCGTCGCGGCATTGCATGGCGCAGTGGTGGGTGGCGGCCTGGAACTGGCCAGCGCAAGCCATATCCGCGTAGCTGACGAAAGCACGTTCTACGCACTACCCGAGGGCACGCGCGGCATCTTCGTGGGCGGCGGCGGCTCGGTGCGCGTACCCAAACTGATCGGAGTGGCCCGCATGACCGACATGATGCTGACGGGTCGCGTCTATAACGCAGTCGATGGCGAGCGGGTGGGCTTTGCTCAATACCTCGTGCCGCAAGGCACCGCGCTCGAGAAGGCGTTGGAGCTGGCCGAACGCATCGCCACCAACGCCCCGCTGACCAATTACGCCTTGATGCACGCTCTGCCCCGGATCGCCGAGCAACCGGCCGACCACGGCTTCCTCACCGAGGCCCTGATGTCTTCGATCACACAGGCGGCCCCGGAAGCCAAGGCCCGTGTGCGCGCCTTCCTCGACGGCAAGGCCGCCAAAGTCAAACAACCCGACTGAAAAGAAACGGATGAAACAAGGCATGACTGCGCCGAGATTCCGCCCCCTCAAGTTTGGCGTCACCCGAGTAGCGCTTCGTGATGGTGCGTCGGGTACTCACTACCTGCGCGCCGAGCAGAATCTGAACCCCTATCCCGAACGCCTGACCGACCGGCTGCAGCACTGGGCTCAAGTCAAACCCAACCAAACCTTCATGGCCCGACGCCTGAAGGCTACCGACGGTCGCCTCGGAGACTGGAAGCAACTGGATTACGCCACGGCCTGGAGCATGGCCCGCAGTATTGCCCAGGGGCTGATCAACCAAGGGCTGAGCGTTGACAAGCCGGTCGCGATCTTGAGCGAGAACAGCCTGGAACACGCCCTTCTCGCGCTCGGCTGCCTGATCGCGGGCGTGCCCTACACCCCCGTATCTCCGCCCTATTCCTTGATCAGCCAAGACTACGACAAGCTCAAACACATTTTGCGTACCGTCACGCCCGGTCTGGTGTTCGCACAAGACTCGCGCTATGCCAAAGCGATCGCCGCCGCGGTGGATCCGGACACGACGATCGTGATGGCAGAGGGCCACGTCGATGACCGTCAGAACATCGGCTTTGCCGAGTTGTGCACCACGCCCGTCACCGATGCGGTCGATCAAGCGATGGCAGCTACTGGCCCTGACACCATCGCCAAGTTTCTGTTCACCAGCGGTTCAACCAAGTTGCCGAAGGCGGTGATCAACACCCACCGCATGTGGTGCGCCAACCAGCAGCAGATGGCGCAGTCGATGCCGGTCCTGGCCGAGCAGGATCTTGTGCTGGTCGACTGGCTGCCGTGGAACCACACCTTCGGCGGCAACCATAACTTTGGGATGGTCGTCTTCCACGGCGGCACCCTCTATATCGACGACGGAAAGCCCACGCCCGCGCTCATCCACGAAACCCTTCGGAACCTTCGTGAGATCGCGCCCACGGTGTACTTCAATGTTCCCACCGGCTTCGAAGAAATTGCGAATGCCATGAAAACCGACGAGGCGCTGCGCAAGTCCCTGCTTTCGCGCGTGCAAATGTTCTTCTACGCTGGTGCCGCACTTGCCCAACCCGTGTGGGACAGTCTGTATGAAAGCCAAGAGCGCGAAATCGGCGAGCGAATCGTCATGACCACGGGCCTGGGGATGACCGAATCCGGCCCGTTCGGAATCTTCGTGACCAACCCCAATGTCCGCGCTGGCGACCTGGGTGTGCCCGCGCCGGGCTTAGAACTCAAACTGGTGGACATGGACGGTAAGACCGAAGTGCGCTACCGCGGCCCCAACATCACACCGGGCTATTGGCGGGCCCCCAACGAAACAGCCGAGGCCTTTGACGAGGAGGGCTTCTTCAAGTCCGGAGATGCGGTCAGGTGGATCGACGAGACCGACCCGCATCTCGGTCTGAAATTCGACGGCCGCATTGCGGAAGACTTCAAGCTGTCCACCGGAACCTTCGTGAGCGTGGCCCCCCTGCGCGGGAAGATCATCGCTGCTGGTGCCCCCTATATCCAGGATGTGGTACTCACGGGCCTGAACATGCGAGAAGTCGGCGCCATGGTCTTTCCAACTCCGAAGGTGCGGGAACTCTCGGGCCTGCCTGGGTCAACCGCACTATCGGATGTGCTGGCCAGCGCACCCGTTCGTACGCACTTTCAGAAGGTGCTCAATTCGCTCGCCGCAACCAGCACTGGCAGTGCCAACCGGATCGCCCGCATGTGCCTGCTGTCGGAGCTTCCCACCATCGACAAAGGCGAGATCACGGACAAAGGCTCGATCAACCAACGCGCCGTACTCACCCACCGAGCCGATACCGTGGCGCTCCTGCACAACGACGGCTTGCAGGGCATCCTCAAACCGAACTGCTCATTTTTTGACCCTGTGACTCGTATCCCCATGTCTGAAGGAGACAACCATGAAACTTAAAAACACGCTGCTGGCCCTGGCTATCACCGCCGTGTCCAGCACGACCGCGCTCGCCGAAATCAAGATCGGCGTGAGTCTGGCCCTGACTGGTCCAGGCTCGGGTCTGGGCATCCCGATGCAAAACCAGTTCAAGCTGTTCCCACAGACGATTGCCGGCGAGAAGGTTTCACTCATCGTGCTGGACGACGCGACCGATCCGGGCAAAGGCGCCGCCAACGCGCGCCGCTTCGTGACCGAAGACAAGGTAGATTTGATCATCGGTTCGTGCATCACCGCAGTCGCTGCCGCCATGACCGATATCGCAGCCGAAGCCTCCACTGCGCAGCTCGCCGGTTCACCTGTAGGCGTGCCTGCCGGTAAGGATAAGTGGCTGTTCCGCCTGCCGCAGTCCAACACCGTGATGGGCTACGCCATGGTCGAACATATGAAAAAACAAGGCGTCAAGACAGTCGGCTTTCTGGGCTACACCGATGCGTATGGCGAGCAGTGGCTCAAGGAAGTCACGCCGCTGATGGACAAGGCCGGTATCAAGATCATCGCGACCGAGCGCTTTGCCCGCACCGACACCAGCGTGACCCCGCAAGCACTGAAACTCGTATCCGCCAATCCCGACGCGATGCTGGTCGTTGCCTCAGGCTCAGGCGCAGCCATGCCACAGCTAGGCCTCCTCGAGCGGGGCTTCAAAGGCAAGATCTATCAAACGCATGCCGCCGCTACGATGGACCTGATGCGCGTTGGCGGGAAAGCCGTTGACGGCACCTTTGTCTCTGCTGGCCCGGTCATCGTCCCCGACCAGTTGCCCGATAGCCACCCGTCCAAGAAAATTGCGATGGACTTTGTGGCCAAGTACGACAAAGTCTATGGCGCCGGTAGTCACAACCAGTTTGCCGGCCACGCCTATGACGCCCAGGTCGCACTCGAAAAAGCGGTTCCGCTCGCGCTCAAGAAAGCCAAACCCGGTACACCCGAGTTCCGTACCGCACTGCGCGATGCGTTCGAAACCATGGGCAGCACCCAATTCGCACACGGCATCATGAACTGGACCAAGGATGACCACTGGGGTTACACCATGGAAACAGCCGTGATGCTCAAAGTCGTGGACGGCAAGTTCAAGGTCGAATAGGTCAAATAGGCAGAATCAGACCCACCAACGCCTGCCGGGGGCTTCTTCGGGAGCCCCGTTTTCCCAGGGCCGTTTATGGACTTCTCCATTGCAAGCATCCTGCTGCTTGACGGCGTGACCAACGGAGCGGTCTATGCCCTGCTCGGGCTGGCCACCGTCCTTGTGTTCACCGTCACGAGGGTGATCTTCATTCCGCAGGGCGAGTTCGTCACCTACGGAGCCCTCACCCTGGCCATGATGCAGACCGGCAAGACGCCCGGCACCGTCTGGTTATTGCTGATCCTGGCGAGTGTGGCCTCGGTGATGGAATTGGCCGATCGCTGGCGCCACGACGGCAATGTCGGACGCGCCGTGATGGCGGGGCTTAGGACGCTCGCGTCCCCTCTGGCCATCGCATTGCTGTCCATCTGGGCCGCCTCGCAACAGCTGCCGCTATGGGTGCAAGCCGCCCTGAGCGCGGCGATTGTCTCCGCCTTCGGCCCCCTGATCTACCGGGTTGCCTATCAGTCTCTGGAAGCCGCCACCCCACTGGTGCTGCTTATCGTCTCGGTGGGCGTGCATTTCGCCATGACGGGGCTGGGACTCCTGTTTTTTGGTGCGGAAGGTTTCCGTAATCCAGCGTTCTGGGATCAGCGCTTTGCGCTGGGGCCCGTCACCCTCGGGGGCCAGGCCGTGATCATCTTCGGGGTCTCGCTTGCCCTGATCTTGCTGCTTTGGCTTTACTTTGAAAAAACACTGCGCGGCAAGGCCCTGCGCGCCACCGCCGTCAACCGCACGGGTGCCCGCCTGATGGGGATCTCCACTCACACTTCAGGCCAGTTCACCTTTCTGATGGCCGCGTTCATTGGCGGTCTCTCCGGCCTGCTGATCGGCCCCACCACGACCGTGTTCTACGACTCGGGTTTCCTGATCGGACTCAAGGGCTTCGTGGCAGCCGTCATCGCGGGCCTGTCGAGCTACCCCGGCGCCCTGATCGGCGCGCTCTTTGTGGGCGTTGTCGAATCCTTTGGCGCTTTCTGGGCGAGCGCCTTCAAGGAAGTGATCGTGTTCACCCTGATTCTGCCGATCCTCCTCGTGCGCTCACTGAGCAGCGGCCACTCCGACGAGGATCACTGAGATGAAACGCGGCCTTCCGGTCTTGCTGCTGGCTTTGGCCGTGCCGGTTGTCGCACTGCTGCCACTTCCCGACTTCTGGATCGCCCAGCTCAACTACATCGGCCTCTATGCGCTTGTCTCGTTGGGCCTGGTGCTGTTGACGGGTGTGGGCGGCCTGACTTCATTTGGTCAGGCGGCCTTTGTAGGAATCGGCGCCTACACCACCGCCTGGCTCACGCTGAACACCGGCATGTCACCGTGGCTCACCCTGTTCGTGGGTCTGGTGCTGACCGCCATCAGTGCCCTCATCGTCGGCGTCATCACCCTGCGCATGTCGGGCCACTATTTGCCGCTGGCCACCATCGCATGGGGCCTATCGTTGTACTACCTCATGGGTAACCTCGACGCCCTGGGCAAATACGACGGCCTCCTCGGTCTAAAAAGCTTATCCCTCGGCAGCATCCACCTCGGTCAGGGCCGGTTGTTCTTCGTGCTGTGCTGGGCCATTTTGATCGCGAGCGCTGCAGCCCTGCTGAACCTGCTGGATTCACGTCCTGGCCGAGCGATCCGCTCGCTCAAGGGTGGCACGCAGATGGCTGAGGCGATGGGCATCAACACCTTCCGCTACAAGGTCACGATCTTCGTGATCGCTGCATTGTCTGCCTCAGTGGCCGGGTGGCTGCTGGCGCATTTCCAGCGCACTGTGAACCCCTCGGCCTTTGGTCTGAAGATGGGGATCGAATACCTTTTCATGACCGTCGTCGGGGGAGTGGGCTACGTCTGGGGCGCGATCGTGGGCGCCGGTCTGGTCAAGCTGCTCGACGACTGGTTGCAGGTCGCCTTGCCGGCCCTGATCGGTACCAGCGGCAGCTACGAGGTGATTGTGTTCGGCGTGGCCCTGGTGCTCGTACTCAAGTACCTGCCGGAGGGCCTTTGGTCGCTGGTAGCCCGCAAGTTCCCCAAACCAAACCGCTTGGTCAACTGGGCCGATGCGGAGGACTTGCCGGTTCGTGGCAAGCCCCAGCAAGGAGAGCGGGTCCTGGTGGTCGATAGGGTCCGAAAGCAGTTTGGTGGGCTGGTCGCTGTCAATGACATCAGCTTCGATATCGCTGCAGGCCAGATCGTCGGTCTGATCGGTCCCAACGGCGCCGGCAAATCCACGACCTTCAACCTGATCACCGGGGCACTGAGCAAGACCTCGGGCGGCGTAACTTTCCTCGGTGAAGACGTGACTGCCCTGCCCTCGCGCGAGATTTCACGCAAAGGCCTGGCCCGTACTTTCCAGCACGTCAAAATGATCGCCGACATGACGGTGCTGGAAAATGTGGCTATGGGCGCATACATGCGCGGCCGCAGCGGTGTGCTCAGGTCCATGCTGCGCGCCAACTGGGCCGAAGAACAGCGCCTGATGAAGGAAGCCCAGCGCCAGCTTGACCGTATCGGTATGGGCGACCACCTGCACGAGCAGGTTGGCAATCTGGCGATGGGGCAGCAGCGACTCATGGAAATCGCCCGCGCGCTGTGTTGTGACCCCGCGTTGCTATTGCTCGACGAACCGGCGGCTGGCCTGCGCCACATGGAAAAGCAGGCTCTGGCCGCCGTGCTGCGCCAGCTTCAGGGCGAAGGCATGAGCATCCTCCTGGTCGAACACGATATGGGCCTGGTGATGGACGTTTGCGACCAGCTGGTGGTGATGGAGTTCGGCACCCTGCTCACACGCGGTACACCTGCCGAGGTACAGGCCAACCCGGCTGTGCGCGCTGCCTACCTCGGAACGGAACACTGAGATGTCGACACCGCTCCTCACCGTCCGGGATCTACGCGCCGGCTATGGCAAGGCCGAGGTATTGCACGGTCTGAACCTGCAAGCGGACAAGGGCAGCGTGATCACGGTGATCGGCCCCAACGGCGCGGGCAAATCCACGCTCCTGAACAGCCTGATGGGCCTCTTACCCAGCAAGGGACGGATCGAATTCGAGGGTCAATCCATCGAAGAACTCACACTCGAAGAACGCGTGATGCTGGGCATCGCCCTTGTGCCCGAGAAACGTGAACTCTTCGGCACCATGAGCGTTGAAGATAATCTGGTACTCGGGGGTTTCCGTCAGATGCGCCTTGGCAATCGTCGGTGGCGAGACCGTCTGGCCGAGGTGTTTGATCTCTTTCCGCGCCTGCAAGAACGTCGCCCGCAGCAAGCTGGCACCCTCTCGGGCGGCGAGCGCCAGATGCTGGCCGTCGGCCGTGCGCTGATGTCGCGCCCCGCCGTGCTGATGATGGATGAGCCCAGCCTGGGCCTGGCGCCCCTGATCGTCAGGGACATCTTCTTGATCATCGAGACCCTGCGCCAGACCGGGGTGACCGTTGTACTGGTCGAGCAGAACGCCCGCGCCGCCTTGGCCGTGGCCGATCATGGATATGTGCTGGAGATGGGCGAGATCGGACTCCAGGGCCCCGCAGCCGAACTTGCACAGAACCCTCGGGTGATCGACACCTATCTGGGCGCCGTCAGGAAATGATTGTCGACAAAAAACCCGTCGGCCGCCTGACCGCCGTCACGGCCGTTGACCAGGTGGATACCTCATATCTAGAGACCCTTCTGGGCTACAACGCGCGCCGCGCAGCTCTGACGATCATCGAAGTCTTTCTGGAGCGTATGTCTGAGTTCGGCCTGCGTCCGGTGGACTTTTCGGTGATGTCGGTCATACATCACAACCCCGGTGTCACCTCGCGCCAGTTGTGCGCTGCGCTCAACCTGCTGCCGCCGAACCTGGTGGGCTTGATCCATTCACTGGAAGCGCGCGGCCTGATCAGCCGCCGGCCTCACCCCACGGATGGACGCGCCATGGGACTGCACGCGACCCCGGAAGGGTCCGCCCTCATGCAACATGCGGAGCAGACCGCAACCGACCTGGAAATCGAGAGCTCCTCTCGCCTGACAACCGCTCAGCGCAAGACCCTCCTGGACCTGCTCAAGAAAATTTACCTCTGAGCGGCGCGCTCCCCCGAGTGTTGTGAGAATGATCACCTGTGCGGCGCCTCACTCACTTGGGTACGCGGTGTGCGGGGATTAGTCGCTCGCCTCTCACAGGCCTCACCACCTCAACTTCAAACGGATCCCCATGAATATTCATAGCGTCCTCAAACCCGCAGCCACCATCGCCGCGCTCTTCCTGCTCTCAACCGCACAATCCGCGATGATCACCAAGGCCGAATACCGGGCCAGCAAAGCGCGCGTCAGCGCAGAGTACAAGACCGAGAAATCCGCCTGCCGTTCGCTTTCCGGGAATGCGCAGGATGTCTGTATCGAGGAAGCAAAAGCCAAAGAAAGGGTCGCGATAGCAGACCTTGAATACAGTCTCACGGGCAAGACCGAAGATCACAACAAGGCACTCGTTGCAAGGGCCGAATCGAACTATGCGGTCGCAAAAGAACGGTTCGATGACAAGGCCGGTAACGACAAGGATGTCTGTGTCAAAGAGGCCAAGGCCCTCGAGGTCAGGGCGTTAGCGGACGCCAAGATGGGTAAGGAAGTGGGTGAGGCCCGAAAGGACGCCTCGGACGAAAAGCGCGAAGCCGACTACAAGGTGGCGCTTGAGCGATGTGACTCCCGCGCTGGTGACGCCAAGACCAGTTGTGTTTCAGCTGCAAAGTCGAGGTTCGGAATGCCCTCGTAGTTCGATCGACGGGACGCTTTGACCCACCTTAATCGACGGGAACTATCATGAGCCTTGGCACCATCTTGCTGATCGTTTTGATCCTGATGCTCATTGGAGCCCTGCCCACCTGGCCACATAGCAGTGGCTGGGGATATCGCCCGGTTGGAGGACTTGGCTTACTGCTAGTTGTCGTCATTGTGCTGGTTGTGATGGGGGGCATTTAGCGGGAGTGCTCCCAATGCACATTGACGACGTTACTGCTTCGATATGCAGGGATCCGCTTGATCGCCGGCTCGGTCAACCAAGGAGCTTTTTCTTCCCGGAATCAAGTCGGCCGAATGACTTCCGGTGTGAGCGCTTGAATGGCCTGAAAGTTGGTCAAAAAAACCCGACCGTGTAGTTGCTGAATCAATTGGGTGGTCCTGAGTTTGTCCATCACAGGGCCCTTGATTTCAGAGAAATGCAGAGCAATTCCAGACTCTCTCAAGCGACTGGCAATGGCTTCCAAACTCTCTAAGGCGCTGGCGTCAACATCATTGATCGCAGAACATTGCAGGAGCACATGTTCCAGACTAGGGTGGGACGCCACCTCGGCGTTGATTCGATCCTCAACCCCTCTCGCATTGGCAAAGAAAAGGCTCGCGTCGATCCGCAAGCAAACGAGCCTGGGACTCACTAGAACCTGATGTCGAAGCACGTTTCGAAAGTACTCTGTCCCGGGCACTAGACCCACGGCCGCAATGTGCGGTCGACTGGCCCGAAACAAAAAGAGAGCCAGGGACAGGGCGACCCCGGTCACCAAACCCGTCTCGACGCCTTTGAGCAAAGTCGCGAGCAGCGTCGTCGCGAGCGCAATGAAGTCCGTCTTGGAGAATTCCCAGGTCTGTCGGAAGATCTGCAAATCGATCAGTGACAACACCGCCACGATGATGGTCGCGGCCAACACCGCTTGTGGCAGGTAAAACAGCACTGGCGTCAGGAACAGCGATGCCAAGGTGATGCCAACGGCCGTGTAAATACCTGCAGCAGGTGTTTGCGCTCCTGCGTCAAAGTTGACCACCGAGCGTGCAAACCCGCCGGTGACGGGGAAGCCCCCAGTCAGAGCGGCCGAGAGATTACTCGCACCCAGCGCGACCAATTCCTGATCGGGTTCAATCCGTTGCCGCCGTTTAGCCGCAAGGGTCTGGCCTACCGATACCGATTCAACAAAACCAACCACGCTGATCAGAAGCGCGGGTACTGCGAGCTCTTGCCAAAGCGCCCAGTCCCAAAGCGGCAGCGTCAGGGGTGGAAAACCTTGCGGCACGCTACCGACAATTTTCACGCCCTGCGTGTGCCACCCCAGCACCCAGGTCAGGAGTGTGCTCACCCCAATCGCCGCCACCGGACCCGCCTTCGCAATCACATCGGCTGTTTTGTGACCCAGCCCACCTCGCACCAGTAGCGGCTTGAGTCCTTTGCGAACCCAGAATAAAAACGCCGTCGCACTCAGACCCATCGCAAGGGTCAGCCAGTGGGTGTTGGGAGCTTGTTGAACCAAAGCGGTCACCAACTCAGAAAAGTGATGTCCGTCGGCTTTAACGCCCATCAGCGTCTTGAGCTGGCTAGTGGCAATCAAGAGGCCCGAGGCGGAGATAAAGCCGGAGATGACTGGGTGACTAAGGAAATTCGCCAGGAACCCCAGACGCATCAGCCCCATCAAAAGGAGGATGAGGCCAGACATGAAGGCCAACGTGATTGCAAACGCCCAGTAATGTGGGGCGCCCGACGATGCGTGCTCGCCGATTGCCGCGGCGGTCATGAGCGAGACCACCGCCACCGGCCCGACGGCGAGGACTCGGCTGGTCCCGAAGACCGCGTAAAAAACCAGTGGCGCAACGCTGGCGTATAGGCCCACTTCAGGGGGAAGTCCGGCCAGCAACGCGTACGCCAAACTTTGCGGGATCAGCATCACCGTCACAATCAGAGCCGCACCCAGATCGCTCGTCAGCGCTTCACGGCGATAGCGACTGCCCCAATCCAATATCGGCAGAGTCGGCAGCATCTGCAACAAACCATGCAACGGGGTCACCGGTTTCATTTGTCGGCCTCAAACATTGACGGGCCTGGAACTATTCGTCTTGTCGCTCGAGGACTTCAAAAATAATCATGCCCGCCACCATGAAGACCACGAAGGCTGCGGCCTTGGGTTGACCTGTGGCCAACGAAACGAGCGCGGGCCCAGGGCACAATCCAGCCAACCCCCAGCCCGCGCCAAACATCAGGGCGCCCAAAATCAGGCGGCGGTCGATCTGGCTGGACGTCGGCATGCGCATGGCGTCGCCCAGAAAGCTCAGTGCTCTCTTCTTGGCGAAGGCAAATGCAAAGAGGCCAACGCCAATCGCGCCGCCCATGACTAGCGCTAACGATGGGTCCCAGTTACCAAAGAGGTCCAGAAACCCCAGGACCTTGCCTGGGTCAGTCATGCCAGACAGTAGGAGTCCCAGACCGAATAAAAGACCCACCAGAAACTCACTCAGACGATGTCGCATGTTGGTTTCCATTCGCGATTCAGATGAGGTGGCGAAGCAAATAAACAATCAAAAACCCGGCACCCATGAACGTCAGCGTGGACACCAGAGAACGAGGTGAGAGGCGCGACAACCCACAGACGCCATGTCCGCTCGTACAACCCGAGCCGTAACGAGTGCCGAATCCGACGAGAAGTCCAGCAGCCGCAATCGTCAAATAACCCGCATCAATTCGCGGCAAACCGATGGCCGCCGGAAAGAGGAACGAAGCGACCAGGGGTGAAAGTGCCATCCCGACCAGGAACGAAAGGCGCCATGCGACATCACCACGGCGTGGCGAAAGTAGGCCGCCCAAAATGCCGCTGATGCCCAAAATTCGACCATTGATGAGAATGAAAAGCGCGGAGGCGACCCCGAGTAAAAGGCCGCCTCCCAGAGATTCCCTTGGTGTGAAGTGCGTCCAATCAATGGTCATGAGGCGTCCTCTACGGGTTGGCAGAACTGTTGATAGAGAACCTCAAGCACCGCCAGGGCCTGCGGACTATTGACTCGGTAGTAAATGTTCTTGCCTTCGCGGCGAGTACTTACCAGACCGTCTTCGCGCAGCACGGTCAGTTGTTGTGAGAGCGTTGGTTGCCCGATGCCCAGCAGCGTTTCAATGTCCCCCACCCGCATCTCGCCTCGGGAAAGTTGGCAAAGAATCATCAGACGGTCCGGATTAGCCAGCACCTTCATCAGCTTGCAGGCCCGCCCGGCCGCTTCGTGCATCTGCTCAAGCTCGACTGAAGCGACGTTCATCACTGCTCTCTATCAATTTATTGATTTATATTATATTCTTTCTTAATTAATTGATCAATAGACCATTGAGAGGTCCAATCAAGAAACCCCGATGACCCAACCGATGACCCAACCGATGACCCAACCGATGACCCAACCGATGACCCAACCGACGCCCCAACCTCTCTCCCGGCCTCATGTTCACGGCATCTTCGACAAGGCCACCTGGACGGTGACCTACGTGGTC
>Ga0214921_10006223_pt1 | contig 16445 bp, 16 predicted proteins | sample LL1505_MetaG_FD_177992 | JGI IMG/M metagenome (GOLD analysis project Ga0214921, IMG submission 177992) | Freshwater microbial communities from Lake Lanier, Atlanta, Georgia, United States - LL-1505 | ecosystem: Environmental > Aquatic > Freshwater > Lake | place: USA: Georgia | collected...
AGTGCACTCCCTCGGTCTGGTCTTTTCACAGTCGATCCTGTTGGCTCTCGTTGACTCGGGCATGAGTCGCGACGACGCGTATCGCATCGTGCAGGCCGCCGCCCGCCGTTCGGTCGAGACGCGCGAGAACTTCCGCGACGTCATCGCCCAGGACCCGGACGTGACGTTGAGCGAAGAACAGCTCACCCGGGCCTTTGACGCGACGCGACTCTTGGCGCACCGTGGTCGGTTCGTGGAGGCGCTGACCTGGCGCACGGCATGAACGACCTCGGTCTGACGCACCTGTATCGAGGCAAGGTTCGGGACCTCTACGCGGTCGGGGAGGACCACCTCTTGATGGTGGCCTCCGATCGAATGAGTGCCTTTGACGTGGTGATGCACGAGACCATTCCCAACAAGGGACGCGTCTTGACGGCCCTCACCAACTACTGGCTCGACGAACTGCCGGAGATTCCGCGGGCTCTCGTGAGTTGCGACCCCCTCGTGATCGAGACCTACGTTCCCGGCTTCTTACGGGCCACTGAGTTACACGGCCGTTCCATGCTGGTCCGCAAGGCCGAGATGTTGCCGTTGGAGTGCATCGTCCGCGCCCGGCTCGCCGGTCAGGCCTACGACGAGTATCGCGTCAGTGGTCGCGTGCACGACATGGCCGCCCCCGAAGGACTCTCCCTCACTGACCCCTTCCCGCAACCCTGGTTTACGCCTTCGACCAAAGCCGACGAGGGTCACGACGAGAACATCAGCGTGGCGCGAGCCACCGAGATCGTTGGCGCCGACCTGCTCGCCCGCGCCCAGGAACTCTGTCTGACGCTCTTTGCCTTGGCCGCGAAGCGGATGGCCGAAGCCGGCCTGATTCTGGCCGACACCAAGTTTGAACTCGGTTTTGTTGACGGTGAACTCGTGGTCTGTGACGAGATCTTGACGCCCGACTCTTCTCGGATCTGGCCGGCCGATGCGGTCGTGCCGGGGGAGACGCCACCGAGTTTCGACAAGCAGCCCTTCCGCGACTGGCTGGCCACGCTGTCCTGGGACAAGACGCCCCCACCGCCGACCGTGCCCGACGACGTGATCGCCCTGACCTCCAAGCGCTACGTCGCCGCCTACGAACGAGTCACGTCCCGACCACTGAATTCGTGGTTCGGAGCGTAAGTTTCTTCGCCCCTACGACTAACCTTGCGTTGTGAAGTTCTCTGTCGTCGTTGAAGTTTCACTGCGGACCGGCATCGCCGACCCCGAAGGTGCCACCATTGAGCGGGCCCTGCCGGCTCTCGGCTTTGAAGGCATCTCGTCAGTGCGTGCCGGTAAGTCTTTCCGCTTGAACGTGGAAGCCAACTCGGAGACCGAGGCCCTCGAGCGCGCTATCGCCCTCGCCGATCGCCTTCTCTCGAACCCCGTGATTGAGCAGTCCACTGCTCGCATTGAGGCAACGGCGTGACCACTCGCGTCGGCGTCGTGGTCTTTCCTGGATCGAACTGCGAATACGACGCCGCGGCAGCCGTAACCGCGGTTGGCGCCCACTCCGAATTCGTCTGGCACACCGCCACCTCGCTCGACGGCTTAGACGCCGTCATCCTGCCCGGTGGTTTTGCCCACGGTGACTACCTGCGACCCGGTGCACTGGCCCGCTTCTCACCCGTGATGACGGCCGTGGCCGAATTTGCGGCCGCCGGTGGATCGGTGCTCGGCATCTGCAACGGTTTTCAAGTGTTGACCGAAGCGGGACTCTTGCCCGGTGCGCTGCAGAAGAACCGCGGCCTGACCTTTCTCTGCCAACCTTCCCTACTTGAGGTGGTCACGAGCAACTCGATCTTGACGAGTCGCGCCACGGTCGGCGCCACGCTCTCAATTCCGATCAACCACTTCTCCGGTTCCTACACCTGTGACGACGCCACCTACGAACGCCTCGTGGCGAACGATCAGATTGTGCTGCGCTACGTCGAGAACCCCAACGGTTCACGCGACGCTATTGCTGGTGTCAGTAATGAGGCGGGCAATGTCGTGGGACTGATGCCTCACCCCGAGCGAGCCATGACGGCCCTGCTCGGCAGTAGTGATGGACGAGTACTCCTCGAGAGCTTCGTCGCCGGAAAACTCGCTACGCGTTAAGCGCGAGTGCGAGCGATTCCGGCCTTCTTCAACACGTCAGCGGGAACGCCCAGCGTGCGGAATGAGGCGTAGGAAATTCCATTACGTGCGGCGTAGGACTTCGCTACTTTGACGAAGTCTTTTTCAACGGCCGACAGATCAACGCGAGCGGTCAGTCGCTCTTTTTCCAGAGCCAAGTCACTCCGGCGCTGCGTCAATTCCAAACGACGAATGGCCGAAGCGGTGTCGAGTTCCTGGTCAATGCGAGCGATCTGCAGGGAGATTGATTCCGGTGTGCGCTTGCGTCCACGCTTACCTTTTCCGGCCGTTACGGCCTCTAGGTAACGGGAAACGACGCGGGATTCATTACGGCCCTGGGCCAACTTCTGCTTGTGGTCGCTTGACATTGCACGCTTAGTTGGTGCCTTCTTTGAAGCGGACTTAGTAGCAGTAGCCATGGTGGTAAATCTTTCTCTCGCAAAGTGTGTGGACTGGTAATAATAATGCGCCGTGAGACGAAACACTGTTCGCTGTCTCATGTTGTCGCACGATTGTTATGGAATTCATATCTACCTAATGGTCGTTTTGAAGTGCAGTGCGGGTTCGCGTCTCTAACTTTTCACTTGGCTACTAACTAAATAACTAATTATTTTGATAACAAACTCGTTGGCTGTAAGACGCCGTCCATAAACTCATAGCCGTGAGCTCATCTACTGAACCGTTGCACCGCGCTTTAGGTCTTACCGATTCAGAGTTGGAGGACATCCGCGCAGTTCTGGAGCGTGAGCCCAACCCCCTCGAACTGGCCCTCTACGGCGTTATGTGGAGTGAGCACTGCTCCTATAAGTCTTCACGTATTCACCTGCGCCGACTCCCCACCGAAGGGGACCGCGTCTTGGTCGGACCCGGCGAAAACGCCGGAGTAATTGATGCCGGTGACGGTATCGCGGTGGCAATTCGTATTGAGAGCCACAACCACCCCTCGGCCATTGAGCCCTACCAGGGTGCCGCGACGGGCGTCGGTGGCATCTTGCGCGACATCTTCACGATGGGGGCTCGCCCTCTCGCGGTCATGGATCCCCTCTTCTTCGGCACGATGCGTGACGCCCGTCAACGGTGGCTCGTCGAAGGGGTGGTCTCGGGCATCTCCGGGTACGGCAACTCCGTGGGTGTGCCCACGATCGGTGGTGAGTTGACTTTTGACGACTGTTACGCCTCGAACCCGCTCGTCAACGTGCTCTGCGCCGGTGCGCTTCCCGTGGAGCGTCTCGTGCTCGGCCGCGCCTCGGGTATTGGCAATCTCGCCGTGCTACTCGGTAGCGCCACGGGCCGTGACGGCATTGGTGGCGTCTCGGTTCTGGCCTCGGCCGGCTTCTCCGGTGAGGACGGTGCCGCAAGTCTCGACGACGCCAAGCGCCCCAGCGTGCAGGTCGGTGACCCCTACGAAGAGAAGCGTCTAATCGAAGCCTGCCTCGCCCTGCTCGACGGTGGCTACGTCGTTGGTATTCAAGACCTCGGTGGCGCCGGACTGGTCTGCGCCACTTCGGAGACGGCCGCGCGCGGTGGTGTTGGTATGGACGTGGACGTCACGGCCGTGCCGCAACGCGAACCCAATATGCAGCCCTACGAGATCATGACCTCCGAGTCGCAAGAACGCATGCTCGCCATCATTGAGCCCTCGTCGTGGGATGCCGTTAAGGCCCTCTGTGATCAGTGGGAAGTGCGGGCCACCGTCGTTGGTCGCGTGACCGACTCGTCGTACGACGCCGAGGGCAACCCCTTCGGCATGCTCCGTATTCGAAACGGCTTCGACGGCGAGATTCTCGCCGAAGTGCCGGCCTCCTCTCTGGCCGACGACGCCCCGCTCTACGAGCGTCCCATCAAGCGTCCCGAGAATCTCGACGCCATCATCGCGGACGACCCGACGGGCCACGTGCCGAACGACATCACCGAGGACGTCTTGAGTCTGTTGCTCGATCCTTCTTGGGTCTACCGCCAGTACGACTCGCAACTCTTTTTGAACACCGTGGTCGGACCGGGTCGTGACGCGGCCCTGTTGCGTTTGGCCGGTCCCGGCCTGCCCGCGAGTGAGCGCGGACTGGCGCTCACGACGGACTCGAACCCGCGCTGGTGTGCGCTCGACCCCCACGCCGGTTCGGCCTGGACGATTGCCGAAGCCGTAGCCAACATTGCGTGCGTCGGTGCGGCGCCCGTGGCCGTTGTTAACTGCTTGAACTTTGGTAACCCCGAGCACCCCGAAGTGATGTGGCAGCTCTCCGAAACCGTCGACGGCATGGCCGAGGGCTGCAACGCCCTGGGTCTGCCCATTATCGGTGGCAACGTCTCGCTCTACAACGAGAGCGGCGGCAAGGACATCGACCCGACACCCGTTATTGGTGTGCTCGGACTCGTCGAGACGCTCACGACCCCACCACCCGGCTGGACTTGGAGCGAAGGTGAGACCGTGATTGTGGTCGGCAACGCGCCCGCTGAGCCTTCGCTGGCCGGCAGTCGCTGGGCTACGGCCCAAGGTCGACGCGGGGGAGCATTGCCCGCATTTGACGCTGCGCTCCTCGGTGCCACCTCGGCCTTTATCGCCCAGGAAGTCAGTTCAATCTGCGCCGGTAACGAGAGTGACCTCACGGCGGTGCACGACATCGCCGGTGGCGGACTCGTCGGAGCCATCGCCGAGATCGCCAGTGTGTCCGGTGTCGGCCTGGACTCCTCCGTCATTACTCGCCCCGTGGACTTGTTAGTCGAGACGCCCGGTCGGTTCATTATCGCTACGTCGAATCCCGAGGCCTTCGTGGCCCGGGCCGCCGCGGCCGGTGTGACGACGACCGTGCTCGGCGAAGCGCGGGGCACCGTGGTGAAGTTGGGTGAGGCCTTCTCGACGCACGTGGCGACGATTGCCGAACGTCGTGGTGGTGCGCTCGATCGCTCGATGCGCGCCGCGGGCTAGAAGGTTCGCGCTGCTCGCAAGGCGGTAACTACTTCTTCGGGGACGTGGAGATCGCCCTCGAGTCCGTGACCGATGCGCACGTTCTCCTTGAAGGAGCCGTGATAGTCCGAACCACCGGTGGGGATCATGCCGGCGTCTTTGGTTAGCTTCGCCAACAGTGCCCGACGCTCCTGGTTCCACGAGCCGTAGTAACACTCGATGCCCTGGACACCACGGGATTTGAGCGACGCCATGATGGTCGGCATCTGCTGTTCGATCTCGCTGTTCGTTGCGGCCGAACCGAAGTAGTTCAACGTCGGGTGAGCAATCGAAAAGACGACACCCGAACCCCGGGCCGCTTCGACAAAGTCCTCGATGCGAAGATCGGTCTTGGGCAGGTAGGCCTTACCCGTCGATCCGATCCACTCGTTAAAGAGCTTCTGCCAGTTCGAGGCGTTGTTCTCGCCCACGATCTCGGGGTGGTGTTCGAACATGGCCTGGGCGAAGTGGGGACGACCGACCGAGTACTCACTCTTGGCGCGGGCCAAAATGTCGTCGTAGGTGAGACGGCTGAAGCCGTTGGCTTGGAGCAGCTCGACCAGTTTGATGTTGCGGGTACGCCGGTCGTTACGCAGCTGAATCAGGAGCTGCTGGAAGGGGTGCTCCGGATCGATGGGTACGAAGTAGGCCAGCACGTGGACCGAGACTCCCTTTTCCCGGGTGCCGTCCTCGCGGACCTTGACGGCCTCGACGTCCTTCAGGGAGACCTCCACCCCGGCAATGAGTTCGATGCCGAGGCCCTGGCAGGCGGCCGCCATGCGGGGGTAGCTCTCGGTGGTGTCGTGGTCGGTCAGGGAAAGGGTGGTGATTCCGACCCGGTGGGCGTGTTCGGCCAGAACTTCGGGGTCGTCCGAACCGTCGGAGAAATTCGAGTGCATATGGAGATCAATCACGCTCTGGAGCGTACCCACTGGTGGTGACACGGGCGTGTCTGTGAGAGAATAGCGGTGGTGACTCGTCCTACCTCAACCATTAGGGAAGCATGAAAGAAGCCTGCGGCGTCGTTGGAATTGTGGCTCCAGGTCGTGCCGTTTCACACCTAATTTTTGACGCCCTTATTGCGCTCCAACACCGCGGACAAGAGTCGGCCGGTATTGCAACGTGGGATCACGAGGGCATCACGGTCTTTAAGGACAACGGACTCGTCGCTTCGGTCTTTAACGAGCAGGCCCTCCACTCACTGCGTGGTGACATCGCGATTGGCCACACCCGTTACTCAACGTCTGGTTCGGCGAACTGGACCGCGGCCCAACCCGTCTATCGCGAAACGGGTCGCGTCGGTTTCGCACTCAGCCACAATGGCAATCTCACTAACACTGATGCCCTCGCCGCCGAGGCTGGCATCCTGCCCGGCATGCTCGTATCAGACTCGGACGTCGTGGCCCAACTGATGGCCCTGCGCATGCAAGTGGGCGACACACTGCCCGAGGCGCTCGGCCACGTGTTGAAGGGTGTCGAGGGTGCCTACTCCCTCGTAATTCTCGGTGACGGCATCGTGCATGGCATTCGCGACCCTCACGGTTTCCGCCCCCTCTGCCTTGGCCGCATCGGCACTGAAGACGCCCCCGAAGGCTGGATGCTCGCGTCCGAGTCTCCGGCCCTCGACGTGGTCGGCGCCTCCTTCGTTCGCGAACTCCAACCCGGCGAGCTCGTTACGATTGCCGACAACATGGTGACCTCGACCCAGCTCTTGGCACCGGCCGAGGGGAGCGAGAAGCTCTGCATCTTTGAGTTCGTCTACTTCGCTCGACCCGATGCGTATCTGATGGGCCACCAGGTCCACTCGGCCCGCCGTCGCATGGGTGAGCACTTGGCTCGACAGGGCACCGTCGAAGCCGACCTCGTGATGGGAGTTCCGGACTCGGGCATTCCGGCCGCGGAAGGGTTCGCCGCGATCTCGGGCATTCCCTTCGGCTACGGACTCGTGAAGAATCGCTACATCGGCCGCACCTTCATCGCGCCCGATCAGATCTCTCGGAGTAAGGGTGTGCGGCGCAAGCTCAACCCGCTGCGCGAAAACATCGAGGGCCAACGTCTCGTGGTCGTCGATGACTCCATCGTGCGGGGCACCACGACCCAGGCGCTCGTGGCCATGCTGCGCGATGCCGGAGCCACCGAAGTGCACTTGCGCATCTCCTCCCCACCCTTCTCGTGGCCCTGCTACTACGGCATCGACACCCCCACGCGCACGGAGTTGCTGGCGGCCAACAGCACGATCGAAGAGATGCGGGCCTTTATTGGCGCCGACTCCCTGGAGTTCATAACGATGGAGAATCTCCGCAGCGCCATCGGTCTCACCGACGAGTGCTGTGACGCCTGCTTGACGGGCAACTACCCCGCGGCGGTGCCGGTGACGTTGGGACGCGCCGGGAGCACGTCGTGAGCCGCCTCCTCGATCAACCCGCGGGCGGCCAGACCTACGCCGCGGCCGGAGTCGACATCGCGGCCGGTGATGAGGCCGTTGAGCGCATCAAGTCCGTAGTCGCCTCGACGAACCGCCCCGGCGTGATGGGCTCCATCGGCGGTTTTGGTGGCGCCTTCAATCTCGGGGCGACCGGCCTTACCAACCCCGTGCTTATCTCTTCGGCCGACGGTGTCGGTACCAAGCTGCACGTGGCCCGCCTCGCCAATCGCTTTTCGACCATTGGTCATGACCTGGTGGCCATGCTGGTGGACGACCTCGTCTGCGTCGGCGCCGAGCCCATGTTCCTGCTCGACATCATCACGGTGGGCCGCTTGGTGCCCTCTCGTATTGAAGAGATCGTGACTTCGATCGCCGATGGCTGTCGGGTGGCCGGCTGCGCCCTCATTGGTGGCGAGACGGCCGAACACGGCGGGGTTATGCACCCCGCCGACATCGACGTCGCCGGCTTTGCCGTGGGGGCGCTCGAAGCGGGCACCGAAATGGGTTCCCACCGGGTCCTCGAGGGTGACGTGCTCATCGGCTTGGCCTCGCCCGGCATTCGCTCGAACGGCTACACCCTCGCCCGTAGCGTGCTGCTCGATGACGAGTCACGGCTCAATAAACCGGCGTGGCCCGGTGCCTCGGTCACCGTGGCCGACGAACTCTTGCGACCCAGCGTGATCTACGCCCCGGCCGTGTTGGCCGTGCGTCGTTCGCTCGGTGCCGACCTGCACGCCGCCGCCCACATCACCGGAGGCGGCATCGTGGGCAACGTGCCGCGGATGCTGCCCGAACACCTCGATGCCCATATTGACCTCGAGAGCTTCGAGACACCGGAGATCTTCTTTGAGATTCAGCGTCGCGGACAAGTCAGCGCGGATGAAATGTTGCGCGTCTTTAACTGTGGTCTCGGTATGACGCTCGCCGTGGCGAGTCACCAGGCCGACGCCGCGTTGGCCGCCATCGCTACGTGCGGCATCACCGCCTCGATTGTTGGTTCCGTGAAGAGCGGCCAGCAGGGCGTGGTGATCGCGTGAGCACCCGGGAACGAGTCCTTCAGCACCTCTTGACCCACTCGGTGCGCACCGGCGACTTCACGCTCAAGAGCGGTCGTAAGTCGAACTGGTTTATTGACTCCAAGCAGACCATCTGCGCCCCCGATGCCATGGTGGACGTGGCCGAACTGGTGCTGGAACGTCTCGACGCTTCCGTAACGGCCATCGGCGGATTGACGATGGGGGCCGACGGTGTGAGCTTTATTACCGCTGGCGTGGCCGGGACTAAGGGCCGGGGCCTCTCGGCCTTTTCCGTGCGGAAAGAGACCAAAGATCACGGCGCTGGTGGTCGAATCGCCGGTCATCTCCAGCCGGGCGATCGCGTCGTGATTACCGAAGACACGGTGACGCGCGGCACCAGTCTGCTCGAGGCGGCCCAGGTCGTCCAGGAGTTTGGCTGCGAAGTGGTGCTCTTGCTGGCCGTGGTCGATCGCGGCGGCACCGCCACCGCGATGGCCGCCGAAGCCGGCCTGCGATTTGAAGCGCTCTTCACGGCGCCTGATTTAGGATTCAGTTATGAAGGTGCGTAAGCCCTCACTGACGGCTCGCCAGCTCGTCACCCTGGCGCTGGTGATAACCGGGACGCTGGTGCTCATGGGCCTCGCGTGGTACACCACGAAGCGCGTGCCTCACAACAACTGGCTCTTCACTGGACGCTACGCCTGCAGCTTCTGCGACATCAATTCCCGTATGGAAGACGTCATGACCGTCAAGAACGGTGGCGTGCTTTACAGCTACTACTCACACCACCAGTACTTCACCTACCCGACGGCCGCCCTCTTTTTGTTTTGGCCCCTCACGTGGTTCTCGCACTTCTGGGCCGTGGCGGGCTGGAGTTTCATCGCCCTCGTGAGCTACGCCGGACTCGTGATGCTCGGCTGGCGTCAAATTCGCGGGGCCCTCACGTGGCGCGCCGCCGGTGTGATTCTCTGGGTCACCGCACTCGGCGTCACGATTTTTCCGACCATAACTATCTGTCTCTCGCAGGGTCAGACGGCTTCGATTCTCGCCGTGGTCGTGGCATTGGACTACCTCGCAATTCGCGGTCGAGCCCAAGGTGTGCTCACGGGTATCGCCGCGGCCATCAAGATCTACCCCATCATCTTCATTGGTGTTTGGGTGGCCCGCCGCCAGTGGCGTCAAGTAATCACGGCTTTGGCATCCGGAGCCGCGACGACCGCACTGGCCTGGGTGATCTGGCCCAAGCACTCCACGACCTTCTTCTTCCACCGATTGACATCCGGTCGGGAAATCAGTCACTTCCACTCCAACGTGCACTGGCGCTCGTCATCATCGAGTCCGTACTCCTTCTTCTATCGCCCACCGTTTGACGGCGGGTCGTGGGAGTCATCAGCCGGCCTCATGGCCTGTTTGGCGGTGGCCATCTTTGGTATCTGGGTCGGGGTTCGCCTCTGGAATCGCGGGTATCGCGTCACGTCATTTGTGGCCGTCCTCATCGGCAGCACGCTGAGTGCGCCCGTGGTGTGGGATCACTACTTCGCCTGGGTTCTGTTGCTGCCCCTCGTGGCCTACGAAGTTGGTCGACGCCAACCGACGGCCTGGATGGCCCTGAGTGCGCTCGTGGCACTCATGGTGCCGTGGGGCGTTATTCGCGACGAAAACTTCTCCTACGTCGGCTTTACGCCAATGACTATCGCACTGTTCTTCGTGCGTAACGCCCTGCTCTTCACCTCGTTAGGAATTTTGATTTTTGCCTCTCGGTTGCAGCCGAAAGAGGAACTCGTCGCTAACTAACGACAGTTCGCGCTACGGCCTCGGTCAAGCGAGCTCGCCACGCGCGAAGGGCCGGATAGCCGTCGGCGTCCGTTCGACCGAGCCGAACAATCACGGCGTCAAGGGCCGGCACGACGGTGATGGACTGACCCTCAAAACCGTTGGCCCAGTACGAGCCGTACTGGTCCCCCGTGACCCACCACTGCCAGGCGTAGAAAATGCCGGCCTCTTCGTCAACCGAAAGTGGCGTCTGGGCCGTGTCGACCCAATTGGTCGACACGAGACGCTGTCCGTCCCACTCGCCACCGCGCAGATAGAGCAGGCCGAACTTGGCGAAATCACGAGCCGTGGCGTAGACGTAGCTCGAGGCAATGAAGCTGCCGGTCGGGTCGAACTTCGGCGTGGCCGTGTTCATGCCGAGGGGCCCAAAGAGCCGATCGGTGATGAACTGCTTGTAGGCCTCGCCGTAGCCCACGACGTCGGCCACGATGCGCGCAATGATGTTGGTCGTGCCGCTCGAGTAGTTCCAGAACGTACCCGGTGCGTGAGCCAACTCCTTGGAGGCCGTGAAGTGGGCCATGTCCTGCGCGCCCTCGGCGAAGAGCATGCGAATGACGTCGCTACCACTCTCGACGTCGTACTCCTCGCTGAAGTTCAGTCCGTCACGCATGGCCAACAGGTCGGCCAGCGTGATGGCGTGACGCGGATCGTTGGGGTCAGACCACTCCGGTACTGGCGCAGGGTCGGCCGGGTTCAGTCGGCCCTCGTCGACCAGGGTGCCAACGAGGTGGGCCAGCATCGACTTGGCCATCGACCACGAAATCTGGGTGGTGTCGACGCCGACCGGTTCGGCCGGGCGGTCGGAGAAGGGAAGCTCGCCGTGATAGCGCTCGGCGATGATGCGGCCGTTTTTGATAACGAGGACCGTGCGGGTGTCGCCGAGGCCGGGGTCGTTGATGGCGGCCTCAATGATTTCATTCAGCTCATCGATGTTGGATGCGGTGCCCTGGGGCCATTCGGTGGTCGGCCACGGCGTGCCAGCGGGCTGGGCTACGTAGGCGGGAGTGATTGCGGGGATGTTCGTCACACCACCAACCCTAGAAGGGCCACCCGGTCAGGGGTAATTATGGTGGTCGAGACCGGCGTCGATCCGGTGACCTCACGCTTTTCAGGCGCGCGCTCTACCAACTGAGCTACTCGACCATGTTCGTTGTTCTTTCGAACAGCGGCGGACCTGACGGGATTTGAACCCGCGACCTCCGCCTTGACAGGGCGGCGTGCACTCCAGGCTGCACCACAGGTCCATGGTTTCGCACCCCCTTACCGAGGCTCGGTGGCGCGAAGTTCCATACTACTACGCCCTGAGGACCACCATATTTTCTAGTTGCCGACTACAACTCGGAAGGTGAAGGTGACCGGTGTGTTCGTCACCGTGGAGGCCGTCGTCGTGGCGGCGTCAAAGGGCCCACCCGTCAGCATGGGGCTGGAATTGACTGAGAAGTCCAGTGAGGAGTCGAAGAACTCCAGTGGGGTAGTGCCTGTCTGGTTTACGGCCAAGGTCCACGAACCGGCAGTGGCGTCGGAGAAGGAAAAGGACACCTCCGTATCGTGACCGTCCCAGGCCAAGGGCCCCCACGTGGCCGTAATGGTCGTCTCGCCGTTCGAAGCGGTCATCTGGGGGAGGTCACCCCTGACCGCCTCGTGGCCGACAAAGGTAAAAGTTCCGGAAATCAAGCCTGTGTCGGCACTCGAGCAGGCCGCGCGAGCCTGATCCTCGTGGTGGCCGGGCAGCAGAAGCGTCGCCCCACTCACAAGGGCCACGACGGCAATTGCTCGTGCGACCGGCCAGCGCCAGAGGGCGAGTCCTGCCACAACCAAAGTCAGACCTACGGCGACCAGCATCCAGAGCGGTGAGCCAGTGGCGGCCAGACATTCGAGAGAAGTCACGGAGAGAAACTACAACGCTTGCCCGTGGGCGACAACAATGGTGGGGTCCTATGAGTCAACTGTGAAGAACCCCTCCCTGTTTGTTCTGGTGATGGTGCTCGTTGCCGGTGTTCTTCACGCGGGCTGGAACGCCATGGCCAAGGGGCTCAGTGACACCCGCACCAACTTCGCCCTACTCAATCTGGGCGTCTTTGTTTTCGCAATCAGCGTTATTCCCTTCGTGGGCTTCACTTCCGGTCGGGTCTTCTGGTACGAATTTGCCTCCATCGCTATCCATCAGATCTACCAACTCGTCTTGATGGTCTCCTATACCAAGGGTGAGTTCTCGACGGCATATCCCGTGGCCCGGGGCATCGCTCCGCTCCTGGTCTCCTTTGCCGGCGTCGTACTCGCCAACGAGCACCTCACGGTCTGGTCCTACTTCGGTGTCGTCGTCGTGGCCGTCGGCATCAGCTCGCTCTCGTGGTCCAGTCGTTCTCGGGTCACATCGCCATCGGCAATCTGGTGGGCCCTGGCGACGGGCGTGGCGATTGCCGGTTACACCGTCATCGATGGCTACGGCGTGCGAGCGAGTGGCGACGCACTCCAGTACGGTGCGACACTCTTTTTCTGTCAGTCCCTGATCTGGCTTGTCGCGATATCACTTCGTCGCGGCCGGTCGTGGATTCCTCAACCAAAGACGGTGGCCCTCGGAGCACTCGGGGGAATCCTCTCGATGGTCGCCTACACCATCGTGTTGTGGGCACAAACAAAAACCACCCTGGGTGTCGTCTCCGCTCTCCGCGAAACCGGCGTCTTATGGGCCGCGATGCTGGGCGTCTTTATCTTTAAGGAAGGTCGCGCCGCCACAGTGATTATTCCCGCCGCCTTCGTGGCCATCGGCATCGTCCTGCTCGCCCTCGGCTAGGGACACTCTTAGGAACTTCTCATCAAACTTTCAGACTCTTTTCATCTCCGTTTCGTACGTTGGGCTCACTGGAAGTTTGAAAGGAGAAGCAATGACTGCACTACTCGTACTGCTGATCCCCATCATGTTCTTTGCCGGCGTCGCGAGTGTGACTCTGTTTCACTTCCAACACGAAGCACTACGTCGCGAGCTAGCTGTTTACTAAATCGTTTCCCTTGATCCCGGAAACCTCCGGAAGGACCCGTGGGCGCAAAACCCACGGGTCCTTCCACGTTCGGGGAGTCTCTAACATTGGGTGGAAACCGGACCAGGGGAGCACCGCATGACGCGCATTGGGAATATGTACGGACCCGACGCCACATTTCTCGGCGTTCCCGCGGCCGACCCCGACGAACGTGAGAGTTGGCAAAGCGCCGGTGCGGTCATTATCGGCGCGCCCTTCGACGGCGGCACGTCACACCGTTCGGGCTGCCGCTTCGGTCCCCAGGCTCTGCGCATCACGGACTACAACCCCCACGATGGATCCCGTCCTTCACTAGCCCTCGGCGTCGATCCGCTGAAGGACCTCGGTGTCGTTGACCTCGGTGATGTCGAGATGCCCTCCGGTGACACTGAAACCTCCCTCCAACGGCTCGAAGAGCGAGTGCGGACCGTCGCCGAAGCGGGGGTCTTTCCCGTAATCCTGGGTGGGGATCACACCATCGCGTTGCCGGACGTCACGGCACTGGCTCACGCCGTTGGTTGGGGCCGGGTCTCGGTGATTCACTTTGACGCCCACGCCGATACGGCCGATATTCAGTTCGGTTCCCTGCACGGACACGGCACGCCCATGCGACGCCTCATCGAATCGGGCGCCTGTCGCGGCGATCGCTTCATTCAGATCGGTCTGCGGGGCTACTGGCCCGAACCCGAGACGCTCGACTGGATGGCCCAGCAGGGAATGCGCAGTTTCGAGATGGGTGAAATCATCAGCCGGGGCCTCGACGCCGTCCTCGACGAAGCCTTCGCTCTCGCGATAGACGACTGCGACGCAGTCTTTTTGTCCGTTGATGTTGACGTTGTGGACCCCGGCTCGGCTCCCGGCACCGGCACGCCCGAGCCCGGTGGTCTCACCAGTCGTCAGTTGCTCGACGCAGTCCGTCGCATTGGCATGGAACTACCGCTCGTGGGTATGGATGTGGTGGAAGTGTCGCCGCCGTACGACCACGCCGAGATCACGGCCTACCTCGGGAACCGCATCGTGCTCGAGGCCCTTTCCGGTCTGGCGTGGAAACGGGGCAGCCAACGCCGCGATCCCGCTCGGCCCTTGCTCGAAGGTCGCTAGAGCACATCACTCGTGTCGTGCGTTCACTACGCTTGACCCATGACTGCAACCTCTAAAACTGTTCTTATCACCGGCGCCGGAACGGGCTTCGGTCGCGGAGCGGCCCTCGCCCTGGCCGCCCGTGGTCACCACGTGATTGCCACCACCGAGACCGAAGAGCAGGCCACCGCGCTGCGGGCCGAGGCGCCACAGCTCCAAGTGGAGAAGGTCGACATCACGACCGATGACGTCAACAAGGTCAAGGACTGGAACGTGGACGTCCTGATCAACAACGCCGGCTTCGGTCAGACCGGCCCGCTGGCCGACGTTCCCGAAGCCATCGTCCGCAAGGTCTTCGACGTCAACGTCTTTGGCACTCTGCGCATGACTCAAGCCACGTTGCCCCAGATGGTGAAGCGCGGCACCGGTCGCGTGATCATTGTCTCGTCCATCGCCGGCGTCCTGGCCGGTCCGGCCTTTGGTCCCTACTCCATGTCGAAGTTCGCGCTCGAGGCCATGGGTAAGACGCTGCGCGGCGAACTCTTCGGCCAGGGCATCGACGTCTGTCTGTTGAACCCCGGTCCCTACCTCACTGGTTTCAACGACCGCATGGCCGACTCCATGTGGGACTGGTTCGGTGATGACTCGGTCAGTGCGGGATCGACGGATCTCTTCAAGATGATGCGCACCATGGTGACTGAAGGTCAGATGGACCCCCAGGAAGTGGTGGACGTCATGGTCGAGTTAGTGGAAGCCGAATCGACGACGGAGAACAACTTCGTTCCGCCAAACCTTCGCGAACAGCTCGGCCTGGCCTAAGCCCTAACGTTTCCCTACTGCGTTTCGAGCGTGCTCTGCGCGGCGAACTGTTCCCGTTCGCCAACGCCGAGACGCCAGACGGACTGCTGGCCGTGAACGGTCCACTGGTGGGGTCCGCCCACGAGGGCCGTGTTCTCGTCGATGCCGAGCAGCGTCACCTCGGGATCCTTGCCGGCGAGATAACGGGTCACGAGGTCGGGCATGTGGCGCGCGAAGGCGTCGAAGTGGGGAATCACTCGCAAGTGGGACAGGAGGGCGAGCCCTTCGGTGGAGCCCTTTTGGGGGTGGCGGATGGAGGGAATCCACGCCGTCATCGCCATAGCGCCGGCGCTGCACCCCGCGAGGGCCGCACCCTGTTGCCACTCTTCGACAATGGCGTTCCACAACTTCGTGCCGCGCAACGTCTCGGCTAGAAAATCGGGGTGGCCCCCCGAGAGGTAGATCAAACTCGCGCCGCGTACTTTTTCGGCCAACGCGTCGTCGTCGGCGTCGCTGCGGGTGCTCGCGGTGGCAACGATCTGCTCACGGCCGAGGGCGCGGGCCTGGGTGTGGCCCAGTTCGTGCCAGTAGGTCAAGGTGTCCGGTCCGTCGGGCACGGCCGCGGTCGCTATCTGCACGTAGGGGCCCGGACGATTCTCTAGGAGTTGACCTTCGAGGGTGCGCATGATGGGTAGGTATTCGCCTGAGCCGACGAGTGCGAGAGGTCCAGGGAGAGAGGTCATAACTCAAACTTAGTGACGCGAGCCGAGGTCGGCTCCGGAGCTTGGTGTTCGAGCGAATTACTGCGTGGCGAGACTGGCGAGGAACTCACCCTCGCGTATCTGGGCCGCAATCTCGGGTGTCGGTTCGGAGAGTCGCTCCAGGGTGACACCCATGATGGCGCCGACGAAGTTGTAGTTGTGGTGGTAGTTCCCGACGGGTGAACCGGTGTCGACGCCGACGTCAAAGGTTTCGCCACTCATGGAGTAGACGAAGGGCACCGTCTTTTCGATGCGACCGTGACCGACGACCGCCTCATTGACCAGCAGAACGGCCGTGCCGCTACCACCGAGTCCGCCCTCGTAGGCGAACTCCACCACGATTCGTTGCGGTCCCGCCTCGAGTGGTTGGTGGCCACGAATGACGTAGTGCTCGTGACCGACCCAGTTGTAGTGGTACACGGGAAGGCAATCGTCATCGAGGTAGAGCGA
>Ga0214921_10006225_pt1 | contig 16442 bp, 15 predicted proteins | sample LL1505_MetaG_FD_177992 | JGI IMG/M metagenome (GOLD analysis project Ga0214921, IMG submission 177992) | Freshwater microbial communities from Lake Lanier, Atlanta, Georgia, United States - LL-1505 | ecosystem: Environmental > Aquatic > Freshwater > Lake | place: USA: Georgia | collected...
CGAGGTGGGTATCGATAAAGGCGCGGGCATCAAGCAGGTGGACGCCGAGGTCCTCGATTTCGCGGGCGATGGCGCCGAAAATGGTCTCGGCATTCCGGCGTTTCAAGGTGGCGAGGATGGCGAGGGCCTTGAGGTCGGGGTGCAGGCCGGAAAAGAGGCGGCGAGGCGAAACTTGACCGGCCATGAGGGCGTAGCCGGCGTCGAAACGTTTCAGGGCTTTCAGCAGGGCGCCGATCTGGCCGACCTTGATCAAAGCACGCTCGGATTCGGGAAAGGTGGTCTGGAGTTCGGGGGCCGTCTCTTCATCCATTGCCACGAGCCGAAGCGGAACGCCGGCCGCGCGGATGCTCTCGGCGACCAAGGCCGGGTAACGGCCTTGCCCGGCGATCAGGGTGACGGGGCGGCGGGGATCAAAATCCGGCGGGAGAAAAGCAGAGAGCGGGGCGGGCATAGGAACGAGGAACCGTGGCGCCTAGCACGAACGACCTTCGCACCCGGGCCAAGGGCGAATCGCAGTGATGCGCGCAAGGTGTTTTTCCAGTTGGGACGCGTTGACCGGCCTGACTGGCGGGCTTTGGCTAACGCCTGCGGAGCGGTAAACCGGTCTGCCTTTGCCCTATATGCCCACCTCTGTCGCCCGCCCAGCCCACGTGCCCTTCACGCCGTCCGCGCGGTTGGAGAAGTTCCGCCTGCGCAAGACCTCCGCGCAGTGGTGGGCACGGCTCTCGCCCTTCGGCCTAGGCCACACCAAGCCCAAGCACATCCGGGACATGCTCAAGGTCGTGTGGCTCAACCGCGACAACCTGCCGCATGCTTGGCGCGTGTTGACCAAGGGTGTGTGTGATGGCTGCGCGCTCGGCGTGGCCGGCCTGCGCGATTGGACGATCTCCGGACCGCATCTTTGTCTCACCCGCCTGAATCTGCTGCGCTTAAACACCGTCGCCGAGTTCGATCCGGCGTTGCTGGCCGAGGTCGGTGAACTGGCGAAACTGGATAACGCGGCCCTGCGTGGTCTAGGCCGCCTGGCCTACCCGCTGGTGCGCCGTCATGGCGAAAAAGGGTTCACCCGCGTCTCCTGGGAGGAAGCCAACGCACGTCTTGGCGTGCGTCTGCGGGCCACCGAACCGAAGCGGCTGGCCGTTTTTGTGACCGCGCGTGGCGTGACCAACGAGGTCTATTATGTCGCCCAGAAAGCGGCGCGGTTTCTCGGCACACCGCATCTCGACAATGCCGCGCGGCTATGTCACGCGCCCTCGACCTCCGCCATGAAGGAGATGACCGGTGTGGCCGCCTCGACCTGCACTTACGCGGACTGGTTCAAGACTGATCTCATCCTCCTTATCGGCGCCAATCCCGCGAACGACCAGCCGGTCTCGACCAAATACTTGCTCTTGGCCAAGCAGCGCGGGGCGAAAATCGTCGTGATCAACCCCTACCTAGAACCAGGGTTAAAGCGCTACTGGATCCCGAGCACGCCGCTCAGTGCGGTCTTCGGTAGTGATCTGGCGGACTATTGGTTTCCGGTCACACAGGGCGGGGATGTGCCGTTTTTCTACGGTGTGCTTAAGGTGCTGTTCGAGCGCGGCGGGGTGGACGAGGCCTACCTGCGCGAACACGTCGACGCGGAGTCGGCGGCGGCGCTGCGGGCGGCCTGCGCGGCGACGGAGCTAGACGAGTTTGCCCGTCGCGCCGGGGTTAAAACCGACGCCATCGAGGCGCTGGCCGAGCTCGTGGCCGGGGCGCCCCGCGGCGTGGTGGTGTGGAGCATGGGCCTCACCCAAGCGCCGACTGGCGCGGATGGCGTGCGGATGGTGCTCAATCTCGCCCTCGCGCGCGGCTGGATCGGCCGCGAGGGCACCGGCGCCGTGCCTATCCGGGGGCATTCCTCGGTGCAGGGCGGCGGCGAGATGGGGTGCTATACCACGGCCCTGCCCGGCGCGGTCCCGATCACCCCGGAAAACCTCGCCCGGCTGGAGGCGCAGTATGGTTTCCCTATCCCCGGCGCGAAGGGCTACACCACGCCCGAGATGCTGGAGGCCGCTCATCGCGGTCAGCTCGATGTGCTCTACGCGCTTGGTGGAAATTTCCTCCGCACCCTGCCTGATCCGGATCACGTCCGCGAGGCGTTGGCGCGCACGCCGCTGCGCATCCATCAGGACATTATTCTTACCGATCAAATGTTCATCGCGCCCCCGCCCGGCGGGGAAGTCTGGCTGCTGCCTGCGCAGACTCGCTACGAGCAGGATGGTGGCGGGGTCGAAACCAGCACGGAGCGACGGGTCATGTTCTCGCCGCAAATTCCTCGGGTGGTTGGCGAAGCGCGGGCCGAGTGGCGCATCGCGCGTGACCTCGCGGTCGCAGCCTGGCCGGAGCGCGCCCACCTGTTTGGTTGTGAAAACGGCCAAGTCATCCGCGAAGAAATCGCGCGTGTCGTGCCCTTCTACGCTGGCATCGAAAAACTGGCACGCACCGGCGACTCCTTCGTCTATGGCGGGGCGCACCTTTGCCCCGAAGGGTGTTTCCCGCTGCCGGATGGGCGTGGTCGTATGACCACACCGCGCTTGCCGGCTCGCCGGCCAGTGGACGGGACCTTCTTCGTTAGCACCCGGCGGGGTAAACAATTCAACACTCTCATCTACGCCGAAGTGGATCCGCTCAACGGTGCCGCCCGGGATGCGGTGCTGATGAACGAAGAGGACGCGGCCGAGCGCGGACTCATGCACGGTGATCCGGTGATTTTGAAGAATAAACGCGGCGTTCTCGCTGGTCGCGTGCACCTCGCTCCCCTGACCCGCGGCGACCTCCAGATCCACTGGCCGGAGGGGAACCACCTGCTCGACCGCGACGCCCGGGATGCCTGGAGTAACACGCCCGACTACAACGCCCGCGTGACGCTGGAAAAGGCGAGCGGGGTATGAGTTCATTCAATAGATTTTTAACCGCGGATGGCGCGGACGTGCGCGGATAATCGGAAAATCCGCGTTTATCCGCGTATTCCGCGGTTAAATTTTGCTGCTTTAGAATGAATTTATCATCGATAAAAACTGTGTCGGTAAACCGCCTTGGCGGCGGCCCGGAGCGCGCGGATGCGGTCGCGGTCGAGGAGCCGTTGGAGATCCGCGTCGGTGGGCGGGGCGTGGCGGTGACTATGCGCACGCCGGGGCATGACCGCGAGCTGGCGGCGGGTTTTTTACTGACCGAAGGGGTGGTGCGGGCGGCGGCGGAATTACTTGATGTTTATGCCTGCCGGGATCTGCCTCACGGGCAGGAAGGCAACGTGGTTGAGGCGGTGCTCTCGCCCGAGGCGCGGGCGCGTTTTGATCCGGCGCGGTTGACGCGGCACGTCTTCACTGCGTCGAGTTGCGGACTCTGCGGCAAGGCCACCATCGACGCGGTGGCCTGCGTGCTCCCGCCGTTGGCGGCGGCGGGAGCGGCCAGCGAGGCGGGACTTTTCGCGGCGGCGGCGCTGGGGTCTTGGCCCGAGCGCTTGCGGGCGGCGCAGCCGGGCTTTGATGCCACGGGCGGGCTACACGCGGCAGCGCGATTTACCGTGCGCGGCGAATTGGTGGCGGTGCGGGAGGATGTGGGGCGGCATAACGCCCTCGACAAGCTCCTCGGCGCGGCGCTCTGGGCGGGCGAGACACCGCTGGCTGACGCGGGTGTGCTGGTGAGCGGTCGGCTCAGTTTCGAACTCGTGCAAAAATGCTGGGCGGCGGGCGTGCCGCTACTGGCTGGCATAGGCGCGCCGTCGAGCCTCGCGGTCGAACTGGCGACGGCTGCAGGCATGACCTTGGTCGGATTTCTGCGCGCCGACCGCGCCAACGTCTATGCCGGCGCGGAGCGGCTAAACTGCACAAAATGAGCGAGCAGCTCTCGATTTTTTCCCCGTCGGAACCCAGTCGCATGGAGCCCGCGCTGCCTTTGCCGGGTGCTGCCGCTCCGGTCCCGTCCTTGACCGACGAACTGGCGGCGGTGTGGGGCTTGCCGCTAGGCCGCAAGGTTCGCGTCGAGTTGCGCCATCATACGGTGACGGGGCTGAGCGGGAAGCTCCGGGTGGCTGGTTTGCCTGATTTACCCTTTGATCGGCTCGCGCCGCTTCGCCTGCGCATCGGCGACGTAGAGTTCTCGAGCCGTCAGGTGGCGGCGTGGTCGGTGGTGGACTGAGCCTACCTCAAGCTTGGCGACGACGGCGAAGCAGGGTGCCGAGCAGTGCGGCGCAACTGGCGAGCGCCCCTGCGCTCGAGGATTCAGGAATGTTTGAGACGGGAACCAGCTTATCGCCTTTTATCTCTACCGTGTTGCCGTTGATCTTAACTTTATCTAAATTCTCGGGTCGAAAGGAAGTGGCGGAGACCGAGTAAGTGCCCGTGCCCACGATTGCCAGTGCTCCTGTCCAGATCGGATTATTCGGATTGGCTAGAGTAAGGGAACCGCCGTTGGAGATATTCAGCGAGACGGTGCCGCTGGAGAGATATAATAAGCCGTTAAAAGTCGCGTTGGCACCTCCTATATTCCACGTGGAGTTCGCGCTAGAAAGGACGATGACATCTAAAGTAGCCGAGGCGCCGCTTCCCAAGTTCAAACCTCCGTTTCCGATGGTGAGAGACTCCGACCCGTAGGGCACAAAGAGGGTCGAAACGTTCTCGGAAATGGTGAGAGAAGAAACGGAGAGATCGACGTCGAAGGCCAGCGCAGATGATACACCTATGACGACCTGACTGCCGGCGACGGGTTTGCCGGTGGGGGACCAATTTGCCCCATTTGAGATATCCAAAGCATCGTCCGGAGTTTGGCCCGAGGGGGTGATCCAGACGGACTGCGCGGAGCCTAAGACGGGTAGGCTGCACATGAGAGCGCAGAGTGCTTTTTTCATATAATTATAGAGAAGGTAAGTAGGGTGGTAATTCCCCTAAAATACTTTCGCCCGAGGTTTTAGGCTGACGGCGTAGAATCGTGACCGAGGTGCCGGGTTGGATCAGTAAGTTTCTCTGGTCGCCGGTTTTCCCGGCAGTAAGCCACGCGCCGCTATTGTTTTGATAGTGGTAAATCCACTGCGCCCCATTCCACACCCCTACCGTATCGGCGCTCAGGGCTGAGCCACCGGTTTTTAGCCCGCCCTGGGTGGTGAAGGCAAAATAGGAAAGCGACACCGGCACGGGTAAGGGTTGCGCCACGAGCCTGGAGGAGGCACCGGGGTGGCGCAGGCCGCTGCGATGAACAGGCACGGCGCCGATAAAGGTCAACGTCGTGGCTGGTCGCCCCGCTTTACGGGTCACAGACAAGCCTTGATCCGGGTATAAAATTGTATGGTTGGCGTTGGTCGCGGTGTCGGCAGCCGCCACCCAGTATCCATAACCGGGGGTGCTTCGATAAAAGTAGTATACAAAGGTCGCGCCATTCCAGATTCCCACGGTATCGGCGGAGGCGGCATTATTGCCTCCGGTTATTTTTAATTCTGCTCCGAGGCCAAATAAACTCGCCAAGGTGTCACCCGGGACGATCTCCAGCTTGTCACCAGACGTCAGGCTAAAGCCGGTGGTGTTGAGCGCGAGTTCGGTGCCGGTGCCATCTTTAATATCAAGGGTGACCGAGTTTGAGGTGTTGGCGGTAACCAAACAATACCGCCCGGCGTGCCGTCCACTGGTGAAACTAACAAAAAAGGGGGCGCCCGGGGTCGTCAACTGGGTGGTGCCAAGGGGGCTGCCAACGAATGTGATCGTGTTGGCGCTAAAAGTGCCGACCGGGAGCCTGGCGATTGCGAAGGCCTTGAGTGGCACGCTGATCATCGAGCTGTAGGGGCCGTAGGGAAGCATGATTTTTACCGCCCCCAGAGGCGTGCTCACGTCCTCCAAGGCCAGCGCCACGCTAGAAAAAAGCAAAGCAGTGCACAGGCAGGTGATTTGCTTGGTTTTCATAGTAGTGGCGGTTGATGCAGAGCTGATAGCAACGATGCATCTTTAAAAATTAAAGCATTTATCCGGTGGTTTGCGGCGGGTTGAGGATTTTTTTATATCGTTCAACCCGCTGCTGGGACGCGAATGTTATGCTTACAGGTATTTGTCGGTCACTGCGCCTTCCGAGGCGCTGGCGACGAGGCGGGCGTATTTGGCCAAGACGCCGCGGGTTTCCTTCGGGGCGGGCGGGACGTAGGCGGCGAGGCGGGCGGCGTAGTCGGCGTCGGGGATGAGTAAGGCGATGGTGTTTTTCACGGCGTCGATCTCGATCAAGTCGCCATTGCGCACGATCCCGATGGGCCCGCCTTTAGCGGCCTCTGGTGTGATGTGACCGACGTCAAAACCGTGGGAACCGCCGGAGAAGCGTCCGTCGGTGATGAGCGCGACGTCCTTGATCAGCCCGCGACCGGCGATCGCGCTGGTGGGGGAGAGCATCTCGCGCATGCCGGGGCCGCCGACGGGGCCTTCGTTGCGGATGACGACGACATCGCCTTTGACTACATCGCCACGGAGCACGCCCTGCAGCGCGTCTTCCTCGCCCTCGTAAACCTTGGCCGGGCCCTTAAAATAGAGGCCTTCCTTGCCGGTGATCTTGCCGACGGCGCCGTCGGGGGCGAGGTTGCCGCGGAGGATGCGGAGGTGGGAGTCTGCCTTGATGGGCTGGTCGAAGGGGCGAATCACGTCCTGCTGATCGGGGTAGGATGGGTAGGGCTGAACGTCTTTTAGCGATTCAGCGATGGTCTCGCCAGACACGGTGAGGCAGTCGCCGTGGAGCAGGCCGCGATCGAGCAGCATCTTCATCATCGGGCGAATGCCACCGATGCGAATCAGGTGGGCCATACCATATTTCCCGAAGGGTTTGACGTCGGCCAGGAGCGGCACGCGGGCGCCGATGGTCTTGAAGTCATCGATTGAGAGCGGCACCTCGGCGGAGTGGGCGATGGCGAGGAGGTGGAGAACGAGATTAGTCGAGCCGCCGAGTGCGGTGCACACCGTGATGCAGTTTTCAAAAGCTTGGCGGGTGAGGATATCGCGGGGTTTTATGCCCTTTTGCAGCATCGCCATCACGGCCGCGCCGGCGCGCTCGCAATCCTCGCGTTTCTCTTTGCCGACGGCGAGTTGGGCGCTGCTGTTGGGCAGGCTCATGCCGAGGGCCTCGATGGCGGACGCCATGGTGTTGGCGGTATACATGCCTCCGCAGGAGCCGGGTCCGGGGATGGCGCTGGCTTCGACGTCACGCAAGCCGGCGTCGTCCAGCTCGCCCTTGGCGTGTTTGCCCACGGCTTCGAACACGGAGACGATATCGAGGGGCTTTTGTTTATCGCAGTCCGAGGCGGCGAAGCCCGGCAGGATGGTGCCGCCATAGATGAAGACCGCGGGGCGGTTGAGGCGGGCGATGGCCATCATGCAGCCGGGCATGTTTTTATCGCACCCGCCGATGGCTACGAGGCCGTCGAAGCCCTCGGCTGCGACGGCCGTCTCGATGGAGTCGGCGATCACATCGCGCGAGACCAGGGAGTAGCGCATGCCTTGCGTGCCCATGCTGATGCCATCCGTGACGGTGATGGTGTTGAAATAAACGGCTTTTCCGCCGGCGGCGTTGATGCCCTTTTGCGCGTGCTCACTCAGGTCGCCGAGATGGACATTGCAGGGCGTCATGTTGCTGGCGGATGACGCGACGGCGATCTGAGGTTTCTTAAAATCCTCATCGGTAAAGCCCACGGCGCGGAGCATAGAGCGGGCGGGGGCGCGGTCGTTACCGTCAACGACGACGGAGGAGTGCGGGCGGGGCGTGGCGGGGAAGGTTTGGCACATGGCGGATAAAAACAGATAGGAGAATGCTCACGCGGGTCGTCCCGCAAGCCCGCAGCTTACAGAAGCGAACCCCCTTGAGCGCAGCCCGGCAACTGCATGGGATGAGGCGATGATCACGTCCGACCCGCTCATTCTTGCCTCCGCTTCGCCCCGCCGTCGCGAATTGCTGGCGCAACTCGGGGCGGTTTTTACCGTGGTGGTGGCGGATATAGTCGAGCACGAGGACCCCAGCCTCGACCCTCGGGTCATGGTGGCGCGCAACTCCGCGCTCAAAGCGGAACGCGTGGCGGCGCTGCATCCGGAAGCCTGGGTGCTGGGCGCGGACACGACGGTTTTTGTGGACGGACAGGCTTTGAACAAACCTGTCGACCTAGATGCCGCGCGGGGGATGTTGCGACGCCTCAGTGGACGGGCGCACACCGTTTTTACCGGGGTAGCGTTAAGGCACGCCGGGCTCCGCGTAAGCGAGGATCTCGGGGTGGCCAGTGAAGTGGAGTTCCGGAGCCTGAGCGGCGCCGACATCGAGGATTATCTGCGGCTCGTCCACGTCCTCGACAAGGCCGGGGCCTATGCGATCCAGGAGCATGGCGAGCGGTTGGTCACGGCGCGGCGCGGCTCGCTGAGCAACATCATCGGATTACCTCAAGATGAAGTAAGAGAACTTTTGACCCGGCGCGGCGTCTTACCCTGAGTCCCGACGTCAGCCCGTCGTTTTTTCTGCACCGATGTCCACCCTTGCTCCCGCGCCTAGTCTGCCCGCCCTGCCGGCGCGGCGCGTGCACGCGCTGGACGAACCGAAGGATCAACGTCGCTTCGGCCTGATTGGGACCGTGGTCGCGCATGGTTTGTTGCTCGCGGCCATCCTCCTGTTGCCGGAGGACCTGCTTGATGGCGACGGGAGTGCAACTGCGCTCGAGGCGAACCCGAATTTCGAAATCGAATTGAGTCCGGAGCTAATCCGCCCTGCGGCTCCGGTTGTGCCGCCGCAGCGCTTTGTAGAGGTAAATCCGGCCGCGCCCGAAAACGTGCCTGACGACACCCAGCTCTATGGTGCGCAGAACCAGCAGGTGGCCCAGCCTGTGCCGAGCCCTGAAACCGATAGCGATGCGCCCAAGGTGGACGGCGAGGGCAAGGACGACGCCACGGCGCTGGTGAGCGGCCTGACCGCGCCGGAACCCCAGCCGACAGCCTCGGACGTGTTTGCGCCGGCCTTCACCCAGCCGGAGCCGCCCTCACTCGTGCCGGAAAAACGCGTCGCGGAGCAGGCTCCGGCTAAAGCGGTCAACTCTCTCGCGGGTGGCGAGCAACTCTTGGGCGATGCGAACGGAGGGATCGGCACGACGACCACGATGCTCCCCCCGGTAGCCGGTGCAGAGGCCGGGGCGGCGGCGGTGAAGGGCACGGCGGCGGGTCGCGCCGCGACGGGGGGGTATTTTGACGGCACCCCAGCCATCGATCGCTCCCGCCCGCAGGAGCGGCCCCGGCTCTCGGCGGCGGCGGTCAATGCGCGGAAGGCCTCCACTATAAAAAACGAATTTGGGTCGGAGAACATCGGGGCGGTCGCCTATAACGCCAAGTGGAGCGCCTACGGTGAATACCTCCAGCGCCTCATCGACGCGGTGCAGGGACAGTGGGAGCGGCTCATCCAGCGTAGCTCATTCTACCCAACCTCGGGCTCGACGGTGCGGGTGGTATTCAAAATCGACGCTTCTGGAGTCATTTCTGAGGTCGTGCGGGTGGACGGCAGCGGGGCCGAATTGGCCCGGCGACTGTGCGTCAGCGCGATCACCGAGCGCGCGCCTTATGGCGACTGGACGGACGACATGATTGCTGTCCTTGGTCGCGAGCAGGAGATTACTTTTACTTTTTTCTACCAATGACCACGACCCCCGCCACTGCCTTGGAACTGCCGCTGGGCCCGGGGATCGACATCCTCACCCAAGCTCCGGGGGGGCTGCTCGCCTTCGATAAACCCGCCGGCGTGCTCTCGCACCCAAACATGAAAAGTGAGCAACCGCGCGCCCTTTTGACCTGCGATTACTCCATCGAGGGCGAGTTCTACCACTGGATCGACGCGACCGGGGTCTCGCGCCACCTCTGGTTGCTCAACCGCCTCGATTCGCACACCTCCGGCGTGATCCTCGGCTGCGTCGAGGGCGAACTGGCCAAGCGCATCCGGCTGCTGTTTCGCCAGAAACACATCCACAAATCCTACCACGCCCTCGTCTTTGGCAAGCCCTCGAAGGCGAGTGATGTCTGGCGCGATCGCCTCGCGATCGAGAAGCGCGGCGGGCAGGTGCGGGCGAAGGCGGGTGAAGGCATTCCCAGCGAATCTGAGGTGAAAGTCCTACGGCAGCGGCGCGACAGCGCGACCGCGCTGGCCCTGATCGAGCTTACTCCGCGCACCGGTCGCAGCCACCAGCTTCGAGTGCAATGCGCCCACCGGCGCCTGCCCATCGTCGGCGACGCGACTTATGGCGACTTCGGGGCCAACCGGGCCTTGGCCAAGGTGAGCGGCATTAAGCGACTCTGCCTGCACTCCCACGCCACCCGCTTTGATTACGAACATGAGGGTCGCGTGGTGCATTTTAGCGCAGTCGCGCCGACTCCGCCGGAGATGCTGGGGCTGGTTTAATCGCGGTTTGTAAACCACCAGGTATCGGGGTGAAACGAAACTGCGGATGCGCTCAGAGTGGGGCGCGATCGCATCGGAGCCTCGGCCTGTTTAAGTGAAATCGGAGTTGTTGTTCACACTGAGATTATTTGAGCTAAATTCTTTAACCATGATGAAGGGACTCGTTGTTTTAGACGCACAGGCATTTGAACTGATCTACGGCGCGGAATATCTCGCCGAGATCGCTCGCCGCGTCGAACTGCCCTGCGGGCCGGTAACTCGCGAGCAACTGGCCGCCCAGCCCGAGCTCCTCGGCGAGGTGGAGGTTATTTTTTCAGGTTGGGGGGCCCCGATCCTCGATGCGGCATTCCTCGCGTCGGCGCCCAAGCTACGGGCGGTTTTCTATGGCGCAGGCACGATCCGTTACTTCACCAGCGACGAGTTCTGGGCACGTGGCATCATCATCTCCAGCGCCTACGCAATGAACGCCGTGCCGGTGGCGGAATACACCCTCGCCTCGATTTTGCTCAGTCTAAAAAACGTCTGGCAATCGGCGCTTGGCGCAAGGTCGCTGGGGCGTTTTCCGGAGCGGTCTCGCTGCGCCGGCGCTTTTGGCAGCAAGGTCGGCTTGATCTCGCTCGGCATGATCGGGCGTCTGGTGCGCGAGCGGTTGCGCCCCTTTGACTTGGAGGTCCTGGCCTACGATCCGTTCATGACGCCGGAGCAGGCCACGGTGCTGGGGGTCGAGATGGTTTCCCTCGATGAAATTTTCCGCCAATGCGATGTCGTGAGCCTGCATACGCCCTGGTTGAAATCGACCGAGGGCATGATCCAAGGACGCCATTTTGAGTTGATGAAACCGCACGCCACTTTCCTCAACACGGCGCGTGGTGCGGTGGTGCGGGAAAACGAGATGATCGACGTGCTCAGCCGTCGCACGGATCTGACAGCATTACTCGATGTGACTCACCCGGAGCCCCCTGTGAACGACTCGCCACTTTGGAAGCTGCCCAATGTCGTGCTGACCCCGCACATCGCCGGTTCGCAAGATCGCGAATGCCGCCGCATGGGTCGCCTGATGCTGGATGAGTTTGACCGCTGGGTGCGCGGCGAGAACCTAAAGTGGGCCATCTCCAAGGAGAAGGCCGCGCTGCTGGCCTGATTCAAATGACGCCGCCGAGGGCGTGGGCATGCAAGGCCTCGCGGGCGGCCGCTTCTTCGGCCGTTTTTTTCGAGAGCCCTCGGCCGGTGCCGAGCGGGCGTTCGGCGAGGTAGAGCGTGGAGACGTATTCCTTGGCGTGGTCGACGCCGCCGGACTGGACGGTTTCGTAGCGCAGCGCGGTGTTGCCGTGGATGGGTTGGACCAACTCCTGAAGGCGCCCCTTGGGGTTATCCGTGACCAAGCCGGTGGCGAGGCGTTCATGCAAGGGGCCGTAGATGGACAGCACGCGGGCGCGGGTGGTGTCGGGGCCGGCGTCGAGGTAAAGGGCGCCGACCAGCGCTTCGAATGCGTCCTCAAGGCTGGAAGGACGCGTGCGGCCCTCGGGGGTGTTTTCGCTGCCGCCGAGGCGCAGGGCGGTGTCCAGCCCTAGACCGAGCGCGAGTTCGGCGAGGGTGCGACCGTTGTTTAGCACCGAGCGTCGCCGGCTCAAGGCGCCCTCCGGTTCACCGGGGAAGGCGTGAAAAAGCTCGGTGGTGAGAATCTGGCCCAGCACTGCATCGCCGAGGAACTCCAGTCGCTGGTTGTGGGGACCGGCGTCGGGGTGTTCGTTAAGGTAGCTCGGATGAGTGAGGGCCTCGACCAGCAACGCCGGGCGGGCAAAAACGTGGCCGAGGCGGACCTCGAGGGCTGCGAGCGGGCCGGTCATGACGAGGCGCTGGAATAGCGGCGGAGGCCGGCGTGGAAAACCGCGATGGCGACCGCGAGCCAGAACACGGTGACCCCCGCCATCAACGCCAGCATGGCGGGTTCAAAGCCGTGGATCAGGAGGCGGGCAGGGACGTTGCTCACCACCACCACCGGCAGGGCGTAGACGAACACGACTTGGGCGACGCCGCGCAGGGCCTCGCGGGGCAGGCGCGAGAACTCGGTCAGGCCGAAGTAACCGCCCTCGATGCCCTTCGCGCTCTGCAACCAAAACACGAGCGAGATGATGGCCAGCAGGGTCGCGTAATGCAGGATGAGCCCGCAGCCGACTAACCCGGCGTAGACGAGGATCTGGGCGGCAGAGGGATCGAGGTGCAACCGCTGGGCGGCGTAGATTACAATGGCGAGGGCGACAGGAACGTTGACGAGGCCGTCGAGGTCGAACTTGCGGGTCGAGACCATGAACAGGGGCCAGCCGGGCTGGGCGAGAAAGAAGTCGAAGGTGCCGCTGCGCACGTTGCGCCCGAGCTCGAACAGGTTGCTCCAGAAAAATGCCATCAGGAGGCGCTGCACGAGCAGGGTGGTGCCGACGAGCAGGAGCATCTCATATTTCGACCAACCGGCGATGGAATCCGTGTGGTCGTAGATGACCCCGACGAGCAGCACGTTCACACTCATCCAGAACAGCTCGACCAGTGCCCACATGAGGAAGTCCCCGCGAAACATCATCGCCCGCACCAGTGAATAGCGGATACTGGCGAGCCAGATGCGGAGGTGGCGGAGCAGGGCGGACATGGGCAAAAAGGGGAGGCGAATTTAACCGCCAACCGCGGTGTGGCGGCGGAGGCCGCGGGTCCAGAGATAGCGCGCCAGCAAGAATAGGGTGAGCGCCCAACCAGCCTGGATGGCCAGACCTTGCAGCGCGGCGGAGAGATCCGTGATACGGCCCGTTAGCAGGGCGGTCGGGAAATACATTTGGTAATAATAGGGCAACCAGCTCGAGAGTTGGTAGAGCCAGGGCGGCATCAAATCCAAGGGGAAAATCTGGCCGCCGAGCACCGCCTCCACCGCGAGGGAGAGGATGATGAAAGACTGAATCTCCAAAAACCAGAAGGTCAGCATGCCGAAGCAGTAGGCGATGGTGAACTGGATGAAGGCCGACAACAGCAAGGCCGGCGCGGCCACCGCGTAGAACGCCAGGTGTTCGCCGGCGGGCAGGGCGAGCTTGGGCCCGATGAACGGCAGGATGCAGAGGAAGGGTAGCAGCGAGAGCACGCCAGTGACGATACGGGCCGAGAAATAGAGGCTCAGCCGGTAGGCGAAGTAGTTGATCGGCTTGGTGAGGAACTGGTTGATCAGGCCGTTGCGGATCTCCTCCGAGATCTCGTAGTCGTCGTTTGCCGCACTCAGGAAAAACTGCAGGATGAGCAGGACAACGAAGTAGGTCAGGGTGGCGGCGAGGGGGAAGCCCCCGATGTCGGTCTGGCCGGCGTAGGCCGCGCCCCAGAGGATGAAGATATAAACCAGGTGCAGCAGCGAGAAGGTCGCGCGGATGGCGAAGTTCCAGCGGTAGACGAGACTGGTCTGGATGCCGGTCAGGAAAACCTGACGGTATTTGGCGACGACGGACACGATGGCGGGGCGCGTTTACTTTTTGGTGAGGGCGAAGCGCTCGATCACTTCCTTGGCCAGACCGCGGTAGGCGGCGGCGCCGGGGGAGGTGTTGTCGTAAGTGAAGATGGTCTGACCGAAGCTGGGGGCCTCGCTCAGGCGCACGGTGCGGGGTATAACGGTTTTGAAAATCTGCTCGGGCAGGTGGCTTTTCACTTCCTCGACGACCTGGCGCGAGAGGTTCGTGCGCATGTCGAACATCGTCATGACCACGCCGCCGAGGGAGAGCTCGGGGTTCACGGCGGTCTTGATGCGTTCGAGGTTGCGCAAGATCTGGCCGAGGCCCTCGAGGGCCATGTATTCGCACTGGAGGGCGATGAGCAGGTGGTCGGCGGCGCTCAGGCTATTCATGGACAGCATGCCCATGGAGGGCGGGCAATCGATCACGATGGCACGGAACTGGCCGGAGGTGCGCAAGGGCTGGAGCACGGCGCGCAGGCGGCCGAGGTAGTTTTCCTTGCCGGCTAGTTCGATCTCGAGTGCGCCGAGATCCTCCTCGCTGGGGATGAGGGAAAGGCGCTCGGTGGCGGTCGCCACGATCATCTCGGCGGCGGCACCTTCGCCGCGCAGCGGGCCGTAGAGCGAGCGGCCCTCCTGCTTCTCGACGCCGATGGCGGAGGTGGCGTTAGCCTGCGGGTCGAGGTCGACCAGCAGGGTGGGGATTTTTTTCTCGGCGAGGGCGGCGGCGAGGTGGACGGCAGTGGTGGTCTTGCCGACGCCGCCCTTTTGGTTGGCGATGGTGAAAACGGTGGTGGACATCGAGGAGAGGGAGTGGCGGAAGGCCGTGGCGGAATGACGCAGGCTGGGGCGGGGATGAGCAAGCGCGCGGTGCGGAACGTTGCGTTTGGTGGGTTGGGGGGCAAGGTCGCCACTTCGTCGCTCCCGGCGCAATCACGTTCACCTCATGCTTTTCACTCTGTTACGCCGCCTCAGCGCCGGATTTTTTGCCGCCGGGCGCGGCGTTTTGCGACGCAGCGGGGCGGCGGTGCAGGCCCGCCCGGCGCTTGCCGCGTGGGTCTATGGTGAGCCAGACGAGGCGGAGAGAGTCAGCGAAGCCGAGCTGGCGGAGGAAAACTACCGCGATTTCAACCACCGTTACTTTGCGGGTTTTGGGGAGCAGGAAAAGATGCTGGCGGACGGTCCGCGCATGGCCTTCTACGCGGCGGCGGTGGCTCGTCGGGTGCGTCCGGGGGATCGGGTGATCGACCTCGGCACGGGCACGGGCATCCTGGCCGCGTTCGCGGCGCGTAGTGGCGCGGCGCGGGTGTATGCACTCGACCACTCGGATATCCTCCGGCACGCACGGCGACTGGCGGAGGCAAACGGGTTGGCCAAGGTTGATTTTGTCGCGACGCACAGTCGGGATTTCACCCTGCCGGAGCGGGTCGACGTGATCCTGCACGAACAAATGGGCGATTACCTCTTCGACGAGGCCATGGTGCCGAATGTCATCGACTTGCGTGAGCGCCTTTTGCGCCCAGGCGGCATCATCGTGCCCAGTCGGTTCGAGTTCTATTGCGAGCCGGTCAAGGTGCGTGATGAGCGCCGCATCCCGTTTCTTTGGGAATTAAATGTCCAGGGTTACGACTACGCCTGCCTGGAGTCCGAGCGACCGGACAACGAGGACTACTACCGCCACATGGGCTGTGATCCAGGGATGGTGGATTGTTTTCTTGGTGAGGCTGCGCCGGCGCTGGTAATCGATCTTATGACCCTGCGGCCCGATGAGCCGGCGCCTGAGCTCAAGGTCGTGCGCACCGTGGTAAATTCAGGGCGGCTGGATGGTTTTGTGGTCTTTTTTCGGGCTCTGGACGGCGACGATCTGGCTTTGAGTTCGAGTCCGCTCGACCCCGGGCGCGCGCCCCACTGGGGTTTTCGAATCCTGCGCACGGAGGCGGCGGAGTTCGTGGCGGGCGAAGTCATTACCCTCACCCTGCGGGTTGGCGCTTGGGCCGAGCCAAACGGCTGGCGCTGGAGCTGGACGCGCGCGGCTGGGGCTTAAAGCGGATTATCGGTCGAGATGAACTCCCATGGCAGGCCGAAGTGGCGGGCGGCTTCCTCAGCGAGGGCGCGGACGCCGTGGACCTCGGTGGCGTAGTGGCCGCAGCAGTAAAGATTGAGGCCGTTTTCTTCGGCGAAATTATACCATTCCTCGCGCAGTTCGCCGGTGACGAGGGTATCGATGCCTAGGGCGGGCAATTCGGGCACGGCGCTGTTGCCGCTGCCACTGCAAAATGCCACGCGCGATGGCTTGGCGGAGCCGTGCTCGATCGCGACAACGCGGGGGTAGTGTTTCGCCAACTCGGCGCGCAGCCGGGCGCGGTCGCCGGAATAGGGGGCGGAGCAGGCGACGGGTTCGCTACCCGGAGGGGTGAGGAAGGTGGCGTCGGGGGTAAGGCCGAGCTGGCGGGCGAGGAGGGGGTTGTTGCCCAGCTCGGGGTGTCCATCGAGGGGGAGGTGACAACTATACACCGCGAGGTTGGCGTGCAGGGCGGTGGCGAAGCGCGCGTAGTGGGCGCCG
>Ga0214921_10006226_pt1 | contig 16442 bp, 14 predicted proteins | sample LL1505_MetaG_FD_177992 | JGI IMG/M metagenome (GOLD analysis project Ga0214921, IMG submission 177992) | Freshwater microbial communities from Lake Lanier, Atlanta, Georgia, United States - LL-1505 | ecosystem: Environmental > Aquatic > Freshwater > Lake | place: USA: Georgia | collected...
CTCCACTCCTATTTCACCAGCCGCGTGGACCGGCTCGCGATGCGGCTCGACGAGTCCTGCCAGCAGGTCATCGACGAGATCTCGCAGGAAGCGCTGGCCGAGCCCAAGCGGCGGATGGCGGGGTGAGGGCATGCCGCTGGTGCGACTCTCCACCGAGGAGGATCCGGCCCCCAACCTGGCGCCGATGATCGACGTGATCCTCGTGCTCACGATCTTCTTCATGTGCGCCACGAAGTTTTCGGGCGACGAGCGGCAGTTCGAGCTCGACCTGCCCCAGGTCGGGGGCGCGGCGGTGGTGGACGCCGCCCGGCCCGAGGTCGTCGAGGTGGGGGCCGACGGGGCGCTGCGGCTCGGGCCCGACGACGTCTCGCTCGCCGAGCTCGGCACGCGGCTCACCGCCGCCCGCGGCGTGCAGCCCGACGTGGCCGTGATGATCCGCGGCGAGCAGGCCGTGCCCCACGGACGGATGGCGGAGATCTACGAGGCCTGTCGCGCGGCGGGCGTGCGGCGCGTGGCGATCTCCGTCCGCACCCGCGGCGAGAGCGTCCGCTAGGACCGGAGACCCGGCGATGCAGGCGACGGGAATCGTGGTCGCCGGGCTCGCGGCCCTCGCCGCCGGGGGCGTGACCGTGCTCGTGCGCACCCGCTGGCTCCAGACCCGCACGCTCGAGAAGTGCGTGGGACTGTCGGTCGGGCTCCATGGCGTCCTGGCGGTGGTCGCGGCTTTCCTCGGAGGCCTGTCGCCCGCCTCGTGGGGCACCAAGGACGAGGGCCGCATGACGATGATGGTCGTGCTCACCGACGAGCAGGCCGACGAACCGCCCGCCGACGCCGCACCGGCCGACGACGCGGCCCCGATCGCGGAAGACGCTCCGCCGCAGGATCGCGCCAGCCCACCGGACGCGCCGCCGCTCGTCTCGCTCGCCGACGCGCAGGCCCCGGCCGAGCCGGCCGGCCTCGTGCCCCTGCTCGACGCGCCCGCCGAGGAGCCGCCGCAGGCCGTTCCGGCGGGCGAAATCGCCGCCGGCGCCGCGTCTCCGGCCGAGGGCAAGCCGGGCTCGGCCCCGAGCCCGCCGGGCGGGCCGCAGCCGCGGGTGCCCGATGCGTATGCCGATCGCGCGGGCGACCGGCGGGCCGCGGCGGCCGCCGCCCGCGGCGGCTCGCAGCAAACCGAGCAGGCGGTGCAGGCCGCGCTCGACTGGCTCGTGCGCACGCAGTCGAGCGACGGCCGCTGGAACGCCGCCCGGCATGGCGCCGGCCAGGGTGCCGCGGGCTCCGGGCAGCACCGGCCCGAGGTGGGCGGCCGCAGCGACCACGGCGTCACGGGGCTGGCGCTGCTGGCGTTTCTCGGCGCGGGCAACACCCACCACGAGGGGCCCTATGCGGCGAACGTCGCCCGGGGCGTGGGCTTCCTCGTGGACCGGCAGCGGCCCGACGGCTCGCTGGCCGGCGATGCCGAGTTCTTTGCCGCGCTCTACTGCCACGGGATGGCGACGATCGCGTTGGCGGAATGTGCGGCGATGAGCGGCGACGAGTCGCTCCGGCCGGCGGTCGACCGCGCGATCCGGCACACGCTCGCGATGCAGCACCCGACCACGGGCGGCTGGCGATATGCCGCCGGCGACCGGGGTGACACGAGCCAACTCGGCTGGCAGGTGATGGCGCTCGGCTCGGCCAGGAGCGTCGGGGTCACCGGGCTCGAAGCGGCGGAGGCACGGGCCCGCGGGTTCCTCGCGAGTGTCTCCTCGGGCGCGGCGGGCGGCCTCGCGGCCTATCGGCCCGGCGAGCGACCCAGCGTGACGATGACGGCCGAGGCGCTCTTCTGCCGGTTGCTCCTGGGCATGCCGGCCGACCATCCGGCCGCGACCGAAGCCCTGACCCTGTTGGCGCGGTCACCGCCGACGGCCGCCGGCTACAACATCTACACGTGGTATTACGCCACGCTCGCCTCGTTCCACGCCGGCGGCCCGCAGTGGGAGGCGTGGAATCAGCACCTCCAGGAGGCCCTCCTGCCACTGCAGCATCGGTCCGGCGGCCCGCTCGACGGGAGCTGGGATCCCGACCGCGTCTGGGGCGGCCACGGCGGCCGCGTCTATGCGACGGCCCTGGCGGCGCTCACGCTCGAGATCTATTACCGCTACCGCCCTTTGCACGGCCAGTCGCCGCGCATGGCCGCCACGCCCTGAGAAGCCCGCGGTTTGAACGCTTGCCGGGGCGGGGATACACTTCAGTGACCGAGCGACCGCGGCGTTTCGCGGCCGGTCGCCCCTGCCGGAGGATCCGCCCGTGGCCCCCTGTTTCGCGATGTTTGGGATTGGCACCACGGAGCTGTTGATCCTCGGCGGCATCATCCTGCTGCTGTTCGGCACCCGGCTGCCGAAGGTGATGCGTTCGCTCGGCGAAGGCATCGTGGAGTTCAAGCGGGGCGTGCAGGGCATCGAGGAGACGGGCGCGGGCCCGCGCGAGCCGGGCGGCAGCGACGCCCGCTGACGGTCGTCAGCGGCCCGGCCGGTCTCCTTCGGGCCACATCCTCCTCCAGGCCTTCTCATGTTCGGACTCGGTCCCGTCGAACTGCTCGTCATCGCGGCGATCGCGGTGATGATCTACGGCAAGCGGCTGCCGGAAGTGGGCCAAACGGTCGGCAAGACCGTGGGCCAGTTGCGGCGGCAGTGGCAGGCGATGTCGCGGGAGTTCGAGATGGCGGCCAACGTCGACGCGCAGCCCACGTCGCGGCGGCCGGCCTCGGCCCGGCGGCTCGACGACGAGGGCGGCCCGACGGTCGCCTCGCCCAAGCTCGTACCGCCCCCGGCCGACGAGGCCTGACGAGGCCCGCGACGGTCCGCGCAGCGGCCAACTTCGGGCCCCATGGTGCGGGTCGTGACGGCGGATCGGAGCCGTGCTACGATTTTGCAAGATGGTGGTCGATCACACCGGCTGATCGACGGCCATCGTGCCGGGCAGCTAGCTCAGTTGGTTAGAGCGCTACGTTCACACCGTAGAGGTCACAGGTTCGAATCCTGTGCTGCCCACCTTGCCAGTCCGGATCGTGCGGCGGATTCTGCGCCGCTTGTTGAGACGTTTCGATTCGAGCCCCCCTGCGATCGCGTCGCTGAAGTGTGCGTCGCGAACCTGGAGGTGGGCTCGGCTGAGCTCGTGGGCGAGTGCCCGAGCCACTTGGTGCAGATGTGGGCCGGATCGAACTGCGCCCAGTCCGTCTCGCAGGAATCCCGGAGGTTTTGGAACAGTCGCGGCCACGTCTCGGCACCCACGCGCTCGATCACCTTCTCCGCGGTCGTTCGCAGGTTGGCCCCGGGCCGCGCCGCCATCGGCACCACGAACCGCGCCGCAAAGACCGGCCGCCTGCGCGGGTCGTGGCCGCTCCGGTTCACCGCCGCCGGCCGACGCTGAACGGTCGGCCCGGCCAACCGTTGACCATGGGGCGACTTCGGGCGAACATTCCCGCGGCCGCACAACTACGGGACGACGGCGGGGATAGCACTGAACAGGAGGCGCATGATGACAAGTCGGCTGCCGGTTCGGCCTGGAGCTTCGACGCGGGGAACCGGTGATGGGTTCACCCTCGTCGAGTTGCTGGTGGTGATCGCGATCATTGGCACGCTCGTCGGACTGCTCGTGCCCGCGGTGCAATCCGTCCGGGAGGTTGCCCGACGGACGTCATGTGCCAACTCGATGCGACAAGTCGGCCTCGCAGTCCAGTTGATCGATGATGCCCGCCGCTTCCTGCCGCCGATGTCTGCGCCCACGAAACGGGAGCGAATCACGAAGGCCTCCTCGTCGTACAACGGCGCGATCGGATTTACCGTCTTCACCTGGCTGCTGCCGTACGTCGAGCAGGAGCCGCTCTCGAAGCTCGCCAACCGGGACGTGAACACCCCCGTGCCCGGCGCTCCGGGCGCGGGCACGGTGTACGCGGTCTCGATCCCGACGTTCCTCTGCCCTTCGGATGGTTCGCACGCGGCCGGTATGGCCCTCACGAGTGTCGGCGGCGCCGACAACTGGGCGGTCGGGAGCATCGCCGCGAACTACAACGTTTTCGGCAACCCGCTCGGGTCGACCGCCGTCGAACGGTCGGAGGGGCGTTCCAGCCTCTCGAAGTCGTTTTCCGACGGCCGTTCCAAGGTCGTGATTCTCGCCGAGCGGTACGGCACCTGCGGCAGCAGCGGAGAAGCCGATCACTCCTCGACGAAGGGCAGCCTGTGGTCGGACGCCAACGAGACCTGGCGGCCCGTGTTCTGCGTGAACGAGACCGACCAGATTCCCGACGCGCCGGGCTTCACCCGGTGCGAGATGTTCCAGGTGGCCCCCAACTGGCTGTCGGGATGCGAGTCGAAGCGGGCCCAGACCCCACACCCCGCCGGCATGCAGGTCGTCTTCGCCGACACCCGTGTGGTCACGCTCGCCGGGTCGATCGATCCGGAGGCGTGGGCCAGGGTCTGCCACCCCGCCGACGGGCTTTCGACCGCGGTTGACTGATAAGTCGCCGGACGATGCCCGACGCGTGCCGGACCGCCGACGCCGCCCTCGAAGTGGCAGTCGCCGCGAACCGCGCTCGCGAACCCATCGTGACCCCCGTGACCAAAATTCGATTCAGCCGGGCTGATCCGTTGCGAACTCCGCCACGAGTCTATCGCCGCCCGGCAGCCGCGTGGCCGCGCGGCGACGCACCGGCTAAACTTCGCGCATGATGGTGGCAGCGGATCACCGAGGCGAGGCATGCGGCGGCTGCCGTTTCTGGCGCCGGGATCGCGATGGCGACCGCGGGCCCGACTGGGGCCAGTGCCGCCGCATGCCCCCGACCCTGCCGCCCATCGAGCAGGAGAAACTGCTGCACGTCGGCATCTGGCCGCACACCGCCGAGGACGACTGGTGCGGGGAATGGCAGCCCGAAGCCGAGGCGGCCCCCGGCCCGTGAGGGGCCCCCACCAAGGCCCCCGCGGCCTGCTGATTTCTTCGTAAGCCTCGGCCTGGAGCGGAAAATGGCCGCTGGCCCCGGGATTCGGCCGGCCCCCTCGGTTGTGGGCCGGCAGCCAAAATGCTACGCTTCGTCACGTTCGACAGACTCTCGTCCGCACTTCCGGCCCTATCGGGGAACTGAGCCTGTGCTTCGGCGATGGTCGCTAGCGTCGATTGTTTGGTGATCCAGTTCCCGAGTTCAGTGAGAGGTTGAGGGTTATGTCCCGGAAGATTTATGTGGGGAACCTGCCTTGGTCGACCACGTCGCAGGATTTGGAGGCGATGTTCGCCCCGCACGGAGCTGTCCGCAGCGCCGAGGTGATTTCCGACCGTGAGACCGGCAGGTCGCGCGGCTTCGGGTTTGTGGAGATGGAGACGGACGAGGGCCTGCAGGCCGCGATCTCTGCCCTCAACGGGCAGGAGATCAACGGTCGGCCCCTCACCGTCAACGAAGCCCGCGAGCGGACTCCGCGTCCGGGTGGCGGCGGCGGCGGTGGCGGCGGCGGTCGTGGTGGCTACGGCGGCGGCGGTGGCGGCCGTGGTGGCTACGGCGGCGGCGGCGGTGGCTACGGCGGCGGCGGCGGCGGCCGGTATTAATCCGACCGACGCGCTCGGCGTGTCCTGAAAATAGGCACGGGAGCCGGGGATTTCGCACCCCCGGCTTCCGTGTTCTCGTTTTTGATGTATCCTTCGCGAATCGTTTTTCGCGGACTCGCAGCCGGTCGGCAGCGGCTCCGCCCGACATGACCACCAGCAAGGCAGACGTGACGACATGAGTTTCGCAGGGCCCCGTCCCAAGGCCAGCAAGTTCGCTCGCAAGAAGGCCAAACCCAAGCCCAAGGTCAAGAAGCGGGATCCAATCTACATCGACGGCGTCCGGCCGCGGCCGATGTACGTCGACTACAAGGATCTCGAACTGCTGGGCAAACTCGTCAACCGTCAAGGCAAGATCATCGGTCGCCGCAAGAGCGGCTGCACGGCCGCCAGCCAGCACGCCGTCACCTCCGCGATCAAGCGGGCCCGCTTCATGGCGCTGCTGCCCTACGTGGCCGACTGATTTCACGCTCGCCGGGCCATCCATGGCCCCGGCGAGCTTGGCTCGGCGGAGGGGCAGCTGAAGTGCCCCTCGCCTCGCGGGCTGCTCGCACCTCCGGGCTCGCAGGGTCGCCGCAGGGCGGCGACTCCCTGCCTGCGGCAAGCTCACGGAGTTTGTTTCGGCACATCCTGGGGGCGACGCTTTTCGCTCCATGAAAGCCCCCGGCGCGAGCCGGGGGATCACGCGATCGACTCCGCCCGCGGCGGCGTATGATGGGGCTGGAGAGCAATCGCCGTCATGCCGCCCCTTCAGACACGCCGCCGGGTCGAGTTTCGCGACACCGACGCGGCCGGGATCGTGCACTTCTCGGCGTTCTTCTTCTGGATGGAGTCGGCCGAACACGAGCTCTTGCGGGCCGCGGGCGTGGGGGTCGTCGAGCGGGACACGGCAGGCGTGGAGGCGAGCTGGCCGCGGGTCTCCGCCTCGTGCGACTATGTCTCCGCGATCCGCTTCGGCGAGGAGGTCGAGATCGCCGTCACGGTCGAGGCGATCGGCCGCACGAGCGTGACCTACGGCTTCGCCTTCAGCCACGCGGGGGCGACCGTCGCCCGGGGCCGGATCGTCGCCGTCCGCTGCCTGATGCACCCCGGCCGCAAGCCCGAGCCGGTACCCGTGCCCGCCGAGATCGCCGCCCGGCTGGCCGCCTACGGCGTCGACGCCTGAGGACCACCGCATGCTCGAGGTGACGGAGGTCTCGAAATCCTTCGCCGCCGATGGTGGCGATCTCCCGGTGCTCGACCGCGTCTCGTTCACGCTCGAGCCCGGCCGACGGATGGCCATCATGGGCCCCTCGGGCTCGGGCAAGAGCACGCTCCTGGCCATCCTGGGCGCGATCGACGAGCCGTCCTCCGGCCGCGTCTGCCTGGACGGCGTCGATCCCTTCGCGGGCGACGCCGCGGCCCGGGCCGCATTCCGCAACCGCCGGATCGGCTTCGTGTTTCAGGAGCATCATCTGCTCGCCGGCTGCACGGCGCTCGACAACGTGCTCGTGCCGGCGCTGGCCGCCGGCCGCGTGCCCCGCGAGACGGTCGCCCGCGGCCGGCGGCTGCTCGAGCGGGTGGGCCTCGGCGGCCGGCTCGACCACCGGCCCGGCGAACTCTCCGGCGGCGAACGGCAGCGGGTCGCGGTGGCACGGGCCCTCGTGCTCGCGCCCCGGCTCGTGCTGGCCGACGAGCCCACCGGCCAGCTCGACTCGCGGTCGGCGGCCGACGTCGCCGAACTCTTGGTCGATCTGACCACGGAGGCCGGCGGCATGCTCGTGGTCGTGACCCACGCCGAAGCGCTGGCCGAGCGGGTCGGGGGCGTGCGGCGGCTCGTCGACGGACGGCTCCTGCCATGAGCGCCGCGGAACGCCCGCCGCTGGCCTCGCTCCCAGGCCTCGCCACTGCGCTCGCCCGCCAGTGGTGGCCGCAGGTGGCGGCGCTGGCGGCGGCCTGCGGCGTGGTGGCGACCACGATCGCAGGCGCGCTCTGCGTGGGCGACGGCATGCAGGCCGGCCTCGCGCGGCTGGCAGTCGAACGGCTGGGGCGGATCGACGCCGCCGTGATCGCCGAGGAGTTTTTCACGACGAGGCTCGCGGCGAGCCTCCCGGCCGCGGCCGGGAGCCCGCGGCATGCCGTGCCCGCGATCGTGATGCCGGCCGTCGCGGTGAAGCCCGGCGGCGCCACCGCGCGAGTCACGCTGCTGGCCTGCGATGATCCGGCGGCGCTCGGCTTCGAGCCGGGTCCGCCGGCCCTCGAGCCCGAAGGCGTGCTCGTCAACCAACCGCTCGCGGCGGCGCTCGGCCTGATGGCGGGCGATCCGGTCGTGCTCCGCCTGCCGACGCCGTCGAGCGTGCCGGCGGACAGCCCGCTCGGCCGCCGCACGGGCGAGTCGGCCGGTCGCCGGATGTCGGTCACCGCGGTGCTGCCGCCCGAGGGCATCGGCCAGTTTTCGCTCCGGCCCACGCAGGCGACCGCGCCGCTCGTCGTGACGTCGCTCGACACCGCCCGCCGGATCCTGCGGCTCGACGACGCGGCCAACGTCGTGTTCGCCGTCGGGATGCCGGCCGGCGGCGAGGCCCTCGCATCGCTGCGAGAGCGGCTCGCGCCCACGCTCGCCGATTATGGCCTCGCGCTCGAGCCGGCGACCGACGAGCCCCCGAGCCTGCGGCTCACGAGCCGGAGGCTGATCCTGCCCGCGGCGGTGGATCGGGCGGCGGCCGAGGTGCTCGCCCCGGTCGGCGGCCGGCCCACGCTCGCGTTTCTCGCCAATGCGATCACGCCGATCGGCCCGGGCGACACCGTGGCCGCGGCCAGCGTGCCCTACTCCACGATCCTGGGCATCGACGCCACGAGCCTGCCGGTCGGCGACCTCGTCGACGACCGAGGCGAGCCGCTCGCCGTGCCCGCCGACGGCGACGTGATCATCGACCGCTGGCTGGCCGACGACCTCGCGGCCCAAGGCCGGCCCGTGGCCGTCGGGGATCGCCTGCGGATCGCACTCTTCGCACCGGAGACCATCCACGGTCGCGTGGAGGAGACGACCACCGAACTCCGCATCGCGGGGCTCGCCGCGATGAGCGGCGCGGCGACAGCCCGCGCGGTCGTGCCCGAGGTGGAGGGCATCACCGACGAAGACTCGATCGCCGACTGGGATCCGCCCTTCCCCTTCGACGCGGCGCGGGTTCGCACCACGCCGCCGCACGACGAGGACGACCGCTACTGGAAGGCCCACGGCCCCACGCCCAAGGCGTTCGTGTCGCTCGCGACCGCCCGCCGCCTGGCCGCCGGCCGGTTCGGCGACACGACGGCCTGGCTCCTGCCGAAGCCGGCCGATCCGGCCGCGGTCGCCGCGATCGCGTCCACACTCGCCGCAGCGATTCCGCCCGCGGACGCCGGCCTGCGGGTGGTGGCCCCGCGCGAGGAGGCCCTCGCGGCCTCCCGTGGCTCCACTCCCTTCGGCGGCCTGTTCCTCGCGCTCTCGAGCTTCGTCGTGATCGCGGGCCTGATGCTGGCGTGGCTGCTGTTCGGCCTGCTCGTGGCCGCCCGCGGCCGCGACCTCGGCATCCTGGCCGCGGTCGGGTTCCCACCGCGGCGTGTCACCGCGATCTTGCTCACCGTCGGCGGGATCGCGGCCGCGACCGGGGCGACGGTGGGCACGCTCCTCGGCCCCGCCTGGGCCGCCGCCCTGCTCGCCCTGCTCGGCCACGCGTGGACGGCCGGCGTCGAACCGGGGGCGACCCGTGCCTTCGAAGCCACGCCGCCGCCCCTCGTGCCACTGGTCAGCGGCGGCCTCGCGACCTTCGCGATCGCGCTCGTCGCCCTTGGCTGGGCGGCCCGCAAGGCCGGCCGCCTGCCGCCGCTCGCGCTTCTGCGCGGCCGCGGCCCCACCGCCAGCCGACGTTCCCAACGACTCGCGGCCACGACCGCCGTCGTCGGGATCGCGGCGGCGGCGGCCACCGCGGCTCTGGGCCGGGGCGCGACGCCGGGAGCGGCGGTCGGCCTGTTCTTCGCCGCAGGGGCCGCCGCACTCGCGGGCCTCCTGGCCGTCGTGCGGATCTGGCTCGCCACCGCGCCGCGGCACCAGCCGCTCCGCTCGCTGGCCCAGTTCGCCCACCGCAACCTCGCCTTCGCTCCGGGCCGAGCCTTCTCAGTGGCGGCGATCGTGGCGACGGCGACCTTTCTGATCGTGGCCGTGTCGTCGTTCGCGCAGCGGCCGCCGGACGACCTCACCGATCGCCGCGGGCCCACCGGCGGCTGGTCCGAGATCGTCGCCTTCGGTGCGGCCACGAGCGTGGATCCGAGCGACCCCGAAATCCGCGCGGGGCTCGGCCTCTCGTCGGACCAGCAGGACCTGCTCGCCGCCTGCGACCTCGCGCGGCTCCGCAGCAGCGGCGGTGACGACGCGGCCTGCACGAATCTCTACGCCACGCTGCGGCCCACCGTGCTCGGCGTCGGCCCCGGCTTCGTGGCCCGCGGCGGGTTCACGTTCGTGGCGCACGAGCCGCTGCCGCCGACAGCCGGGCCGGCAAACCCGTGGACGCTCCTCGAGCCGCCGGGCGATACGGCCGCCGGCGGCGCGACGCCGATCCCCGCGATCCTCGACCAGGCCACGGCCCAGTGGGGGCTCAAGCTCGGCGGCGTGGGGAACGAGTTCACGCTCGCCGACGACGCGGGGCGGCCGGTGCGGCTACGGATCGTCGGGCTCCTCGAGCCGGGGATTCTCCAGGGATTCGTGCTCGTCGCCGAGCGGTCGTTCGAGCGAATCTTCCCCGACCGCTCGGGCTATGCGATGGCGCTGGTCGATGCCGGTCGCGTGCCTCGATCGCAGCAACCCGAACTCGCTGCGGCGCTCACGGCCGCCTGGGCCGACGCGGGCGTGACGGTCACGCGGGCACGGTCCCGGCTCGCGAGCCTGCAGGCCGTGCAGAACATCTTCCTCGCTGGCTTCCAGGCGCTCGGCACGCTCGGGCTCTTGCTGGGCACCGCCGGCGTGGCCGCCGTGCAGGTGCAGGGGATCTTCGAACGGCTGGGAACGCTGTCGGTGCTCCGCGCGGTCGGGTTCACGCTCGGTCGGGTGCGGCTCGTGCTCGTCCTCGAGACGGTGCTGATGGTGCTGCTCGGCCTCGGAGCCGGCATCGCCGCGGCCCTGCTCGCCGTCGCGCCGGCCCTCGCCGGCGGCCAGGCGCGGCTCCCCCTGGCATGGATCGCCACCGCGGGCGGCCTGGCCCTCGCGGCGGCGGTCGCCGCCGCCACGCTCGCCGCGACCCGGGCCGTGATCCCCGCCCGGCCCGCCGCCGACTGACGCCCGCCGTGGCGCGCGGGCATACTGCCGCCGCCTCCCCTTCGACCACCAGGAGCAAGCGAGATGACCGCGGCGAACCCCGAAGCCTGGCTCCGAGGCGCGACGGCTTTGGTCACCGGCGGGGGCAGCGGGATCGGCCTGGGCGTGGCGACGGCGCTCGCCCGCGAGGGCTGCCGCGTCGTGATCACCGGCCGCGACGCGGCGAAGCTCGCGCGGGCCGCCGGCGAGATCGCGGCCGAGGCGGGCGGCGAGGTTCTGCCGCAGGCCTGCGACGTCGCCGATCGTGAGGCCGTCGGCCGGCTCATGGCCTGGACGGAGGCCAACGCCGGCCCGCCTGCGATCGTCGTCAACTCGGCGGGGATCAACGTCATGCGGCGGTCGATGGCCGAACTCGCCCCGGCCGACTTCGACCGGCTCGTCGCCGTCAATCTCACGGGGCTGTTCAACGTGCTCCAGGCCGTGCTGCCCGGGATGCGGGCCCGGCGCGACGGGCTCGTGGTGAGCATCGCCTCGATCGCGGGCAAGCGGGCCTTCCCGCTGGCCGGGCCGGGGTACTGCGCCTCGAAGTTCGGCGCGGCCGGCCTCGCCGCCACGGTCGGCCTCGAGGAGCTGCCGCACGGCATCCGGATCACGTCGATCCATCCGGGCGAGGTCGACACGCCGATCCTCGACCAGCGGCCCGAGCCGGTGCCCGCCGAACGGCGGAAACTGATGGTGCATCCCGAGGACATCGCCGCCTGCGTGGTGATGCTCGCCAAGCTGCCGCGGCACGTGGTCGTTCCCGAACTCGTGATCACGCCCACGTATCAGGCCTTCGCCTGACGCCCAGACCGCTTTAGCCCGATCCTCCCCCGATGCAGCCCGTGCCGTACCACGCTGAAGGTCCCGCGAGCACATCCGCCTCATTGGTCCCGATCGCCGACCTCCAGGAACCATGCGAATGACCTTCGGCAGACCGTGCGGCAACGTGTTTGCCTTGGTCGTCCTCTGGCTCGTGCCCGCGGCCATGGCGGTGGAACTGCACGTCAGCCCGGGGGGCGACGACGCCAATCCGGGCACCCGAGACCGACCGCTGGCGACCGTCGCCGCGGCACAGCGGGCGGCCCGCGAACCAGGGAACGCCACCGTGCTGTTCCATGCCGGCACCTACTACCTGCCGGAGACCGTGGTGCTCACGGCGGCCGATGCCGGAACGACATTCGCCGCGGCCGCGGGCGAGAAGGTGGTGCTCAGCGGCGGCGCCAAACTCTCGCTCCAGTGGCGGCCCGCCAAAGACGGCGTGCTCGAGGCCCAGACGCCGGCGGGCCTGACGATCGACCAACTGTTCGTCAACGGCCAACGACAGCGGATGGCCCGCTACCCGAACTTCGATCCGCAGGTCCGGCCATACGGGGGCTATTCCGCCGACGCCTTCGCCCCGGAGCGGGCCGCGCGCTGGGCCAACCCGGCGGGCGGCTACATCCACGCGATGCACCGCGCCCACTGGGGCGGCTATCACTTCCTGATCACCGGCAAAAACGCCGCCGGCGAGATCGTTTCCGAGGGCGGCTGGCAGAACAATCGCCGGTCTCCGATCCACGACACCCACCGCTACGTCGAAAACATCCGCGAAGAGCTCGACGCGGCCGGCGAGTGGTTTCACGACGCCACCACGAACACCCTGTCGTATCTTCCGCCACCGGGAACCGACATGGCGACGGCCTGCGTCGAGGTCGTCCGGCTGCGGCATCTGATCGAATGTGACGGCACCGCTCGCGTCACGCTGCGGGGCTTCACCTTCCGCCACGCCGCGCGGACCTTCATGGACGTCAAGGAACCCCTGCTCCGCAGCGATTGGACGATGTACCGCGGGGCGGCCCTGCTGTTTCGGCAGGCGGAGGACTGCACCGTCGAAGACTGCGAGTTCGACGCCGTCGGCGGCAACGCCATCCTGGTCACCGGCCGCAACCGTCGCATCCGCATCAGCGGCTGCGACATCCACGACACGGGCGCGAGCGCCGTGGCATTCGTCGGCGATCCCAAGGCCGTGCGGAATCCGCTGTTCGAGTACGGCCAGCGACAGCGGTTCGCCGACATCGACCGGACGCCCGGGCCCAAGACTGACGACTTCCCCGCCGACTGTGTGGTGGAAGACTGCCTGATCCGGCGGGTCGGTGTCGTCGAGAAGCAGGCCGCCGGCGTGCAGATCTCCATGTCGCAGGGGATCACCGTCCGCCACTGCTCGATCTACGAGACCTCCCGGGCCGGAATCAACGTCAGCGAGGGCACGTTCGGCGGCCACCTGATCGAGTTTTGCGACGTGTTCGACACGGTTCAGGAAACCGGGGACCACGGCAGCTTCAACTCATGGGGCCGCGACCGCTTCTGGGGCCTCGCCGATGCCCCCGCCGCGGATCTGCCGGCGCTGGCGTTGCTCGACGCCGTCAAGCCGACCGTCATCCGCAACAGCCGCTGGCGGTGCGACCACGGCTGGGACGTGGACCTCGACGACGGCTCGTCGAACTACGAGATCCACGACAATCTCTTCCTCCACGGCGGTCTGAAGCTCCGCGAGGGCTTCCACCGCCGCGTCTGGAACAACATCGCGGTCGGCAACAGCCTCCACCCCCACGTCTGGTACGAGAACTCCGGCGACGTCGTGACCAGGAACATCTGGATGGGGGCCTACCGACCCGCCATCATGCGGGACGGCACGTGGGGCCAGGAGATCGACTCCAACCTGTTCACCACCACCGAGGCCGACCGCACCCGGTTCGCGGCCAACGGCTGCGACGCGCATTCCCTGGTCGGCGATCCGCTGTTCGTCGATCCCGCCCGTGGAGACTACCGCGTGAAGGACGGGTCACCCGCGCTGCGACTCGGCTTCGAAAACTTCCCCATGGATCGCTTTGGCGTGCAGCGTCCGCGACTGAAGGCGATCGCCCGGACTCCGGAGCTCCCCGGCGCCGGCAGTCCGCCCCACGCGATCGCCGGTCCGGCCAGCCGGGCCCCGGTCATCCATCACTGGCAGGGCGCGCGGGTCAGGGACCTGACCGGCGAGGAATACTCCGCCTTCGGCGTCAGCCGCGAATCCGGCGGTGTGCGGGTGGTGGAACGGCAAGTCGGCGAGATTCAGCCTGGGGATCTGATCCAGGGCGTCGGCGGGCATCCGGTCAGGAATCTCGCCGAGTTGCTGCAGCGGCAAAACGCCGCCGCGGGCCTGCCGTTGGTCGTCGGCATCGTGCGCGGGCAGAGGCCGCAGGAAGTGCGGCTCGAGGCCTACACCTTCGTCGGCGGGGAGACGGGCGAACCGCAGGGCGGCGTGCCTCTCCGGGCCCTGACCACGCGGCCGGCGACGACCAACGAGCCGGTCGCTTCGCTGTCTGACGGCCGGCTCGCGAAGACCTACGGTCCGGTGTTCCCGAACGGCGTCGCGGGCGGGGCGTACAAGGTGGACCTGGGCGGACCGGTCAACGTGGCGAGGATCACGTCGTGGTCCTTCAACCAGAACGGCAACCGCGGGCCGCAACGATTCGCGGTCTTCGGCAGCAACGCCACCGGGGACCCCGGCTGGGATCCGGCGACGCTGACCCCGATCGCCGAGGTCGACACGACCGGCCAGTCCGCCGGGCAGTCGCTGGCGACCAGCATTCAGCGGGCGGGCGGCGGGCCGCTCGGTGTCTTCCGCTGGTTGGTGTGGGTCACAGAGCCCGTCACATCAGCCGGCGAGAACACGGCGTTCCAGGAGTTTGAAGTTCACGCGGCGCGGTGAGCGGCCGGGCCGACCGTCAGAGAAACGGCGTGGGCAGGAGCACCGCGTGGTGGTCGAAGAGCACCCGCGTGCCGAGCGCCGCGAGCACCGGCGTGAGAAACAGGATTCCGAGATACGCGGCGAGCGCGACCCAGCAGCCGATGCCCGCCGCGATCCGGGTGACGAGCCACGCCCGCCCGGGCCGGGCGGCGGCCCGCGCGGCGGCCCAGCCCACCGCCAGCCGACCGGGCAGGATCAGGAGCACGAACAGCGGCGTCAGCAGCCAGACGGCGTCGCGCGGCGGCACGGCCACCTTGAGCAGGTGCAGCGGCAGCGTCAGCCCGAGCAGGAGCACGAGCGCCGCGAGCATCGCGAGCGGCGCCCGCCGAAACCACTCCCGCACCGCGCCGAGATCGAGGAAGGCCGCCAGGCGACCGGTGGCCGCGTAGCGGGCCTGGAGGAACGGCACCCACATGAGCGTGACGGCGAGCAGGATGCCGCCGACGACCGAAACGAGCGGCGCGAGCGGCCGGTCGGAGGTCCGCGCCGCCGCGAAGAGCACGGTCGGCGCCGCCACCCAGACGAGCCCGCCGAGGAAGCCGCCGAGCCCGAGGCGAAACGTCGCCGCCGGCGCGAGCACGTCGAGCAGCCTTCGAACCGCCGCGGTCCCATCCCGCCAGAGCCTCCCGGCCCGCGCCGCCGCCACCACGCGTCGCAGGTTGCGAATCGGCCGCAGGAACGCCATCGGGCTCGGCCCGGCCGCGAGGGCGAAGAGCAGGTGCACGGCCACGAGGATCGCGACGATCACCCGGGCCCGGTCCCACGCGGCGGCCGTCACCGATCCGGGATCGACGAGCGCCGCATCGTCGGCCGCGGCCGCGACGAGCCGCACGACGAGCAGCCAGGTCCAGACTCCGATCGCGACCACGCCCAGCCGCGGCACGACCCGCAGCCACGGCAGACCGTCGCGGAGCCGGCCTGATCGGGCCACGCGGCCCTCCGCGTCGAGCATCCACCCGAGCGCGAGCAGATTCAGCACGGGAATCGCCGCGAGCACCGCGACCAGGATCAGGAGCGTCAGGCCGCCGGCGCTGAACGTGACCAGCCAGGCGAGGGCCTTCAGCGGCTGGCGCAGGGGATGCGGCGGCGGGCCGAGTTCCCAGTCGGCCGGTCGTTCGGGCGGTGCATGAATCGCGGCGCTAGCCATGCCGGGCATCGTAATGGAGAATGGCGTCCAGAAGCCGCCCGCCGCGACAGGCATCGGGCCAACCCGCCGAGAGACGCCGCGATGCAGCCAGCCATCCGCAGGATTCTGCCCGGGCTCGGGATCGTGGCCGTGGCATTCGCGGTGATCGGCGCCGTCGCCGCAGCCGCCCGCTCCACGCTGCCCGCTTCGCCCCCGGGAGCGGAGCCACCCGGCCGAGGCGTGCGCGAGCTTGCCAGCCAACTCGACGCGGTTCTCGCCACACGGGCGGCGGCGGCCGGGATCGAGCCGGCGGCGGCGGCCGACGACCTGGCGGTGCTCCGCCGCACATGGCTCGCGGTCGCGGGCACGATCCCGAGCCTCGAGGAAATCCGTCGCTTCGAGGCCGACCCGCGGCCCGACCGGCTCGACCGCTGGCTGGCCGGGATCCTCGCCGATCGTCGTTCGGCCGAGCATCTCGCCGGCGTACTCGCCGATGCCTTCGCCGGCACTGACGGCGGACCGCCGTTTGTGTATCGCCGCGATCGGTTCACGTCGTGGCTGGCCGACGCCCTGCACGCGGGCCGTCCGTTCCCCGACATCGTCACCGAGATGGTCGCCGGCGACGGCCTGTGGACGAGCGAACCGGCCGTGAACTTCGTGACGCAGGCGGC
>Ga0214921_10006227_pt1 | contig 16441 bp, 12 predicted proteins | sample LL1505_MetaG_FD_177992 | JGI IMG/M metagenome (GOLD analysis project Ga0214921, IMG submission 177992) | Freshwater microbial communities from Lake Lanier, Atlanta, Georgia, United States - LL-1505 | ecosystem: Environmental > Aquatic > Freshwater > Lake | place: USA: Georgia | collected...
GCTGCGAGATTTTTTGGTGTAAATCCATCGCCGACCCAATCTGCTGCAGTCGTTCCATGCGTAACTCCAAATTTAGAAAGCCAAGCTGAATTTAATCGATGGCCTCCCAAGGTGTCGTCTTCAGATCCATATTCGAATGCTGAATTTTCACCCCAAATTACTAATGGTATTTTGAATTTCACAGCAATATTTAAAGGAATATTAAACAAAGCCATATGCATTGGAATGGCAGTGGAACCAAATCGTTCAAGGCCTCTCAACATAAATTGAGACTCGAGCTTTGGGCTAATCTGGTAATCAATATGATCAACGCCTAGTGATATCAAATTATCCAAATTTCTCTGGCCGATTGAAGTCCTTCCAGGAGTTCTCCAAGTAACCGCCAAAGGCGTTAAATCATACTCGAGACATTTGATAACCTGCCATGTACTATCTTTGCCACCGCTTACCGGAATAACACAATCATACCCATTTGTTGAGGCTTTGGCCTGTTGAACAATTTTTTTAAAATTGACTTCTCTCTGCCCCCAATCCACATTTTTTTTTGTTTTATGATTATTACAGGCATTACAAACTCCATCTTCACCAATGACAAGTCCTGGCCTAGTATCTGGCAACACACAATTCTTACACCATCTCATATCGTACCTACAGCAGAAAACTCTTCAAGGAATATTTTTGCATTTAGGAAATAAAAGAGAAATTTACTTTGACTATTTGGTAAATGCGCTTTATTTAGTAATGCCTCTATAGCGTCGCGCTTGATCAATTCAAAAATTGGACTATCAGCCAGTATTTGATTTCTAATTTTTGGATCATTTAAATCTAAATAGTCCGAAATTGGGACATTGAAGCCAACCTTCCTTGGATTATCTAGAATAATATCGGGTGCTAATCCCCTAACAGCTTCACGCAAAACTGCTTTTGCTCTGCCATTGCGTATTAAATACCTAGTTGGAATTGATTGGCATACTTCGAATAATCTTCGATCTAAAAATGGGGAACGATTTTCTACCGAGTAGTACATTGCATTTAAATCATCCTCATGCAAAATAACCGGGACCGACTCATGAAATAATTCATTACTCATCCGATTACGCAGAAGAATATTGCTGTACCTCTCCTCTTCAAAGTTTTCATTCCATGGAAATGTCAAAAATGAGGAAAAAACTGCGGCGTCTAAAAAAATATGATCTCTTAAATTCGGGTTTTTGATAAAACAATCTGCATCTTGCAAGAAAGGATTTCGAACTATGGGCGCCACGACCTCATGCCAATTTTTTCGGGCCGAGGATTGCTCGTTTGAATTCCTTTCTAAAGAAGCTAGATACAAATTATGATGGTCGAAATATCCACTAAACAATTCATCTGCCGCCGTTCCAGAGACTGAAACCTTGTATCCATCAGCTGCAATTTTTTCCATCAACTGCCACTGCGCATAATATGTAATTGTCGAAATTGGAGAATCATGATACCTAACCAATTTTCGTAATTTTTGCAAAAATTCACTAGCATCGATTGGTACCTCTGTATGCCTAAGTTGCAAAGCATTGACTGAAGCGTTAACCATGTCTCGCTCTTCATAACGTTCATCCGTATTCATAATTGTGTAGCCATGAACATCGTAATTTAGGTATTTTTTAGCTATGGCTATTAATGCATTTGAATCGATTCCGCCACTCAAACAAAAAGCTATAGGAACATCAGCCCTTAACCTTAACTTAACTGAGTTAATAAGAGCATCACGAGCATTTAATACTGCATCGTCAAATGATATACCATCTATTTGTTGGTCAAATTTAGGTAGCCAATACTTTTGATTGGTTCGTTTCCCATTAAGATCAAATCTTAATGCCGATCCAGGCGGAACCTCTTTTAAACCCTCAAAAAAAGTATCTCCACTTTTATATAGTGCTTTATATCCATTGACCATATATCTCAGTAGGTGATTTTTGCTCACCGGAAGTACATAGCCTAATAGTGCAAAAATAAACTTAGGTTCTGATCCAAAATAAAGCCCTGAGTCGTCCTCATAGATGTAGAGGGGCTTTTCTCCAAAACGATCTCTAGAAAGGATTAATCCATCTTCATCTAGCCATCCAAATGCCCACATACCTTCGCAAAGATTTAGACCTTCAACCCCAAATTTTTGAAGGACGTTTGCAAGGACCTCTGTATCACCATCCGTCCTGAATGATTGACCATCTTTCTGTAATTCATTTCTTAACTCTAAATAGTTATAAATTTCACCATTGAATGTCAAGCAATCATCGCCAGCTAAAAACGGCTGGTTAGACCTTTCATCCAAATCTAGAATTCTTAGTCGAGAGTGCAATAATTGAGCATGTCGATTTTTACCGACCTTTTTATAGAGGTAGCCATTTCCATCTGGTCCCCGCCTTTCCATTAGCTGTTTACATCGCCCAAGTCGATCAGCGGAAATTAAACTTGTTCCAAAATATCCAGCAATTCCACACATAATTAACTAACCAATTTAAAGAATCTTATTCTCATCTTAATATCTAAACCAATTATCCATAAACAAAAAATTTTCCAATGTCAGAATAGATTTTTAAGCTGGATTAGATTTCCACGGCTTAGTGAAGTAAGGGTTCTTTTTCCGATAACTTGATTTTCGGAGCCTACAGATAAACCCGTTCCAGGCCTTAACCAGGTAATATCTTCGAGAGTAACTACATCCCCAGCAGAAAGATCGCGTGCGGCAGCTATTGATCTGCGCATAGCTGTTACCATTTCACGCTCACAGGGCTGCAGTACCTTTATGCCATCACCCATTAGTTCTGAAATTTCTTTTATCTGAAGGACTAAACTTTCCATCTCCGCTGGATCGGCCGATAGTTTGTGGTCACGAAAATCTGATTGATTCTTATTTAACGTAAAGTGTTTTTCAATAATTCTCGCACCAGCTGCAACAGCAAATACTGCAGCCCTAATGCCCAATGTATGGTCTGAATAGCCAATGACTAGATTCGGAAACGAACTCTTCAAGGTTGAAATAGCTCTCAAGTTAGCCTGATCTTGAGGGGCTGGATAACTTGATACACAATGCATAATTGCTAAATTTTGATCACATCCACCAACGCTATGCCAATAGTCAACTAGATTTTTTATAAAATTAAGATCTACTATGCCAGAAGAAATAATCGTTGGTTTATTAAATGAAGCAGTGGCTTTTATCAACGGGTAAAAATCATTATCTCCGGAAGAAATCTTAAAAATCGGTTGAATTTCATTAAGAAAAAAAGCGCTTTCAATATCCAAAGGGGTGGAGAAGAAAATTAAACTCAATTCCCTTGCTCTTAGTTCTAATTTCCGAAATTGATCATGGGTAAGCTTAAATTTATTTAACCTCTCAAGTCTTGCTTCATCATCCCTAGAAACGAAGAATTCAGGAATGAAGGTCTGAAACTTAACTGCATCAACACCCGTTTTTGCAGCCGCCTCTACCATCTCCATGGCTAGATCGAAACTACCTTCATGGTTGTTACCAATTTCAGCAACAATGAACACCTTCTTGCTCGGGTCAAAACTGTAGGTCATATGAGCGTCTTGTTATGTATGATGATGAAAAACATATTGAGCTGTGGAAAAACAAAACCCCATTTTGAGATACAGAGCAATTGAAGGAAGATTTGCAATCTGCGTTCCGACCCTAACCACCTCTTTCTTTGTTTCACAATTTTGCATTGCAAAACTAATCATTTTTTGGGCGACTCCCGTATGACGATAATTCTGATCCACCGCAATAAGGTCGATTATAAGTGCTCCATCTACCCCATGTAATAGTTGCAAAAAACCAGAAATACAACCCTTATCCTCTGCCACAACCATCCAATTACCTCGAGCATTCCTGAAGTAATTTTTGGCCCACTCTACCTTTATTTTTTTAGCATCTTCCTGTTTTATAGCAGGATCCATATGAAACCTATCATAGGTAAATGAGTTAGCTGCAATTTTTAAGACTCCGTCTTGGTCGGATGGATTCGAAAATCTTATATTTAAGTTATTTTTATAAAAAATACTTTTGTCGCTTAATTTTTGCAGCTGAACATTGGTGTCTACTAAATAAAAATTTAGCTTCTGAAGGTGAGCGCAATCTAGCAAATTACTAACTGGCACTTTTACCGTCACAAGTGCTGGGGCTTGTGGCAGATGACAATTTGCTAGCTGTGGCACAAACTTAGAATCAATCTGAAATACGCTCTTCTCTAATATTGAGCTTAGCCATTGATCCTTATTGAGCATTTTTTTAGTTTGGAACTATGCTACTTCATCATGCTGAAAATAATTTTGGATTATCCTCGGCAAATTTTTTGTACCATCTTATATATTGAATAAAGCCCTTTTCAAGAGGGTACGCAGGGGCATATCCAAGTAGCTGTTTTGCCTTATCGATATTTAATGTACCGCGCTCAGGCATCAAACCATCTCTTGGATTTCGCTGCAATTTCAAACCTGGAAATTCTGACAAAACTATTTCGGCCATTTGATTAATTTTTCTTGCGCCTCCAAATGTGATGTTAAATATTTCGTTTACAGCTTCTTTTTTTAATATTGAAAGTATTACGCCCTGCGTGAGATCATCAATGTAAGTAAAGTCAAGGCCATCCGTTCCATCCCCATTGATTGTAAGAGGCCGCCCCATTAATGCATTTTCAATAAATGCCTGCCCAACTCTTCTGCTAACGCAACGCTCGCCATACAAAGCTGATGGCCTAATAATTGTATAAGGCAAATCGAACACTTGGTTGTAAGCTATAACTAGTTTTTCAGCTCCATATTTGAGCGCGCCATAAATGCCCATTGGATTGCATTGCCTATCTTCCGTAACGGCATCACCCTCAAAATTCCCATAGACCATGGACGAGGAAAAATAAATCACATGAGTGCCATTATCTCTGCTTGCATCCAAGACATTCTCAAGTGTCCGCATACTATGATCAAAAGTTGAGAATGGGTCCTTGTTTGATCTATTGGCATGCGATATAGCTGCCAAATGGATAATTACATCTGGTTTTATACTGGATAAAGTACGACTAATTAATTGGTAATCACGTACATCGATAATATGTAACCCTACTTCATTTTCCCTTAATAAGCTTAATCTCTCGTTAATAAATGAGATGTACCGCTCTGCATTGGGGTCAGTTGTATAACCGCTCGTGTAATATCCCAAATTATTTACCTGCAAACCATCTACGACGTGAGGCTCTGCGCCAAGCCGTTTTAATTCGAGCGCTAAATTATGCCCAATAAATCCTGCGCCACCAATAATTGCGACGCGCTTGCCCTTAAGATTCGCAAATTTATCCATTTATTTCTTTCATAATTGCTTTAAGTTCATTGGTCATATATATCACCTGCTCAGGCATTACATGAGGCGCAACAGTAAGCGCAATAATCCCATCGCTAATACGCGTTGCAATAGGATATTTTGCGCCCTGATAACCATACTTATTTTTATAATAAGTCATTCTAGGGACCGGCTGCGGGTAATAAACGCTCGTACCAATCCCTTTTTGCCCAAGCTTGGTCATAATTTCACCGCGCCGCGATATTAAATCCTCATCAAGGATTACTCCAGCGCAATAATGGCAGCTTTGCAGATGATTATTAAAAGGTTGCGGCAGTAACCTTAGACCCTCTGTTCCAATGAGTCCTTTTTGAAGCAGCTCATAATTTTGATGCCTTTTTTCTAAAAACGTAGGTAATTTTTTTATTTGCTCAATGCCAATAGCGGCATGAATTTCACTCATACGATAGTTAAATCCTAAGGCCACTGTGTCATACACACCCGGCTCTTTTCGCTCCGAATGAGTTCTATCCACACCAAAAGCTTTTAATAGTCTCAAGCGTTTTGCAAAGTTCTCATCCTTCAATATAACCATTCCACCCTCTGCGGTGGTGAAATGCTTGACTGGATAGAATGAAAACACTCCAACATCACCATAAAGACCAACATGAACATTATTAACCTTCGCCCCAGGGGCTAAGGCGCAGTCTTCTAATACAAATAAGTTATGTTTTTTTGCAATATCCATAATCTTTGGCATATCAACAGGCACACCCAAATAATGAACTACAGCAATAGCGCGTGTTCTGGATGTTATTGCCGCTTCAATTGCAGCAATGTCAATATTTCCTGTATTGAATTCAGCATCTACAAATACGGCTTTTGCGCCCGTGAGCTCTACAGCATGAGCAGTTGCAACATGGGTTTGCGCAGGGACTATAACCTCATCCCCAGGACCATATCCAAGGGCAAAATACACCAAGTGCATTCCAGCGGTACATGATGAGACGCTTACCGAATATGGTGCACTTGTAAATTTGCAGAAATCATCCTCAAATTTAGTAGCTAAAGGGCCATGAACAAGTATTGAACCCTCGAGGACTTTCATCACGGCCAATTTTTCCTCATCGCCAATAATCGGCATACCAAAAGGTATATTCACTATCGCTCCCTCACTCAACTTTGACTGAGCATTTTTCGCTCAATGAGCGCTCTATTGCTAATGATGTCGACATTGCATCGAACACTTCTTTTTCAGCCACTAAAGGTTTTTTACCAGTCAAAATATAATCTATAAAACTTGGGATCATATCACCCTTATTTGCGCTCGGATATAAATGATAATCTACCTCAGGCGGCACCCGTGGATCCCTTGAGTAGTAATAAAATGCACCGTTATGCCCATGTATAAATGTACCTTTTGTTCCGTAAACGCAAAGCTTATGGCTATGTGGAATTACACTTCCAAAATTGGCACTTAATTTGGCAATTAGGCCAGACTCAAACTTTAAAAGTGCGGCCACACAATCTGAATACTGGAATATAGTCCCTTTTGTAGAGATACTATTTCCATACGCACACACTTCATCAGGGACTTGTCCAGACAGCCATAAAATTAGATCAATTAAATGTATACCTCCGCCATGAGTTACGGAGTAAAAAGGTATCTCTCCTCTCCAACTATTAGTTAACTTTGATAGTCTTCCGTAGTCATAATCTCCTTCGAGATAATACAATTCACCAAGATCTCCAGCGACAATTCTTTTATGAAGTTCTTCAAAGCGAGGTTCATGTCTAAGGATAAGGTTTGAAGATAGCCGAATATGAGGCTTGCTCTTTAGTGCCTCTTTAATTTCATTTAATTCATGCTGAAAGAGACAGATTGGCTTTTCCACAAATATATGCTTTTCATTTTGGATGGAAATCATAATTTGCTCGAAATGAAAGGTATCAAATGAAGCTATGGATACAATATCAATTTCAGGATTATGTAATACACTTTCCGCATCTTCATACAAGATAATATTTGGGTGCTTGGCCCCCACTTCTAGTAATTTGGTTTTGTTAAAATCGCACAGGGCGACAACATGGCATCGCGGATTCTGTTGATATCCGGCTATATGTCGCTCGCCCACGCCTAGACCAATAATTCCAACCTTGAGTAGTGGTGAGCTCACAGATCAAGGTCTTTAATCAAGTTTACAAAATCTAGCCAACCATCGGCACCCTCAGTTACAAGATTAATTATTGAAGATATTCTTTCAAAATCTTCACGAGTATCAACTGATAGCTGAAATTTCCCTGCTGGAATCTCTGCTGAAAAATTCCTAATCTCATACGCACTAGGATTTCTATAAAATGCTTTAGTAACATGTTCGCGATCATCTAGATCGGTTAAATCGTCACACATTTCCTCGAATGAAGAACTCCGAATTAACTCTACAGACTGGCCCTTTGGAAAAGTTCTATGCAAGACATTTGTAACTAAATCATATCTTCCATTCCTATACTCTTGTACTGCTTTATCAATTATCTTAGGATCGATTAAGGGGCTGTCTGCGCTGATTCTTATGAATTCTTCGACGCCCTCTCTTTGAATTACAGACAGAAATCTTCCAGCTACATCATCTAGCGCCCCCCTAAAACAGGAAAAATTTCGTAAATAACAAAATCGTTCTATTGGATCATCAGATGAGTGACTGGAAGTCGCAATAACAACCTTCCTAACGTACCCAGATTGCTTTACTCGGTCGTAAACTCGTTCAAGCATTGGTTGCCCTGAAATATTCATCAACACCTTGCCCGGCAGACGAATTGAAGACATTCGAGCTTGAATAATTAGCAACATTAGAGTCTTAAATCGGTTCTATCTCTTGGGAAGATGCTTTTGATATCGAACAAAACATGTCTTTCTTTTCCTAACGTATGAATCTTGTCAACACCCATTTTCTTAAAGTCATCGTGCGCAACAAGCAACACGATAGCATCATAACTAGCAGGATTGAGCTCAGTCGTTAGCTCTATGCCATACTCATTGAGAGCTACCTCAGGCAATACCCAAGGATCATATACATCTAGGTCACACTCAAAATCCTCCAACTCAGCTATGACATCAACAATTCTAGTATTACGAATATCAGGACAATTTTCCTTAAAAGATAAGCCCATCAAAAGAATTTTTGAATTGCGCACTTGAATACTATGCCTCATCATCAACTTGACAAGTTGTGATGATATGTAGGCACCCATGCCATCATTCAACCTTCGCCCCGCTAATATGATCTCAGGATAACAGCCAATTGCTTGACCCTTATGTGTTAAATAGTAAGGATCAACGCCAATACAATGGCCGCCAACCAATCCCGGACGAAAAGACATGAAATTCCATTTTGTTGCTGCAGCCAGTAGAACAGCTTCAGTATCAATCTCAAGTCTATTAAATATAATTGCTAATTCATTCATTAAGGCAATATTCAAGTCTCGCTGCGTATTTTCCACTACCTTGGCAGCCTCTGCAACCTTAATACTCTCAGCTTGGTGAGTCCCAGCATTAATAATCGACTTGTAAATTTCATCCACGAAATTTGCTGTTATAGGATTTGATCCTGATGTAATTTTTTTAATTGATGATATGGTTCGCAGCTTATCTCCAGGATTGATTCTCTCTGGACTGTAGCCAACAAAAAAATCTCTGTTATAAACAAGTCCTGAGGACTCCTCCAATACTGGTACACACTCTTCTTCAGTTGCGCCTGGATAGACCGTTGATTCGTAAATTACAAGATCATCTTTTCCAATTGATTTGCCAACTATTTTGCTCGCAGAAATCAAGGGTCTTAAATCAGGTTGTTTATGCTTATCCACAGGCGTTGGAACGGTAATCACGAAGCAATTGCAGTCTTTCAATAAAGCTTCGTTATCTGTGAAAATTAAATTTGAATTTAATAGGGAGTCAAGATTTATCTCCTTAGTAACATCCTCTCCATTTCTCAATTCCTCCACACGTCGAGAGTTAATATCAAACCCGATTACTGGAAATTTTTTTGAAAATTCTACAGCTAAAGGAAGGCCAACATATCCCAAGCCAATAATACATATTTTTAATTTCTGTAGCTCAGCATTCATAATCTACGCCTTTAACAAGAGTAAACAACAACGTCCACTATAGCTATATCACACTTTATCTTGAGAGCATATCTTCATATGCTAATCTCAGCCCCTCATATAGTCCTATCTTCGCGCTCCATCCTAAGCAATTCAGCCTACTTGAATCTATCCACTTCCTGGGATTACCATCGTGCTTGCTGTCATCAAAGCTAATCTTGCCTTGATAGCCTACTGTATCGCTAACAGCTTTTGCCAATTCTGCAATCGTGACATCGCTACCAAAACCCACATTGATGTGGCTTTGCATTGGTTCGGTTTGCTGATCATATGTTTTTTTATCAAGCTCCATCACAAATACCGAAGCGGCTGCCATATCATCTACGTACAGGAATTCTCTTCTAGGCGTTCCTGTACCCCAGATCTCGACTTCTGGGGCCGTATTAATCTTTGCCTCATGAAAGCGTCTAATAAGAGCCGGAATCACATGGCTATTTTCAAGGTGGTAATTGTCGCCAGGGCCATATAAATTGGTTGGCATCACGGAGCGGTAATCGAGACCATGAGACTCCCCGTACTGGCGGTTATAGCTCTCGCACAGCTTAATGCCAGCAATCTTGGCGATCGCATAGGGCTCATTGGTCGATTCCAGCTTGCCTGTTAGCAAGGCATCTTCACTCATGGGCTGGGGAGCAAGCTTGGGGTAAATGCAGCTGGAACCCAAAAAGAGGAGTTTTTTAACGCCACTCGTAAATGCCTGATGAATCACATTATTTTGCATCATCAAGTTTTGATAGATGAACTCAGCCGGGAAGGTGTTGTTGGCGTAAATACCGCCCACTTTTGCTGCTGCCAAATAGACTTGATCCGGTTTTTCAGTTTTAAAGAATGATTCCACAGCAGCCTGATTGGTCAGGTCCAGCTCCGCGTGAGTACGGGTGACGATGTTGGTAAATCCCTTGGACTCTAAATTGCGCACGATAGCAGAGCCCACCATACCGCGGTGACCGGCAACGTAGATCTTAGACTGTAGATTCGAAGTCATCTGATTTTAGTGCTCTTAATTCTCTTTGCCCACTGCCACAGAGTAGCCATGCTTTTTAAGTAGAGCATGTTGTTTTGCTTGATCTAGGTCGTTATCCACCATCTCTTCAATCATTTGATCAAGCGTAATCTCGGGTACCCAGCCCAGTTTTTCTTTGGCTTTGGTGGGATCGCCCAAGAGGGTTTCGACTTCGGTTGGGCGATAGTAACGCGGGTCAATCTGCACAATCACATCACCCACTTTGAGTGCGGGGGCTTTATCGCCTTCGATCTTGGCAACCATGGCTTTTTCATTCTCGGCAGCGCCTTCAAACTTCAGAGTAATGCCGAGTTGCTTGGCGCTGCGGATAATAAATTCGCGGACGGTGAACTGGATACCCGTGGCAATCACAAAGTCTTCGGGCTTGTCTTGCTGAAGCATCAGCCACTGCATGCGCACGTAGTCTTTAGCATGGCCCCAGTCCCTTAGGGCATCGATGTTACCCATATAGAGGCACCCTTCCAGGCCCTGTGCAATATTGGCCAAGCCCCTCGTTACTTTACGGGTCACAAAGGTTTCGCCGCGGCGCTTGGACTCATGGTTAAAGAGAATCCCATTGCACGCATACATGCCATAGGCCTCACGGTAGTTCACTGTAATCCAGTAAGCATAGAGCTTAGCTACGGCATAGGGGCTACGTGGATAAAACGGGGTAGTTTCTTTTTGGGGAATTTCTTGCACCAGGCCATAGAGTTCAGAAGTGGAAGCTTGATAAAAGCGGGTTTTCTTCTCCATGCCCAAAATCCGGATGGCCTCCAAAATACGCAGGGTTCCCATGCCATCGACATCGGCCGTGTACTCGGGGGATTCAAAGGAAACAGCAACATGAGACTGCGCGCCTAGGTTATAAATCTCATCGGGCTGACACTCTTGAATAATGCGCACCAAGTTACTGGTATCGGAAAGATCGCCGTAGTGTAAAACCAGATCGCGGTGGTTTACATGCGGATCTTGATACAAGTGATCAATGCGATCGGTATTAAAGGAGGAGGCACGGCGTTTAATGCCGTGTACGATGTAGCCTTTTTCCAGCAAAAACTCAGCAAGGTAGGAGCCGTCTTGACCGGTGATGCCGGTGATGAGGGCTATTTTTCGCTTATTCATATTCATACTTCCTTAACTTCTGCCGTAGGTATCTTCAAAACGCACAATATCGTCCTCGCCGAGATAGCTTCCTGATTGCACCTCAATAATTTCCAAAGGAGTCTTACCGGGGTTTGCTAATCGATGAGTTTGCCCACGGGGAATATAAGTACTTTGATTCTCGGTCAATGTAATTACATTCTCTCCATTCGTAATCTCGGCGACCCCTTTTACTACTACCCAATGCTCAGCTCGGTGATGGTGCATTTGCAGTGAAAGACTAGCTCCGGGCTTTACTTGGATACGCTTTACTTTAAATCGGTCGCCTTGGTCGATGCTGTCATACCAACCCCAGGGCCTTGCTACCTTACGGTGTAAATTCTTTTCTTCGCGCTGCTGGGTGTCTAATTGTTTGACGATGTGCTTTACATCTTGACTCCGGCCTCGGTCGGCTACCAAGATTGCATCCGCTGTTTCGATCACAATTACATTATCTAAGCCCACGGCACTCACTAGACGATTGCTGGCATACACCAATGAGTTAGTGGTATCGCTTAGCAAGACATCGCCACTAGTGACGTTTCCTTGCGCATCTTTATTTGCGACTTGCCATACCGAATCCCAAGCCCCAAGGTCACTCCAGCCTGCGTCTAGCTCAATCATTTTGACTTGGTATGCGCTACCAGGGCATTTTTCGATCACAGCATAGTCTATTGATTCGCCTGGAATAGCAGCAAACAGCTCTTTATTGGGCCTTAAAAATTGTGTTCCGTCAGCCTGGTCTTTTGTATTTTGCCGCCAAGCCTGTTGGGTCGCCTCTAAAATATCGGGTCGAAATTCTTTCAATGCATTAAGCCACGTACTGGCCCGCAGCACAAACATGCCGCTATTCCAAAGATAATTGCCATCTTCTAAATATGCCGTTGCCACTTTTAGATTGGGCTTCTCGGCAAATTGCTCGACCGAGTGTTCGCCAAATTTCCCCTTGATAGTATCTCGCTTGATATAGCCGTAACCCGTTTCGGGTCCCGTTGGTGTAACGCCCAAAATAGCGATTGTTTGATTGCTTAAATCACCCTCAACTACGGCAATGCAATTTTCTAAGGCTAGCGTTAATGCAGCCCTATTTTGAATGGCTTGATCGGCCGGCGTGACTACCAGTATTGGATCAATATCCTCACCAGCCCTCACTTCCTTGGCATATAGAGATGCCATGGTCAATGCTGGGGCAGTATTTCTCCCTACCGGCTCTAAAAGCAAAGTTGCCTGTATTTGATCGATCCCACGCAGCTGATCAAGCACCAAAAAACGATGATCTTCATTGGTCACTATCAGGGTTTCGGCCAGTAGCCCTGTTTTGCCATGAATCTGATTTAGGCGGGCTACCGCTTCCTGAAACAAGGTTTTATTATTAATATCGCCCAATAAAGCTAAAAACTGCTTCGGAAACCCAGTCCTTGATAGGGGCCACAACCTCGTTCCGGAGCCGCCACATAAAATTACGGGAAATACTGTAGTCATCAAATGGGGCAAAAGTCTCTTACGCTTGTAGATATTTATTTATTTTATATGCCCCATGCCGAAAATCCTATAAAGAATAGACCGAATAGTATCTAATGTTAGTAAGTACTAACTTGATTGATAGCAATGTACGCCAATGATGCTCCCATCGCCATAACCGGCACTCTATCCATGGGGGAGTTCTTTTAATACTCACTTTTACCTCACACCCATTTGCAATCGACTTGATGCAATAGCCCTGAGCTGAGCGCATGAGGTGATCACAATCGATTTCCGCCGCCCTTAATAAAAATGCCCCAGAAACAATCCCGTACCCTCTGGGGGCGCCATAAACAGACTAACCTTGATATTGACGAGCTCGGCCGCATGCCTATTAACTCACCATACTAAGATCGTTAAGGTTGGAATAAGAATAGTAAATACGACACCCGATTACATTAATCCGCTTTCGAAACGTCCGTATTAAATTAATTCGCAATTTAATTGCCGATAAAATATGAATTAGAAATCAATACTACTCAATGCATATTAAATTCAACCATAGAAGCGATATCGATGCCCTCAGGGCACTGGCCGTTTTAGCAGTCATTGGATTCCATTTTTTTCCAAGCGTTTTCCCCTATGGGTTTTTGGGTGTCGATCTTTTTTTTGTCATCTCAGGCTATCTGATTACTAAGCTGTTGCAGGACCAACTTTTAACCAACACATTTAGCTATCTTCTTTTTTATCTTAAAAGAATTAGGCGCATTTTTCCGGCACTATTGGTCATGCTCTGCATCACTAGCATTGCCGCAGCGTTTGTTCTCACTGCCCCTGATTTGGAGCGCTATGCCAAAAGCCAGCTAGCTACTTTGAGTTTTGTTGCCAACATCTACTTTTGGAGGACGGGTGGCTATTTTTCAACAACAAATGAGCTAAAGCCACTTCTTCACATGTGGTCGCTTGGAGTGGAAGAGCAGTTTTATCTATTTTTTCCTTTAGTACTTGCGATTACTTTAAAGCAATTCAAAACGACTTATGGCCGTTTAGCGATCATTGCCCTCATTAGTGCCTGCTCCTATTTAGTAAACATTTATCTAACTGCCATTGGCGGAGCAAATCCTGTCTTTTTCTTGTTGCCTACGCGAATCTGGCAATTTGGATTCGGGTGTTTCTTTGCGGTTATGCCGCTCATCGAGTTAAAAAGATATCGTATTAACTCAAGCATACTGTTCGGCTTCGCCCTGCTACTGATTGGAGCTAATTTAGTTGCGCCAACTACCACCATTCCAAGTGCCACATTTTTATCTCTGGGTGCGGGACTAATTCTCTGGAATGGTCTCAATCAACAATCTTTTTTGTCGCAGATATGCTCCGCCAAGCCCATTCGAATTATTGGCCTGTCCTCTTTCTCGCTGTATTTATGGCACTGGCCAATTTTAGTTTTTTTAAAGTACATATATATCGATGAGTTAAGTACTGTTGTTTTGCTCGCTGCACTTATTCTTACATTTGCAGTCTCGTATGTGAGCTGGAAGTACATCGAAAATCCATTTAGACGAGCAAATTCAAGCAAAAGCTTACTTTTGTTTGTAACTAGTATTTATTTGATACTGACTGGCTTTGCCTTGCTGGCAATTGCTTCTGCCGGTTACCCCGGACGTGATTCAAACCTAATTAACTCTATTTCAAGTGCAATTGATTCAAATTACCGCTGTCCGCCAAGCTCATACCGGCTTTATGGCGCATCTCGCTCATGCCTAATTGGCGATGCAGGCACTAAGCCATCAATAGCCCTCCTCGGAAACTCCCATGCACAAATGTATGCGCCCGCGATTGAGCAGAGCCTTGCTAAAAATAAGCTAGCCGGATTGATTATTCCGTTGAATGGCTGCCTACCCACTGTAGATATTAATATTTCACAGGACTGCCTAAAAATGGCTACTGTAAATTATGAGGCCCTTAAGAATGATAGCGGCATCAAAACAGTTGTAATTGCTATGACTTGGTATGCTAATAATCTAGTTGATAGGGATGGCAATACCATCATTGATGCCAACTTTTCTTATAGAGAAAAGGCGATTTTATCGTTGATGGATAATCTTTCAAAAGCAGGGAAATCGGTCTACCTTGTTGCCCCAATTGCAATACCTAATTTTGATTTTGCTTCCCAAGCGAGCAGAGCTTTAAAGTTTAATAAAGGCGGTATACCTTTTTCAATATCTCGAGTCGAATTTGATAAAAGATATGGGCTACTTATCGAATCTTTATCCAATAAACTTGGAATCAGGTTAATAAAACCACATGAAGTATTTTGCGATATAAACGAGTGTTTTTTTGCAGATAGTCAAGGCGCTTACTTCTCCGACAGCAACCATGTTTCATTTTATGGGGCAAATAGACTCAAAAAAATATTTGAGCCCATTTATAAATAATGCGTTTAATACATACTAACCATGCTTGCCCTTGACCAAGATGCGCTTAAGGGCCTAAGACTTTTTTTGATTTCCTTATAATTTTATGATTCTGGAAAATCCACAAAGACCAGGATGAGTAATTGATTTAGAGGAGTGGCTGCAAAGCCAACTGCACGCTCTCAACCGAAGGGCTGTGTTGATAGCCCCCTACGTTTCCAATTGCTTTGCTCCAATACCCTTCGGTTTTCCACCTTGGAGAATCGCAGTAAATCTCGATCGTGGGTTTACCCAAGACTGCTGCCAAATGGGTTAATCCAGTATCCACGCCAATGGTCAGTGCAGCATGTGCGATCAAACGATAGGCCTCCTCAATCGAAAATGCTGCGGGCACAATAGCGCCCGGAACTTGACTGGCCATGAGTGTACTGATTTTCATTTCTTCTGGACTTCCCCACGGAAAAAGAACTTGATAGCCTTGACTAGATAATTCTTTACCCAGTTCAATCCAGTTCTCATTGGGCCAGCGCTTAGCCGCCCGTGCCGTTGAATGAAAACACACTATGTAAGGAATTATTTCACCAGTTGGCTGTTTTCTTAAGCCTTCGATTGAGAGCGGCGCTAACTGCCCGACAAAGCTTGATGGGTAAAAGAGCGGTGGCTCACTGTAGCGATCGATTAAGGGCCAATCAAGCGCCGAGCACATCACTTGGCGAGAGCGATCAATTGCATGGCATTGAACGGGAACATGCACCGATTGCGTATAAAACAACCTGGCCATCGGCTCATAGCCCGAATGCTCCGTTGCATTCCCCAGTCCGCTGACGACCGCGTATTTAGATTTCTTCGCAAGGGCGCACACCAAGGCTGACTTTAAAAGCCCTTGGGTTTCAATCACAATATCGTAGGTCACTGACTGCAACAATTTACGCATTGCAAAAA